>CENP01082238.1_pt1 | contig 80935 bp, 61 predicted proteins | sample 361281 | NCBI WGS metagenome assembly CENP01 (sample SAMEA2591122, study PRJEB7988) | marine metagenome | biome: marine biome (ENVO:00000447); feature: deep chlorophyll maximum layer (ENVO:xxxxxxxx); material: saline water (ENVO:00002010), including plankton (ENVO:xxxxxxxx) | depth 70 m
ATTTTAGTTTTTGATTTAACTAGAGAAAAAGTTTGGGATGCAGCTTCAAAAGATAGTATGAAAATCAAGGACTTTTTTCAAAAAAATTTATCTAACTATCAATGGAAGGAAAGAAGAACTGGAGCAATATATAATACTTCTAGCTCAAGAGTTTTCAAGAGGGCAGAGGGCTTATTGAAAAAAGGAGTTCCTGCTGAGAAGGTATTAAGGCTTTTAAATGCTAAAGATCCACTCGCTTTATCTATTAAGGAATTTTCAGATTTAGAAATAAGTAAGAAATCATCCTCTTTGGATGAAGAGCGTTTTCTTTCAATTATGGATTCGGATTTAAAATCTGGATTAGCGACAATTAGCGATGATTTGGGTTACTCGATTATACAGGTGATTAAGATGAAGCCGCCAGGCCCAAAGAATTTATCTGATTGCAGAGGCCAAGTAATTGCGGATTTACAAGATTCTTTGGAGGCTGATTGGGATGATGAACTAATGAGAAAATACCCTTTAGTTATGAATAGCTCAGAGTGGGATCGGATTAAGTCTGAATTGTAGTTTTTGAATCGAAATAAAATTATAAAAATTGAAAAACGTAATAATCAAAGGGACTGGGTCCTACGCGCCACCTCACGTTAGATCAAATGATTTTTTTGAAAAAGTAGGGTCTTCAGATCATTGGATTCGTGAAAAACTTGGAATTCATGAACGAAGAATTGCTCTTGGCGAGACGACAAGTGACCTGGCTGCAAAAGCTGGTATAAAAGCGATACGTGATGCAAAACTAAAACCTACGGATATTGACTTAATTGTAGTCGCTACAGCAACACCTGATAGGCAGGCTCCTTCTTGTGCATGCTTTGTTCAAAAAAAAATAAAGGCCATAAACGCGGTGGCGTTTGATATTTCTGCTGTTTGCTCCGGAGCATTATATGCTATTTGTACAGCGATGCAGTTTATAAAAACAGGGGTTTATAATAATGTTTTAGTAATCGGCGCTGACACCTTTTCGACGATAACAGATTGGAGTCGCAGAGATTCAGTATTTTTTGGAGATGGTGCAGGGGCACTTATTCTTTCGGGAACATCTGATAATAAGGGATTTATAGATTTCTCAATGCATACAGATTCTGTTGGTTTGAACCATTTCACTATCCCTGGAGGTGGCGCTGAGCTACCTTCATCCATAGAAACAGTAGATTCAGGAAGCCATTTTTGGCAAATGAATGGACAAGAGATTTATAGCACGGCGGTGGACGTTTTGCCAAAAAGTATTAACAAATTATTAGAGAAAAATAATTTAAAAATTAACGATATTGATTTTCTTTTGCCGCATCAACCTAGCATAAGAATTTTAAAAGATATTGCGGCTTTAATAGGAATGCCCTTTGAGAAGGTTAAAACTAATATGGATAGATATGCAAATACTTCTGGGGGAACAATTCCTATTGTTCTCGATGAAGTTCGAAAAAATGAGGGTTTTAGGCCAGGACAAATAGTCTTATTTGCTTCTATTGGAGCTGGTATGACATGGGCAACAGCAATTTATAAATGGTAATGTTATGATTCTAAAGAAAAGAACTTACTTAATTACTGGAATAGCTGATGAGTATTCTTTAGCTATGTATGCTGCAAAAGCTATTATCGCAGAGGGTGGAAAAGTTATTTGCACAGGCCTTGGAGTTAGTTCATTTCACCAAAACTTATCGGAAAGGGCTAAGGCGTATTTAAATAAGACATTTGATGATTTTAGGCAGTCAATTAAAATGCATTTGGGGAACGAGGCTTCCACAGAAATACTAGATGTGACTTTAGATGAAAACATTGAGTTTTTTTCAAATGACCTGCTTAAGAAGAATATCAATATTGACGGCATTTTGCATGCGGTCGCTATGGATAAAACCATTAGAAATAAAAAAGTAAAACCTCTTCTGGAAGTTACTTTGAATGAGTTTTGTGAGACTTTGGATGTTTCAGCATTTTCTTTAATTCGCCTGACAAATAGCTTGTTCAAGTCTGGTGTTTTAAATCCTGGTGCGTCGATTTGTGCATTGAGTTATATTGCTGCTGAAAAGGTTACATTCCACCCATACAGAAATATGAGTATCGCTAAAGCTGCCTTAGAAAGGATTGTCATTGAACTAGCTGATGAGATGGGTAGACACAACGGAACTCGTGTTAATGCAATTCGATTTTCAACATATTTAGGTAGCAAAGCGGGTGCTGCAACTTTAACGGAAAAAGATGTTTCTACATCAGATAATATAAGTCCTTTGGGTAATGCTACTCCGATAGATTTAGCAAATGAAGTGGTACACTTATTTCGTCCTGATAGCAGGATTACTGGCGAGATAAGGCATGTGGATGGCGGTTACCATATAATGGGATAGAGAAAACTTTTTAAAGACTGTATCTTTCAAAGAATTCCCATAGTATTAGACCTGTATCATCCTCAGGGTTACCACTAGGATAAATTTGTTGATCCATCCGCCAGACATGACCACCATCTATAATTTTATAGTGCTCGACAGAAACATCATTGTCTCCATTTAAGTAACGATAATGATCAGTAGTTATTCCGTAGGGACTTGTTTCGCTTGAAACAAGAGGAATTGAATCGGTATTATTGACATTTACCCAAAAGTCTATTTGAGATTGAACAGAATTGTAGAAGGAATTTCCTGCGTATGGAAGAGATTCGTCTAATGTACCATGAATGATAATTGTTGGCATCGGCCGTGATGGAGTTTCAAGGTCTAGCATTGCGCCAGATACGGAGCCAACTGCGGCAAATCGATCGCTTTTCATTCCCAACCCCATGGCCATCATTCCTCCGTTAGAATAGCCGCAGGCATAGATTCTTGAAGAATCTATTTCAAATTCTATGGAAAGGCTATCTAATAGAGCTTCAATAAAATCAATATCATTAAAGTAGCATTTATTGTCTCCGCCTAGTTCACAAGGATTCCAAGCTAGTCCTCCATCACAATATCCAGCTTGGGGATAAACCAGAAAGAAAGGGTTGCTTTCAACGCTTGCTATGGAACGCATATCTGATGTATTTATTAAATATTCATATGCATCGCCATCAAAACCGTGAAAGTTTATTACCACGGGTAATGGATCTGTCTCGTTATATCCAGGCGGAATATATAGTTGATAGTCTCTTAAACCTCCATCATGAATTATGCTCGAGGGTCGAATGCCGTCATCTAGATAAAGATCGGATGGATTATCATTTAAATTGTTTTTAGAACAAGAAGCTAATAAGAGCGTTATAAGGACGAAATATATACTTTTCATGAATTTGAATGTACCATTACTATGCCAATGTCGATGGAATTAAATAAATAAACCTTTTTCTGACGAATCAAACTTATAAATATTATCAATTTCACTCCTATCTAGTTTATTTTTACTAGATAATGACCAAAGCACAATCTCCTTACAGAATAATTGGTCTTCTTTGGTTAAATGCGCTGCATATTTTTTGATTATTTTCTCCAGCGGTTTGATGTTTTTTAGTGTTTTGAAGAATTCATCATCGCTGTCATTGTAGTTTAATTCAATGAAGTTGTTTTCAAACCAATTAATTAAATCCGAATAAGGAGTTTTTAAGCCCTCTTTTTCTAATTTTGGAATCTTAGGAAAGATTTTTTCAAATTTTGTAATTACTGACTTATCGATTAGCAATCTAGCCACTTCATCTGCTCCTTCTTGCTCCCCTTCGTAAACCAACTCAATTTTTCCAGTAACGGATGGAATAACCGACATGAAATCCATTAATCGAATGTGAGTTTTTTTTGACTTGGTTTCAATTAATCTCAATTTGGCGCCGGCAATTAAGTTTTCCATGGCACTAATCGTTAATCTTGCGCTGACTCCACTTTTAGCATCTACATATTCACTATCGCGAGCTTCAAAAGAAATCCCCTCTAAAAGATCCTTAGCTAAATCTGGAACAACTATTAGAGACTTATCAACACTTGTAATTTTGGCTTCCTGCTCAGTGATTTGTCTTGCAATCGATATAGATTTGGGATAGTGAGTAAAAATTTGTGATCCGATTCTATCTTTTAACGGAGTAACAATACTTCCTCTATTTGTATAATCCTCTGGGTTAGCGGTGAACACAAATTGGATATCTAAGGGCATCCTTAATTGAAATCCACGTATTTGAATATCTCCTTCTTCAAGAATATTAAAAAGTGCGACTTGGATTCGTGCTTGTAAATCGGGGAGTTCATTCAAAACAAATATTGATCTATTGGCTCGAGGTATCATTCCATAATGTAATACACCTTCATCGGAATATTCGAGTTTTAAAGTGGCAGCTTTAATGGGGTCAATATCCCCAATTAAATCTGATACGTTCACGTCCGGTGTTGCTAATTTTTCATAGTAGCGTTCCGATCTGTGGACCCAAGAAATAGGAGTATTATCTCCATATTCATTTAACAGACCTTGTGAATATTTGGAAATTGGACGAAAAGGACTGTCGTTTATTTCTGATCCTTTGACTACAGGTATGTATTCATCGAGAAGATCAATCATACTCCTTGCAATTTTTGTTTTAGCCTGACCTCTTAGGCCCAATAGATTTATATGATGTCCAGCAATTATCGCTTTTTTTAATTGTGGAATAACACTGTTCTCATATCCAATTAGGTCTGGAAAAACCGGTTCTTTTGATTTAATGAGAGCAATTAAATTGTCTTGGATTTCTTGATTAATTGATTTATCAGTATATCCTGCTTTTTTAAGTTCGCTAAATGTAGTTTCTTTTTTCATATTCTTTTAATTCTATTTTTTTCGTAGTCTTCAAAGATCATTTGACCTAACCCTGATAGTCCGGTTAAGAAAGCTTTTCCTTTATTCTGCGCCGTGAATAAATCAACAAATTGACGTAAATATGGATCCTGTGCGATCATAAAAGTTGTAATTGGAATTCTCAGTTTTCTGGCTTGGTCAGCTTTGTTAAGACATTTAGATACAATCATTTCATCCAATCCATTGCTATTTTTATAAGACTCTCCTGAGGGAAGTGTTATGCAACTTGGCTTCCCATCAGTGATCATGAATATTTGTTTATTCGTATTTCGCTTTCTTCGAAGGATATCCATAGCTAATTCTAATCCTGCAACAGTATTTGTATGATATGGACCGACCTTTAGGTAGGGTAGATCTTTTATTTTAATCGTCCATGCTTCATTTCCAAACACTATAATGTGAATAGAGTCTTTCGGGTATTTTCTTTTAATTAACTCTACAAGGGCCATCGCAACTTTTTTTGCGGGAGTTATTCGGTCTTCACCATAAAGAATCATGGAGTGGCTGATATCGATCATTAATACTGTACTCATCTGTGCTTTATGTCGGGTTTGTTCAACAACAAGATCATTTTCGGTAATCAGAAAATCTGATAGGCCATTATTAATTTGAGCTTTTTTTACACTTTCTGTCATATTTATTGATGATATATCATCACCATATCGAAATTCCCTTAATTCTCCATCTTTTTCATCTCCCAACCCTGATTTACTTGTTTGGTGGTTACCTAGTCCACTTTTCTTCAGTTTGCCAAAAATCTGATCTAAAGCATACTTCCTTAGAGCAGATTCTAATTTTGCTGTTAGAATTTTCTTGCTATTTCCTGATCCTGAATCATTATCAGAATCAATTTCATCTTTAATGTATCCACGTTTTTTTAAGTCTTCCTGAAAATCCTCTAAGGAGTATTCTTCACTGAAAATATTGTATTCCTTATCTAGTGATTCTAACCAATTAAAAGACTCTTCAATATCACCTGAAGTGTGAGTTATCAATTCTTTAAAAATTTCAAAAACTCGATCAAAGTTGTCTTTTTCTTCTGGAATATGCTTACTAAATGTTATTCCTGATCCTAAATTAAAGTCAATTCCTTTCATGTAGGTATTTTATTTCCTCTTTAAATAACTCTATATAATAGTAAGTGTTCATAGAAATATGTAGGGATAGTTCTCAAAAGCATCTTGAAAATGACTTTTCTAATTAAAACCTAAAAAGTTTCTTTGTTCATAATATTATAATTTTTAAATCAACTATTATATTGACCTAATATAAATGAATAGCATATGTTAAAAATTGCTTTTGACTCAATTTATAAACATCAACTTAAAATTGGACACCGTTTTCCCATGGAAAAATATGAGTTGTTACCAGAGCAGTTATTGAGAAAAAATATCTGTAATAGAGATAATTTTTTCTCTCCAGAACCTATAGAAAAACAACTACTATTATCCACACATGATCAACGCTATTACAATAATTTGATCAATTTCTCATTATCCAAATTAGATGCAAGGCAAATCGGTTTTCCGCTTTCTGAAGCTTTGATTAAGCGGGAGCATGTAATAGCACAAGGGACTATTCAAAATACGCATTATGCGCAACAGCATGGGATTTCAATGAATATAGCTGGAGGTACTCACCATGCTTTTCGAGACCGACCAGGTGCATTTTGTATGCTTAACGATCAGGCAATAGCCTCTAATTACTTAATAGATAATAATTTAGCTAAAAGAGTTATGATTGTTGATTTAGATGTACATCAAGGTGATGGAACAGCATCTATTTTTGAACATCAAGATTCTGTTTTTACTATTTCATTTCATGGTAAAAAAAATTATCCATTCAAGAAACAAAATAGTGATTTTGATTTACCACTTGATGACAACACTGAGGATAGAGCTTATCTAAATGCCTTAAAAAATCATCTTCCAAGATTGATCGATTTATTTGAGCCAGATTTTATGTTTTATTTAGCGGGAGTTGATGTGTTAAAAACAGATAAACTTGGTCGGATGGCACTATCTATGGAGGGTTGTAAAGCTAGGGATCGTTTTGTTTTAAACCTATGCAAAGATCAAAATATTCCAGTTCAAGTGAGCATGGGAGGAGGTTATTCTATTCAACTAAAAGATATTATCGATGCCCATTCCAATACTTTTGAAGTAGCTCAAGAGTTATTTTTTTAGTATTAAATATTCCAAAAAAATCCTACTCTATCTGTAAAATACAGTCTTTTTCCTCAAGAAAATTATTAAGTGGTCCCAAAGGGACAAATCTCGAACTCTTTAAGAGCAGATTTGAAAAGACTTATTCGTTTTATTTATAAATTTAAACCATACTTGTAAGAGGAGAAATAAACGTATTAAGTTTATACCCTCGTTACCTATCAAACAAATTGAAACAGATAGTTAAAAAATTAGAATGATGGTCATTTATATTTTAGCATACATTGTACTCGGATTAGTTTCGATTTACCTTATTCTTCTAATCATGGGTTTGTATCTTTTGAAAAAAGGACCGCTCGCGTTCGATGAAGTAAGTCTTGAAGATGATGGTGGTAAATATGTCGAAACAGATGATCGCAGAAAGGTAGAATACTTTGTTTTTGGAAATTTAGAACCTCAATCAAAAGTAGTAATATGTATGCATGGGTCAGGGCCCGAAGCGATGAGTGAGCTTGCTCTAAATGAAAAGTGTTGCAAAGAATTAGGGCTAAAAGGTATTGCCATAAGTTTACCCGGTTACGGTTATACAGATATGAATCCTGGCAGGAAAGTGGTAGATTGGCCGAAGGAGGATTTATCAGCTGTTCTGAAAAAAGAGAAAGTTGATAAGTTTATGATTATTGGGCACTCGCAAGGAACCGCTCATGCAATGGCGGCAGCATATCGCTACCCAGAACGCTGCGAAGGTTTTGGGCTTAATGCACCATTTTTACCCTCTAGCATTAGCAAAGAAGAAGGAGTTGTATCTGCAATTGGATCTGGTTCATTACCAAATACTGAAACAATTGAGAAGTTTTATATGGCATGGTATTTTGCAGTAATGCATTTAAGTCTAGTTACATTTTCTCCATGGTTTCCAATGAAGGCAATGAAAATGCCAAGCACAAATGCCACTTATAAAATTATGCAGGATACGTTAAAAAGAGCAGTTGTTAGAGGTAGTGTTGGTGGCACATATGAAACGGCACATGATGTTTGTTATGACTGGGGGTTTGATCCTCGGGAAATAAAGAATGATAATATTTGTATTTGGCATGCTTCTGATGATAAATTATGTCCGCTTGAAATTGGTAAATGGCTTCGTGATTATTACCAAAACAAACTGGGTGTTAAGGTTAATTTTAGATCGGATGATCTAGGTTTTGGACACTTCACATATAAGCAAGGAGAATTTTTAGAACCAGAACAAAGCATGATTAAAGCACTTCTGAAAGGTAGAAATAAAAGGAAACCTATTAGTAACAATATATAAGCGGCATTAAAACGACCGCTTACATTGGACGTTGAAAAGCCGTTGTGGAGCTGGCGGGAATCGAACCCGCGTCCAGACGAGGAAAACAGATGTTTTCTACATGCTTATTCCAACATTAATTTTCGATATCTAGCTGATGTTGGACAACCCACCAGATACTTATCTACTTGATTTCGGAATGCTATCGTAGAAAAAACATTCCTATTCCTGCTTTATTACACCTCTTTATCAATCTCCGCAGGTCATGGATATCGAGAGATGTCCCACTTTCACACCTGGTGTGAAATTAGCTTAATAACCTATCAGATTATTAAGCGGCAAGAGCGTAGTTAGACTCGCCAATTATAAAATTCGATATTGAATTAACGAGCATCAATCGAATAGCTCGGCATGCTTACAAATACTTTCATCTCGCTGTCAAAACCGGTCAGCCCCGATGAATTTCTATGCAAATGTATATAATTGAATATCTCCGCAAAGAGATCTACTTAAAATCTATTTGGTATTTCAAAAAGTAGCTGATGTTATTTAACCAAGGTAAGTCTTTAAAATAGTACTTCTTGATGTATGTTTTAGTCGACGAATTGCCTTTTCTTTTATTTGTCTAACACGCTCTCGGGTTAGATCAAACTTTTCTCCAATTTCTTCTAACGTTAAAGGGTGTTGACCATTTAAACCAAAATAAAGTCTTATCACATCACCTTCTCTCGGAGTCAATGTAGTTAATGATCTTTCTATTTCTGTTCTTAGGGAATCGACCATCAAGTCATCATCCGGATTGGGTGAGTCTGATGAATTAAGAACATCATACAAGTTGCTGTCTTCTCCTTCTACCAGAGGTGCGTCCATAGATACGTGTCTTCCGCTATTTCTCATGGACTCTTTTACATCCATTTCACTCATTTCAAGTTTTCCAGCGATTTCTTCTGCGCTTGGGGGACGCTCATGGGCTTGTTCTAAGGATGCATATGCTTTATTAATTTTATTTATGGATCCAATTTTATTTAATGGCAATCGAACAATTCTGGATTGCTCAGCAAGTGCTTGTAAAATACTCTGACGAATCCACCATACAGCATAGGAAATAAATTTAAACCCCCTCGTTTCATCGAACCTTTGAGCGGCTTTGATTAGACCTAAGTTCCCTTCGTTAATTAGATCTGGAAGAGTTAATCCTTGATTTTGATACTGTTTAGCAACAGATACAACGAATCGAAGATTGGCTTTAGTTAATTTTTCTAAAGCTCTTTGGTCTCCAGCTTTAATTTTTTGAGCTAGTTCTACTTCTTCTTCTGCCGTAATTAATTCTACCTTACCAATCTCTTGAAGGTATTTATCTAGAGAAGCAGTTTCTCTATTTGTTACTTGCTTTGTGATCTTTAACTGACGCATCGAAAATTATTTTTCCATTAAAATTGTTTACTAGGAATCTTTTTGGGTTTTGTTATGCCCACGATCTCTTCTATTCCCGCGATCCTCTCTTGGTCTTGGGGCACGCTCTACATAACCCTCAGGTTTTTCAATTAAAACTTTTCTTGAGAGACGTAATTTCCCTTTATCATCTATATTCAAAAGTTTCACTTGAACTTTATCGCCTTCTTTGTATAGTTTGGCAGGATCTTCTACGCGCTTCCAGTCCATTTCAGAGACGTGCAAGAGACCTTCTGTTCCCCTTCCAATTTCAACAAAGACCCCGAAAGGCTGAACTCCTTTTACGGTACCATCGTATACTGTATCTACAACAGGAACAAAACAAATTTCATTCACTCTTTCTTGGGCTAGAGCAATTCCATCTGCACTTGTTCCACTAATTTCTACACGTCCAATATTTCCAATTTCTTCAATAGTAATAGTGGTCTCAGTTTCAGCTTGCATGGCTTGGATGATTTTTCCTCCAGGACCAATTATTCCACCAATGAAGCTTTTGGGAATTTCCATAACCACCATTTTCGGGGCATGAGATTTCATTTCTTTTCGGTGACTTGGCATCGTTGATGTCATTACACCAAGAATATGAGCTCTTCCTTCTTTTGCTTGCTCCAGAGCATTTTTCAAAATTTCAAAACTCAGCCCCTTTGTTTTAATATCCATTTGGCAGGCTGTTATACCATTCTTAGTTCCAGTAACTTTAAAGTCCATATCGCCAAGATGGTCTTCATCTCCTAGAATATCACTTAAAACAGCATATTTCCCAGATTTTTCATCCGTAATTAAGCCCATCGCGATACCACTGACTGGATTTTCTATTTCAATTCCCGCATCCATCAGTGCTAAAGTTCCTGCACAGACAGTAGCCATTGAGCTTGAGCCATTGGATTCTAAAATATCTGAAACTACACGTATGGTGTAACCAGACTCAGAGGGAATCATATTTTTGAGAGCTCTTTGGGCTAGATTTCCGTGACCGACTTCTCGACGGCTTGTTCCTCGCATCATTCGTGCTTCTCCTGTGGAGAATGGTGGAAAGTTGTAATGAAGATAAAATTTCTCATCTCCTGTTATGGTTGCAGCGTCAATTCTATTTGAGTCAAGAGCGGAGCCTAAGGTTACTGTTGTAAATGACTGCGTTTCTCCTCTTGTGAACAGCGAACACCCATGAGGTCCTGGAAGAACATCAACCTCACACCAAATAGGTCGTATTTCATCTGTTTTTCTGCCATCTAACCTTTTACCTGAATCTAAAATTTGATTTCTTACAGCTTGACATTCAACATCATGAAAATATACTTTTGCCAAGTCTAAGTCGTTTTCTTTTTCTTCTTCAGACATCGTATCGGAGAAATCTTCGAAAACTTGTTTAAATCTTTTAGATCTTTCTTTTCGATCTGAAATTCCTTCGCCAGCAGCTTCATATGCACCGGCATAAGTTGCTTCATGGACTCTCTTTCTTAAGTCATCATTATGTTCCTCATGACTATATTCCCTCTTCGGCTCAGAAGTGGGAATAAGTTTGGCTAATGCTTTTTGAACTTTTACTTGTTCTTTGATCGCATCATGACCCACTTGAATTGCTTCAAGCATCTCATCTTCTGAAACTTCTTTCATTTCTCCTTCAACCATCACTACACTCTCAGTTGTTCCACCAATCATCATTTCCATGTCAGCTTCTTCAAGTTGCTCATAGTTTGGATTTACAATAAATTCACCATTGACTCTTGCAACAGAGACTTCTGACATTGGTCCATTAAATGGGATGTCACTAATCGAAATAGCAGAAGAGGCAGCAAATCCTGCAAGTGATTCAGGTGCCGCTGCAGGATCAAATGAAAGCATTGTAATTATTACCTGAATATCTGCATGAAAATCATCTGGAAATAATGGTCTCAGAACTCGATCTACAAGTCGACAAACAAGAATTTCTCGATCACTTGGTCGTCCTTCGCGTTTTAGAAACCCACCTGGAACCCTTCCGGCACCCGCAAATTTTTCTTTATATTCTACTGAGAGAGGGAGAAAGTCTACTCCCGGTCTAGCTTCTTTTGATGCAACTACAGTAGCTAAGAGGGAGGTCCCGCCACATGATAGGAGTACAGAACCATTTGCCTGGCGAGCCATTCGTCCAGTTTCAAGAGTTATTACTCTTCCATCTTTTAGGGTTATTTCTTGGGTAATTTTTTCTGGTGCTTTCATTTATTTATTTTTTCGATGCTAATATTTACTAACGACTGCTTAAATCAAACGCAATTCAAAACTGAATTGCATGAAGGGACGGGGAAATAAAATTTTTACTTTCTTAGTCCCAACTTTTCTACTATCGCACGATAGCGTTCAATTTGGTTTTTTTGAAGATTATCCAAAAGTCCTCTTCTTTTACCCACCAATCGAATAAGAGATCTCTCTGTATTGTGATCTTTTCGATTCTTTTTTAGATGCTCTGTAAGGTGGGTGATACGATACGTAAAAAGAGCTATTTGTCCTTCTGCGGTTCCTGTATCCTCTTTAGACTTACCGTGTTCCGCAAAAATTTCGCGCTTTTTTTCTGAATTTAAATACATGCCTTAATCATTTAGATGTTTGTGCTGTAGCTTTCCGTCGATCGGAAGTTTGCAAAATTACGAAAAAATCAGTTTGATTCTACAGGTGTCGGAATATTACCTACGCACCTTAGCCAATCGCTTATCTTGGATTTTAAATCTTTTCTTTTGACGATGAAATCGATAAAGCCATGTTCCTTTACGAATTCACTAGTTTGAAATCCATCAGGCAAGTCTTTTCCTATTGTTTCTCTAACAATTCTAGGACCAGCAAAACCAATTAAAGCCCCTGGTTCTGCGATATTTATATCACCTAACATTGCAAAAGAAGCAGTTACCCCACCTGTGGTTGGATGTGTCAAAAGACTTACATATGGAATTTTTGCTTCATCAAGAAGTGCCAATTTTGACGAGGTTTTAGCCATTTGCATCAGTGAAAAAGCGGCTTCCATCATTCTGGCTCCACCACTTTTACTTATCATGATAAACGGAATTTTATTTTTTAAACTATGATCGATTGCTCGCGATATTTTCTCTCCAACAACAGACCCCATACTTCCACCAATGAATTTAAAATTCATCGCAGCAATTGTAACTTCCATCTCATTCATTTTCCCATAAGCTGTGGTGATTGCATCTTTTATGCCTGAATTTTCTTTTGCAGAATCTAAACGATCACTATATTTTTTTGTGTCTTCAAAATTTAGGGGGTCTACAGAGATCATATTTGGATCTAATTCATGGTAGACTCCATTATCAAATACAAATGAGAAATAGTCTTTTGCATCGATACCATTGTGATGACCGCAGTTCGAGCATACCCATAGATTAGCCTCGTATTCGTCTACTGAGACAATTACTTTACATTTAGGGCAGCCGTGCCATAAGCCATCAGGTGTCTCTTTTTTCTCTTGGGTTGGAGTTGTGATTCCTTCTTTTTGCCTTTGAAACCAATCTGAGGACATAACTTCTTAATTAAGCAATTGAAATATCACTTGAAAGGTAGACATCTTGAACTGTATTCAAAAGTTCCACTCCTTCTTTCCATGGTCTTTGAAAAGCTTTTCTTCCAAGAATCAATCCTTGGCCTCCTGCTCTTTTATTCACGACAGCGGTTTTAACAGATTCAGAAAGATCACTTGCTCCCTTCGATTCTCCACCTGAGTTAATCAAACCGATTCTACCCATGTAGCAATTTGCGACTTGATAACGAGTGAGATCGATGGGGTGCTCAGTAGATAATTCAGAATATACTTTTTCATGAGTTTTTCCGTGTTTTGTCGCGTTATATCCTCCGTTATTCGTTGGTAACTTTTGTTTTATTACATCCGCTTGAATCGTCACACCGAGGTGGTTTGCCTGACCTGTTAAGTCAGCAGATGTATGATAGTCTACACCATCAACTTTGAATCCTGAATTTCTTGTGTAACACCATAAAATCGTTGCCATTCCTAATTCTCGAGCGCGCTCAAATGCTTCCGAAACTTCAAGTAATTGTCTTCTTGACTCATTAGCACCAAAATATACTGTCGCGCCAACTGCAACTGCCCCCATATTCCATGCATCTTCAACAGAGCCATACATGGTTTGATCAAATTGATTCGGAAGCGAGAGAAATTCATTGTGATTTAATTTAACTACAAAGGGTATTTTATGAGCATATTTTCTCGAAACATTTGAAAGTACACCAAATGTGGAGGCAACAGCATTGCACCCTGCATCGATAGCTAATTTTACGATATTCTCTGGATCAAAATAAAGTGGATTTGGAGCAAAACTGGCTCCAGCAGAATGTTCGATTCCTTGGTCGATTGGAAGAATACTCATGTATCCCGTATTTGCTAACCTACCGTTTCCATATAGTTGCTGTAAAGATCTTAAAGTGGGGATGTTTCTATTGGAACCAACAAAGTTTTCATCGACAAAATTGCCTGATGGAAGATGAATTTGATCTTTAGATATTGCTTTGGATTTGTGTTCTAGAAGATATTTAGCTTGATCGCCAAGTAATTCATAAATTTTATCAGTTGCCATTTCTTGAGTATGAGTTTATAGTTTTCTTATGATGCAAACCTATTATTTTTCTGCCACATTTAGACCCAGTTTTTACAGATTTGGGAATTAAAGTTTCATTGACTAAATCTAAATGTTAGGCATTATGAAGGGAATCTATCATTTTTTTTGGTGATTCTGATTTAAAAACAGCATTTCCAGCTACAAGAATATCTGCACCAAAAGATTTAAGTGCTTCAACGTTTTTTATGTTAACGCCTCCATCAACTTCAATTTTTGCTTTACTATTAGTTTCGGAGATGAGCTGTTTTAACTCTTTTATCTTATCAAAAGTTTTAGTTATGAAGGTTTGTCCACCAAAACCGGGATTTACGCTCATGAGACAAATTAAATCTACATCTTGAATTATATCTTTTAAACTTGAAACTGGTGTATGAGGGTTTAAAGCTATTCCTGCTAACATTCCTTCTGAATGAATTTCTTGAATGGTTCTATGAAGATGAATACATGCTTCCAAATGAACTGTCAAAATATCTGCACCTGCATTTTTAAAGTCTTTTATATATCTCTCCGGCTGTACAATCATAAGGTGGACATCTAGAGGTTTTTTTGCAATTTTTTTTATGGCTTTTAATACGGGAAGTCCGAATGAAATATTTGGAACGAAAACACCATCCATAACATCTATGTGAAACCATTCGGCTTTGCTGGAATTCACCATTTCGATATCATGTTTTAAGTTGGAAAAGTCTGCAGCAAGAATTGATGGAGCAATCATGTGAAAATTTTAGTTTCAAATTTAAAAATAATTGAACGAACTTTCCGAAATGAATTCTAATCTGGAATTTTCAAAATCACACTCTAAGCTTCTAATATCCCTTAGGTCAAAAAAGGTCAGGTGGGAAAAACGATTATTCATAGTAGAAACACCCAAAGTTCTAAGAGAATTTCTCTCTGAAAATTTTGATATAGTTTATTTATTTACCATTGATAAAGGCTTTTTGAGTGATGCGCCTGAGTCAATAATTATCTCTAATGCTGAATTGAAAAAATATTCTTTACTAGATTCCCCGCAAGAGTGCGTCGCAATACTAAAAATGAAGGAAATTCAATTTCGTAAAAGTTCTTGGTCTTTAATTCCCGATAGAATTCAAGACCCCGGAAATTTAGGGGCTTTGATAAGGTTAGCTGATTGGTTTGGGGTTGACTGGTTAGCCATACCGCCGGGAACAGTTGACCCATACAGTCCAAAAGTAATTCATGCAAGTATGGGCTCTTTGGCTCGAGTTCCCTTAAGATTTGAAACGGATTCTGAACTATTAGTTACTCTTGCTAAGGAAAATAAAGAAATATATTTAGCTGATATGCTTGGAGAAAAACCAAAAAATATTTTAACTGCAAAAAGTGGCTGTTTGGTTCTAGGAAATGAGGGTAATGGGCCAAGTAACTTTTGGAAGAAAAACCATGATTACTCAGTTACCATAGATAAATCAACTCAAAGCAAAACGGAAAGTTTAAATGTAGCAACTGCAGCAGCAATTTTACTTTATGAAATTAATTCATAGGACAACTATTCAAAAGTAAAAATCCATGATATCATTTGAGTATTTAACGTAGGTAAAGAATTAGCATAAGCGGTTCCGTCTTCTACTTTTAAATTTCCTTTACCGACGGTTGCCCGCAGCTGAGGTGAGAGTTTAAAGTATTCAAAATATATATCTAAACCGACACCGACTTCAAGGCCAAAGTCATTTTGTTGTAATTTAAAAATACGGTCGTCAATAACTTTGGCTTTTGATGATAAGTCTAATGCGCTGTATGCACCTCCTAAAACATACCAACGGTGGTTATCAATTCGATCCGTTTTCCATTTCAACTCCATCGGAAATATAATTAATGCAGATTCTATTCGTCTTTCAATCCATTTACGGCTGCCGTCACTTGGATCTATTGCATCAAAAAATAATTTTCTTTCCCCCGAAGTAAATGTGGGTATGAAGCGAAGATCAAATTGCTTTGATAATCTCAGGTTTGATACAATACCCACGGTATATCCAAGCTGCGGACCGAGTCGGACATTATAAACTCCTTCAGGCCATTGGCTTTGGCTTCGATATGAAAAATTCAATTTACTAGTGCCTAGGATAAAACCAAAATGAACAGGTTTTTGATCGTATCTGGGGAGGTTTAACGATTTATGCTGAGCATATGATTTTACACTTGCAAATAGAATTATAACTGAAAAAAGAAAATATCGGAGAATCATATATGTTTAACGATCAAATCTTTTGAGGAGTATGTGCAGTATATAAAGATGCTATGCCAAATGTTAGAGAGCGAATTTTAAACCTTTCTAGTTTTGCATTTTTAAGTTTGTCTAAAAAATTATTTCCGTATGGAAAAGCTTCTACAGAGGCTGGAAGATAGGAATAGGCTGATGCATCTTTAGAAATCCATCTCCCTAAAGCAGGCAATATGTATTTAAAGTACAAGAAATATATCTGTTTAAAAGGAGCACTCTCAGGTTTTGAAAATTCCAATATGGCAAGGATGCCTCCAGGTTTAAGAACTCTCTCCATTTCCATTAATCCTTTCTCCAGATTTTCAAAATTCCGTACTCCAAAAGCAACCGTAACTGCATCAAAAGAATTATTGTCAAAAGGTAAAGATTCGCCATCTCCTAAAACTAGATTTACATTATTTGAGACTTTTTTTTGTTTTATTTTTTTATTTCCAACTTCAAGCATTCCTGAAGAAATATCAATTCCAGTTATGCTTGAATTGGGAATTTTTTTGCTTAAAGAAATGGCTAGATCTGCAGTTCCAGTTGCAACATCAAGAATTTTTTTTGCGCCTGAATTCTTCACTTGACGAACAGTTTTATTCCTCCAATTAATATCAATACCAACAGAAAGAATACGGTTTAGGAAATCATATTGCTTAGAGATAGCATTAAACATTTTTGCGACTTGTTCTTTTTTTGACCCCTGAGCACTGTACGGTTTAATAATTTTCATTTTTCTAAAATTCTATCCAACTTGGACTTGTGCTTTTGGATAAGTATAGTCGTGAGATTCTTTTTTTCTTCTGGTCAGAGCAAATGCCAAAGTTACAGTACCAATTCGTCCAATTAACATTGAGATCATCAAAATTATTTTCCCGACTTCACTTAAATCGGAAGTTATTCCCATCGAGAGCCCCACTGTGCAAAATGCAGATACTTGCTCAAATGCCAAACGGGTAAGCCCTAAATGACCATCCGTAATACTTAAGAAAAAGATCCCCAGCAGAACTCCACCAAGGGTAAAAAGAAAAACACTCAACGCTAGATTAAGCATTTGCATCGGAATTGTATGTTTAAAGACCTCAACTCTTTTTCGACCACGAATAGTCGCTAATGCATTTAAAAGTACTAATGTAAATGTTGATGTCTTTATGCCACCTGCAGTTGAGCCTGAGGCCCCGCCGATAAACATTAAAAAGATTAGAATAAGTAAAGTGGGCAGAGTAAGGTTTGCTACTTCAACAATATTAAACCCTGCAGTTCTTCCAATTGCGATTTGAGTGAAAGCAAAAAAAGATTGCTTCACAATTTTAAAACCCTCTAATATATATTCATTCTCAAGCAGAGCATAAGAAACACTTCCAAATATTATTAGAGCGATTGTTGAATATAGAGCAATTTTAGAATTGACTTTCAAATGCTTCCATGGATTTCTTCTTCTCACAAGAAAGGCACGATAGGAAAATAAATCGTGTATTGCCCCAAAACCCAATCCACCTAGGATTATGGTAATAGACATTATTAGTAAGAAAGGAATATTTTGGCTGAGTAATGGGTGAGATAATCCCTCTGGAAATAAAGTAAATCCAGCATTATTAAACGCAGAAATTGCATGAAAAACACTAAAGAAAATTTTATCACCTAATTTTTGGAATTCATAATCACCCCATGAAAAAAATAATAGTATTGTTGTAGCAACCTCAAAAATTACTGAGAATTTAAAAATTTGTCGAATTAATAATGCAGATGATGCTAGAGAGTCTGAACTGTACTCAACTTGAATAAGACTTTTGTACCTAGTGCCAATAGCTGAATTCGCGAGAAGTGCAAAAATACTTGCAAAGGCTATAAAATTTAGACCACCTAGTTGGATTAGAATCATAATTACGACTTTGCCTTTAAAACTCAGAAAATCGGCTACGTTGATGATATTCAATCCTGTAACGCTTACTGCAGAAACACTAGTAAAAGCAGCTTCGTAAATGCTCATGCTGATTCCGCTTTTAGTCATTTCTGGCATCAATAAAAAAAGTGATCCAAGAGAAGTAATTATAATAAAACTGGATACAAGAAGAGCTGGAGGGCTCAATTTCAAGTACGGGAGTAACCTACTAGCTTTTCCCATTTCTAGAGCTACAAAAATTAAAAAGTATCCTTGGATAAATATCATTAGAAATTCATCAAGTTGCATTAATCCTAATGACTTTCCTATCGACGAAATTATTTCGATATCAAAAACATTGATTAAAAAGATATTAATAATCATGTAGGACATAAGAAAGGTTTCCCATTTTGAATTTTTGATATATTGGATTGGTGAAAAGGAATAGAAGCCTTCGACTAAAAATTTAATGATGTAAAATCCAATAGTAGCTTTTAAAAGATAATTTATGGCTAATAGTTTGTCACTTGACAATGAAAAACCATAACTATAGATAAGGGAACCAAAGGCTAATATTGAAAGTGGAACACTAATATATCTTAGTCCTTTGATAACAACATTTTTGGTGCTGTATATTCTTAGGTTGACCCATTCACGGATTCGAAATAATAAATTACGATTCGAGTCATTCACTTAATTAGGCTTTATTGAGACTAAAGTCTTTACTATTCGAGCCCCAGCTTCTTTAAGTTTTTCTTCTGAGGTGGCAAAGCTGAATCTTATGTAGCCATCGAGTCCAAAGGCTTCTCCAGGTACTGAGGCTACACCGCCCTCAAGTATTGCCATACATAAATCTAGGGCATTCCTATATTTTGCATTCAAATATTTTGATGCATCGACAAAAAGATAGAAAGCTCCATCAGGTTCCATGAAGTTTAAATGTTTTGCACCTTTCAAGATATCGCCCAATATTTTTCTTCGAATTGTGAAATCTTTAACCATGTATTCAACTCTCTGGGGTCCGGCTAGAACAGCTGAAATGGCTGCCCTCTGACCAATACTCGATGCACCACTTGTGAATTGGCTTTGAATTTTTTCGCATGCGCGAGCTAGTTTTTCAGGAGCTCCCATGAAACCGATTCTCCAACCTGTCATGGCGAAGCCTTTCGATAAACCGTTGACAGTTGCTACTCGATCTTTCATGCCCGGTAATGAAGCCAAACTGACATGATTTTTTCCATATTGGATGTATTCATAAATTTCATCACTAATAATCCATACCTGTGGATGTTTCTTTAAAACAGAAACCAAATCTTTTAGCTCATTTTCTGAATACATTGCTCCACTCGGATTATTGGGGCTTGAAAATATCATTAATCGCGTTTTATTCGAAAGAGACTTTTCTAATTCAACTGCACTAATTTTAAAACCTTTTTCTACTCCTGCTTTTGGAGAAATAACTTTTCCTCCGTTAAAAGTAACTAAGTCAGCATATGACACCCAATAAGGGGCAGGAATAATTACTTCATCACCAGGGTTTACTGTTGCTAAGACAATATTTGCGATTGACTGCTTAGCTCCAGTACTTACAATTATTTCATTAGGCTGGTAATCTAGATTATTGTCTCTTTTAAATTTCTTTGAAATTGCTTGGCGAAGATCTAAATATCCTGGAACTGGCATATAATGCGAATAATTTTGATCAATTCCCTCTTTGCCAGCAGTTTTTATAAAGTCGGGAGTGTCGAAGTCGGGCTCTCCAAGACTAAGACTAATTATATCGTGTCCTGCATCTTGAAGCACACGACTTTTTTTTGTCATTTCAATAGTCATCGGGATTTCCAATGTATCTATTCGTTTTGATAGAAAAAGCATGTGTGTAAAAGTATGAATTGCGGTTAAAAGCGCGATATTTGTTTCATGGATATTTTCTTAGACACTTTTCGCACGGTTTTTCCTTCTATCTTAATACTGATAGTGGTTTATTTAATGATGTCAAATTTTCTTGACAACGAAGATAAAAGAAGAAAAAGTGAAAGAATTCGTGCATCGCAAAGACAATCACTTCCAATTAGAATGCAAGCATACGAAAGGTTGGCATTATTTTTAGAGCGCATTAGCCCTAACTCTCTTTTACTTCGCGTAAAAGCGGGAAAGTTAACAAATCAAGAATACCTTTTGCTTCTTCAACAGAACATAAGGAATGAGTTTGAACATAACTTAAGTCAACAAATTTATGTTTCTGATAGAATGTGGGAAATGGTTGTAGCATCAAAAAGTACGATGACCTCTATTGTAAACACAGTATCTGCAGATCTATCTCCAGAAGCCAGTGGTGCAGATTTAAGTAAAGCTATACTAAAGGCTTGTATGAAAATGGAAAACCTTCCCTCTAAATCAGCTTTAAGCTATCTTCGCCAAGAGGTTATTGAAGAGTTTTAATTTTTTAAAACTCTATTCTTTAAGGAAACAATCGCCTCTTCAGGGGTAGTAGTTCCCTCCAGAATTTCTTTTTTGAGTTTTTTTATAACTGTTTGAAATGTTTTTTTGTTGACCAGATCATTCAAAATTTCTGACTTCCAATTTTTATCAAAATTTTTCTCAAGCTGTTCTTTGCGATTATGCTCCAAGGCTCCTTTAATTAATTGATGTCGATAAAATTTTTCAATGAGTTCAATTAAATCATCAATACCTGAATTTTCTTGAGCGCTAATGGCTGTAGATGGAACAATCCATTTGTCATTTCGTGGGAATAAATGAAGAACATTTTTATAAAAACCCAATGCGATCTTAGCTAAGTTTACTTGATCTCCATCCGCTTTATTCACAGCTAAAATATCCGTACGTTCTATGATGCCTCTTTTTATTCCTTGAATTTCATCTCCCGCACCTGGCAATGCAATAAGAACGAAGCAGTCAACAAAGTTTTCAATAAGTGTTTCATTTTGCCCAACGCCAACCGTTTCAATTATTATTCGATCATAACCTGCTGCTTCAAAGAGGAAGACTAATTTCTCCGTATTGACTCCAACACCACCAAGATTTCCTGATGACGGTGAAGGGCGGATGAATGCTTCTTTTCTTTGTGATAATTTTTCCATTCGTGTTTTATCTCCCAGAATACTACCTCCACTTTTTAAGCTACTGGGATCATACGCAATAACCGCAACTTTGTGACCATTATTTATATATTGAATTCCTAATTTTTCAATCAAAGAACTTTTCCCCACACCAGGATTACCAGTAATGCCAATTCGATAGGTTTTTGCATTAGTTTTTGGTAATTTATTTAATAATTGATTTGCTAAAACTTTATCACCATTTTTGCTGCTTTCTATTAATGTTATTGCTCGCGATAGCATAGTAGGGTCACCATCTTGGATGCCCTTACTCATAGTATTTAAATCTAAAGAGTTTTTTTGTAGCGTATTTAGTTTCGGGTTAATTGACATCATCCGAGAGAATTATTCTATTGCAAGTTTTAAAATTTTTGATGCTGACTGTGAGATAGGGCTTCCAGGACCAAATATTGCAACTACGCCTTTGCTAAACAAAAAATCATAATCTGCCTTAGGGACTACCCCTCCTACAATTATCTGAATATCTGAGCGGTTTAAATTTTTTAAAGCCATAGCTAGTTCAGGAATTAGAGTTTTATGCCCTGCCGCCAAGGAAGATACTCCAACCCAATGTACATCATTTTCAACAGCTTGTTTTGCAGTTTCAACAGGTGTTTGAAATAATGGCCCTAAATCTACATCAAATCCAATATCAGCGAAACTTGACGCAACAACTTTAGCTCCTCTGTCATGTCCATCTTGTCCCATTTTCGCAATCAAAATTCTTGGAGAACGGCCTTCAGTTTCTTTAAACAAAGAAGCTAATTTCTTGGCTTTTTGAAAGGCTGGGTCTTTTGCATTTTCTTTTTTATACACACCTGATATAATTGAGTTTTGTGCCTTATAGCGACCAAATACTAACTCCAAAGTATCACTTATTTCTCCAATTGTAGCTCTTGTTTCTGCTGCAATAATTGCTTTTTCTAAGATACCGCCTTTTCCCGTTTCCGCAGCTTTCTTCAAACTTAAAAGTGCTGCTTTCACAGCTGCTCCATCTCTATTTTTTTTTAAGTTCTTTATTCTATTTATTTGTGATTTTCTTACTTCAGAGTTGTCTACTTCTCTGAATTCAATATCTTTTTTTTCACTTTGATTAAATGCATTTACGCCTACTAATATTTCTTTTTTTGAATCAAGCTGGGCTTGTTTTAGCGCTGCAGACTCTTCAATCCTAATTTTAGGAACCCCCATTTCAATGGCTTTGGTCATCCCTCCGGCGGTTTCAATTTCTGTCATGAGCCTTTTAGAATTATTTATTAATTCTGAAGTTCTTTTTTCCACTTCAATACTCCCAGCAAACGGATCAATAAAATCAATGAGCCCAATTTTCGATTGCAAGTGCAATTGAGTTTCACGAGCTATTTGAGCTGAATATTCTGTGGGGAGAGCTATCGCCTCATCGAGTGCATTTGTGTGGAGTGATTGCGTTCCGCCAATGATAGCGGCTAGTGCCTCTAAGGATGTTCTAGAAATATTATTAAATGGTTGTTGTTCTGTAAGACTCCATCCACTAGTTTGACTATGTGCTCTTAAAGCCATACTTTTTGGGTTTTTAGCACCAAATTTTTCCACAATTTCGCTCCATAAAACCCTTGCAGCTCTGAGCTTAGCAATTTCGGTAATAAAGTCCATTCCAATTCCCCAAAAGAAACTTATTCGAGGTGCAAATTCATCAATTTTTAATCCTGCTAAAATTCCTGTTTTTATGTATTCGATTCCGTTAGCTAGTGTGTAGGCGAGTTCAATTTCTGCACTAGCTCCAGCTTCTTGCATATGATATCCTGAAACACTTATGCTATTAAATTTTGGCATTTTTTTGCTCGTATATCGGAGTATGTCTCCAACAATTGTCATACTTTGAGATGGAGGATATATATAAGTATTTCTAACCATAAATTCTTTCAAAATATCGTTTTGAATGGTACCAGTAAGTTTTTCTATTTTAATTCCTTGTTCTTTTCCTGCCGCAATAAAAAAAGCAAGAATCGGAATAACAGCACCATTCATTGTCATTGAAACAGACATTTTATCTAAGGGTATTCCATCAAAAAGTCTTTTCATGTCTTCAATACTATCAATTGCAACTCCCGCTTTACCTACATCTCCGAGAACTCGAGGATGGTCACTATCATATCCACGATGAGTGGCTAAATCAAATGCAACACTTAAACCTTTTTGTCCAGCTTTTAGATTCTTCTTATAAAAAAGATTACTTTCTTCAGCGGTTGAAAATCCTGCATATTGTCTTATGGTCCAGGGTCTGGAGGTATACATGGTAGCGTACGGACCTCTTAAAAATGGTTTTAATCCAGCCGAATCAACTTCATGTGAAAAGCGGTTCGTCTTATTCATTTTATTTTCTAGAGGGGAATTGTTTTTAAGTAATAAGTTGATTTTCTTTTGAGCTTTATAAACGAGTTTTTCTGACCAGCTATCAAGTAAGTAAGATCCCTTTAAGACATCTTTACGCCCTGATAATTTTGTTTCATAAGCTAAAATTAGAAATTGATCCCGGGCCCATTGTTCCGGTTCTTCACCTTCTGCGACGGGATGAATGATAATCTCATCACAGCCTCCAAGCCATAAAGATTGTGCTTCTAAACTACGCCCTATAAGTTTTTCAGGAGGGTTTTTTTTAAACTTTTTATCTCGAGTCTCACCGCAAATCCATAGCGTTGTCCCTGCCCTAGCATTTTCTTCTAAACACGAATTCCATAAAATTCTAATTGCTTGAACCATTGCAATTGTTTCAAGGTAATTTTCTTGTGATTCGAGAAAAATTATGCAACGGCCCGAATGATTCCACCCTAAGGAATTAAGCTGAATGATTAGGTTATGTATTGAAAAAGCAACTTTGTCTGTGCTATTTGCGCTGGAAACATTTTTAGTATTCACACAAATCGTTCTCACATTTGAAGGAATGTTAGTATTCTGATCTAAAAAGTTTTGATCCTGATTTTTCCATCTTCCGGTATTTTCGAATTTATTTTTGAAATATTCATTAAAAATGCTGCCATGCCACTTTTCAGGTCTCTGTTTTTCTGGCATAGAATGAATCACCTCCGAAACTTTTTTCTTGTTTCCGCCCATTATATGAACCGGACAGATATCAAATTGAACATCCTTCAATATCAGAGCAATATCCTCGCTATTTTTAATTTTTATGAGAAGTGAGGATGCTCCATTATTTAAAGCATTTAATGCTCTTTGATTCGAATTATTCAAGTCCTTTTCGGCCTCTATGACTTGTACGAAATTTTTGTGATCAAAAGGTGATTTGGCTCCTTTCCATGAATAGAATGTCTCACCATTTTTCTTTCCTATTCTGGGTAAATTCAGACCATTAACTAAAACTTCGTCACTGATCACTTTTCCTCATCTAATGGGGCAACCAAAATCACCTGTTCACCGGGCTTATGCATCCAATAGGTTTCCCGTGCAAATCGTTCCAATTTCTCGGGATCAGATGATAATGCTTCAATTTGGTTTTCAGTATGAGTCAATTCTTTTTGATAAAAATTAATTCCATCGTTCAAAGCCTTTAGCTTCGAGTCAAGTTCGGATTGGATCACAAGAGAACTCCTATCTACGAATAACATCCAAAAAGAAAAGAAAAGTGTGGCTAAAACGTACTTATTTGTGAGGCGCTTAAACCACTTAGACTCAAACAAATATTTAAAACGTCCCATGTTTCCAAAAATACAAATATTCGATTACTTCATCCTAGTGCAATTGTTGCTTTACGAATTTCTTGTAAGAACCACTTGATAGATTCATTAGTTCTTCATGACTTCCCAATTCCAAAACTCTTCCTTTATTTAGAAAAGCAATTTTATTTGCATTTCTTACAGTTGACAATCTATGTGCAATGATTACGCTCGTCTTATTTTTCATCAATCTATCCAAAGCCTCTTGAACTACAGATTCATTTTCGGCATCTAATGATGATGTAGCTTCATCAAGTAACAGAACCTGAGGATCTTTTAACATTGCTCTTGCAATTGCAATTCGCTGACGTTGGCCACCACTTAATTGAACCCCTCTTTCTCCTATTTCAGTGTCTAATCCGTTAGGAAACTTATCGATAAACTCAAAAGAGTTTGATTCTTTTACCGCAGACATTAAATCGTCTTCTGTTGATTTTATATTTCCGTATAGAATATTTTCCCGAATACTTTGCCCAAATAAAATCACATCTTGAGGAACCCAGCCCATTTGTTTTCTGATAAAGTTCTTTGAATAGCTAGAAGATTTTTCTCCAAAAAAATAGATTTCTCCACTTGTTGGCACTTGAAACCTTAGTAAGAGTTGCATTATTGTTGATTTTCCTGCACCACTTGGCCCAACAATCGCTAGTTGATCACCAGGCAATACATCGAGGTTCAGGGACTGAAGAACCAATAAATCTGACCTGGAGGTGTATGCAAAATCTACATTTTGAAAAGAAATAATCGGTGATTTTTGATTTCTTATATCAATATCTAAATTTTTATTGCTACTGTTTTCTTCAATTTTTTCTTCAAGGATATTTACAATTCCCTCCGTAGCTCCAATGGCTTTTTGAAGGCGACCGTATACATCGGCGATTCCCCCCATTGAACCGCCAATAAAACCAGAATAGATGACAAAACTAAAGAGTTGACCAGGGTCTAATTCACCCGAAGAAATTAGGCTAGTTCCTTTCCAAACGACTAAGACTAATGCTCCAAATAGTCCTAAAATTAAAAAACTGGCAAAACCACCTCTGAGAATTCCAGCAGATATAGCTAAATGAGCAACTTTATCTGTGGATTTTTCATACTTTTTACGTTCGCTGTTTTCATTCGTAAAAGCCTTAACTGTGGCAATAGCGGACAAGCTTTGCTCAACAATTACATTACTCGAGGCGGATGCATCTTGAACAGATTTTGAAAACTTACGAATTTTAGTGCCAAAAATTATTGCTAGGATAATAACAAAAGGCAAAACAGCTAACATAAAGAGGGTTAATTTTACTGATGTGTAGGCCAATAGTATTACCCCTCCTGAGATTATTACTATTTGTCTTATGAATTCTGCAAGTGTACTGGTAAATGTCTCTTGTAAAACCCCAATGTCGGATTGTAATCTATTTGTTAATTCACCAACCCTTTTGCTATGAAAAAAATTCATAGGTAAGTCAATTAAATGACTATACATTGCTTGACGCAAAGATGATAGTGACTTTTGTGCTACCCTCTCAAAAAAAAGAATTCGAAAAAAGCTAAATACCGCTTGAGTAAGCAGTAAAAGGCCGAGGTTCAATGCAATTTTGTCAATTTTCTCTGGTGAACTTTGAGCTGCATCTACTAGATCTCCTAAGAATGTAGGAAAAGCCAGAGCTGTGAGTGAGGATAAAATTAAGAAAACCATTCCGATCATGAATTGAGATTGAAATGGTTTGATATACAAGTACATCCTGGCAATTCCCTTAATGGCATGCCATGAGATTTTTCTTTTTAGGGTATTTGGGCCAAAGGATTTAGCCACCTTATTTTTTGTTCTTGTCTTGAAAGTCTAACGATTTCAACCCCATTTTTTTTAGGAGTCTTTTAGTTTCAATTTTAATCGATTCTTTGAGTTTTGTAGCAACCCTTTTCAAGAATTTATCGTCAGGTCTTGAAACAAACTTTGAATCGCTATACTTGAAGTTCTCATCAATTTCTGTGTAGTAATATGCATAAAAGCTTTTTCGACTTTCTCCTTCAGGAATGTTTATGGCTTTATAACCATGAGGGCTATTTTCGTCAGTAAGAAATATAACTGCCCTATTAAATAAGGGTGCAATCGAATGATTACATTCCCTCATGTCTGGACTCCATAATTCTAAATTTCCACCATAATCTTTTTTCCAATTCTTATTGAGATAAATCAGTAGATTAATTCTTCGCCACATTTCAGATTTTGGGTCAAAATTCACATCGATATGTATATCTACGAAACTACCATGACCTCCCTGGTGAATACCCGAACCAAGAGAATTGTCGGGTGTCACAAGACCTGAAATGCCAGTCAGCTCGGACATCCAATTTAAAAAATCATTTGATTGTATCAGATCTCTTACTTCAGAAAAAACTGGATCCCATCGTTCAAAATGATAATCTTCGACTTTATTTTCATTAAGACTTTTTCTTTTTACTTTGAGAGAATCTAGTGCAGGAAAACTAGAGAATAATTGGTCTGCAATCTCTTTATCTAAAAAGTCATCTAAAACAACAAATTTACAGGGTGATTGATCTCTGAAGTATTGTGATAGTTTGGATATTGATTTTATGTATTTTGAATTGATCTTCATTTTTTTCTACGTGATAGATTGCGATAGATGCAATAAAAAAGTTTTGGAGAAAATTTATGCAAAAGAACAGCTAAACCCTCGATACCTGTAAAAAATTTGTGAAATTTTTCTTGTTTTTCAAACTTGAATATTTTTTTTGCAAGTTTTTGGGTTGTCATTCCTTTTTCCTGTGCTCGTCCTACTTTATTTAGCTTTTTACCATTGTGGGTTAAAGCCGATTTCATGATGCTCGTTTTAATATTGCCTGGGCTTACTAATTTAACTTTGACTTTGGAATAACGCAGTTCTTCCTTTAGGGATTCTAAGTAAAGGGTTAAAGCTGATTTACTTGCAGAATAAGCTGCAAGTTTAGCTTGTCCAAATTGACTTGCAATACTGCCAACGCAAATAATTGTACCAGAACCTTTATTTTCCATTTTTGGAATAAGAAGTTTTATACTTTGAACAGGTGACCAAAAATTAAGTTCAAATATTTTCCTTTCGACATTCATTTCAGTATCTTTTACCTCACCCCATTGACCAACCCCAGCATTCAATATGACTAGATCAATTCCGTCGAAAATATTCCAAACAGATTGGATAATTTTTGATAATTCATTCACTTTTTCAAGGTCAGCAGGAAAAATTTTTATATTCTCAGGGTAATTCGAGGAAGAAGCAACTTTTTCTAATTGACCTTTTGAGCGCGCCGTCGCAATTACATAGTAGCCGGAATCACTATATTTTTTGACTAGTGCAGCTCCAATACCTGAAGATCCCCCCGTAATCCAAACTACTCTATTCATTTTTCAAAGATATTCATATCATTATGTGTAAGTTGAAAAAATTGAAATATATTTGCCGACCGATTAAGTACTGAAAATGAAAAGAACATATCAACCTTCCAAAAGAAAGCGTAAGAATAAACATGGCTTTCGTGAGCGCATGGCTTCAGCTAATGGACGTAGAGTCTTAGCTCAAAGAAGAGTTAGAGGTCGAAAAAGCCTAACTGTTTCAGATGAAAGCAATCATAAAGGCTAATGCGTTTAAAAAAAAATATAGAAAAGGTGTTGATTTATCAACACCTTTTTTTTTATTCTAATTTGTACCGATTTTTGAATTAAAATATCCATGTCATGCCAAGAAACACAAAGATTCAGTCAGTTTTAATTATAGGAAGCGGTCCAATTGTAATTGGTCAGGCCTGCGAATTTGATTACGCTGGATCCCAAGCGTCAAGATCTCTGAGAGAAGAGGGAATAGAAGTTTCTTTAATTAACTCTAATCCAGCAACAATTATGACAGATGAAGTTGTTGCAGATCATATTTATTTGTTACCTCTAGAGGTTAGCTCATTAAAAAAAATATTGGAAGAAAGAAAAATTGACGCTGTCCTCCCGACCATGGGTGGTCAAACGGCTTTGAATTTATGTATTGAGGCAGACAAACAAGGAATATGGCAAGACTTTAATGTCGAAATTATCGGTGTTGATATAGATGCAATTAATATTACCGAGGATCGTGAAAAATTCAAAGATCTGATGACGGAAATAGATATACCCATGGCTCCAGCAAAAATTGCTACGAGTTATTTAAAAGGTAAAGAAATAGCTCAAGAGTTTGGTTTCCCATTGTGTGTTAGAGCTTCTTTTACTCTTGGCGGGAGTGGGGCTTCTTTTGTTTGGAATAAGGATGAGTTTGATGACGCTCTTCAGCGAGGACTTGAAATTAGCCCGATACATGAAGTGGTAATTGATAAAGCTTTGTTGGGCTGGAAAGAGTTTGAACTTGAATTACTCAGGGATGACAACGATAATGTCATAATTATCTGCTCTATTGAGAATATGGATCCAATGGGAATTCATACCGGGGATTCGATAACTGTTGCTCCAGCCATGACTTTGAGTGATTCCGCATATCAAAGAATGCGCGATATGGCAATTTATATGATGAGATCAATTGGAAAATTTGCTGGCGGTTGCAATGTGCAATTTGCAGTTTCTCCAGATGAAGAAGAGAAAATTGTTGCAATTGAAATAAATCCTAGAGTTTCTAGATCTTCGGCCCTTGCATCTAAAGCTACTGGATATCCAATTGCAAAAGTTGCTTCCAAATTAGCAATAGGTTACACATTGGACGAACTGAATAATCAAATCACAAAGACAACAACAGCATATTTTGAACCTACTTTGGATTATGTAATAGTTAAAATACCCAGGTGGAATTTTGATAAGTTCGAAGGTGCAGACAGACGTTTAGGGCTCCAGATGAAGTCTGTTGGTGAAGTCATGGGGATTGGAAGGAGTTTTCAGGAGGCAATACATAAAGCAGCTCAGTCATTGGAGATAAGAAGGAATGGTCTTGGAGCGGATGGCAAGGGACTTCTCAATCAAGAAATAATATTAGATAAGCTTAAGAATGCCTCATGGGATCGAGTTTTCGTTATTTATGATGCAATTCAAATGGGGATTCCCATATTGAAAATACATGATATCACTAAAATTGATATTTGGTTTTTAAAGCAGTTTGAAGAACTTGTTCAGACTCAAAAAGAATTAGAAAATCAAAGCCTGGATTCTATTTCTTTTGATTTATTACTGAAGGCAAAAATGAAAGGTTTTGCTGATCGTCAGATTGCTCATATGACGAAATGTGTTGAATCGGAAATTCATAACAAACGAATTTCCATGGGTATTGAAAGAGTTTGGAAACTTGTTGATACTTGTGCAGCAGAATTTAAAGCTGAAACACCATATTACTACAGTACGTTTGAACTTCAAGTTGAAACTTCGCAAAGTGATTCCATAGCAGAGAGTGAGTCAGTTGTAAGTGATAAGGAAAAAATTATTGTTTTAGGAAGCGGACCCAATAGAATTGGACAAGGTATAGAATTTGACTATTCATGTGTCCATGGCGTGCTCGCTGCAAAAGAATGTGGGTATGAAACAATTATGATTAATTGCAATCCTGAAACTGTTTCTACGGATTTCGATACTGCAGATAAACTATATTTTGAACCGGTATTTTGGGAACATATTTATGATATTATTCGAAATGAAAAACCAAAAGGAGTAATTGTTCAATTAGGTGGACAAACGGCCTTAAAGCTGGCTGAAAAATTAGAGAGATATGGAATACCAATTATTGGGACAGATTATCAGAGTCTAGATCTTGCTGAGGACCGTGGAAGATTTTCCACAAAACTTAAAGAATACGAGATACCTTATCCAGATTTTGATGTTATAACTCATGCTGATGAAGCTCGCGAAGTAGCGTCAAAACTTGGTTATCCAATTTTGGTAAGACCATCATATGTCTTGGGTGGTCAAGGAATGAAAATTGTCATAAATGATGATGAATTGGAAACTCATGTAGTAGAATTATTTAAAAACTTTCCTGGTAATAGAGTTCTTCTAGATCATTATTTAGATGGAGCCATAGAGGCTGAGGCAGATGCTATTTGTGATGGTAATGATGTTTATATCATCGGGATTATGGAACATATTGAACCTTGTGGGGTCCATTCAGGCGATTCTAATGCAACATTACCTCCATTTAATCTTGGTGATTTGGTGATTCAACAAATAATAGACCATACTAAAACAATTGCTAAAGGTTTGAATACAGTTGGTCTTATCAATATTCAATTTGCTATCAAAAATGAAAAGGTTTTTATCATTGAGGCAAATCCCCGTGCTTCAAGAACAGTTCCATTTATCTGTAAAGCATACGGGGAACCTTATGTTAACTCTGCAGTTAAAGTTATGCTTGGCGAAAAGAGGGTTAGTGATTTGAAATTTAATCCAAAATATTCAGGGTGGGCAATAAAAGTTCCAGTATTTAGTTTTCATAAATTTCCAGGTGTTAATAAAACTTTGGGACCACAAATGAAATCCACGGGTGAGGCAATTTATTTTATTCAAAATTTAAATGATCCCCTATTTCAAAAACTTTATTCGGAAAGAAATTATTATCTGTCAAAGTAGAATGACTTTATCCTTTCTTCTCTGAATCTTTTATAATTCTGCTTAGAATCATTTTGGCGAGCTCTGCCCTAGTATATTTCTCTCTATTTTCGAGGTTTGCTCCTGTGGTATCTTCGTTGATATACTTTTGTAATGTATCAGTTGCACTTTCATAGTCTTCAAAAATGCTCCCCGCATTGCAATCAGTCAAAATTTCTTGAGCATCTCCTTTTTCTGGACCAAATCCCCAGATGACCTTTCCGCTCCCAATATATTCAAATATTTTTCCGGTTAATATCCCTTTGTTTTCTTTGATATTTGGAATTAATAGTAACAAACAATCTGCCGATTCTAATAGTTGAACAGACTTCTTATGCGATAGATATCCTAAATAAATAAATTCGAAGTTCTCGAATTGTTTATCCATTTCGGATAAGTAATCTATACATTCTTTAGCTGGTCTTCCTGCAATTTTAAGTGTTAAATGATTATTTGGTTTTTCTATAATTTTTCTGAGAGACTTATACAATGACTGAATAGGGTAATCTAGTGTTAAAGTACCGGTATAAACCATAGTATAACTTTCGTTTTTAATTTTCCTTTTCGTTGAGGAAAAATCATTTGGATCATAACCATTAGGTATTTCTAAGAACTTTTTAGGATCAATATTCGGGGCCTTATTTTTCAATATTCTTATCAGGTCTCGACTAACAGCAAACAAACCATCTGCATTTTTAATTACACTTTTTTCGAGGGCCTTGTCATACCATCTTGCAATAAAAGAGGGATAAAATTGTTCGTAATAATATATGTCTGTCCACGGATCCCTAAAATCTGCGTACCAAGAAAATACCATTTTCTTTTTTAGACTTTTCCCAATAAGGTGAGATGAATGTGGCGGGCCTGTCGTGATAATTGCGTCAAATGCTTCCGATTTATGAAGTTTAATAGCCTTTTTAATTGCATATCGATTCCAGCTTCTTCTTGGATCAGGTAGAAAAAAATTTCCTCGAATTATTCGAGATATTTTCTGAATGGGCCCTGGGGTGCCTGCTTGATTTGCAAAACCACTAAATGGTATTTCTTTTCTTTTGGTTAATAGTTGATATATTTTAAACCAATTTGGTGAAAAGGTCTTATGAACTTTTAAATTATTAGTTTCCTCGATCAATGAGTTGTCTATCAAGGGATATGTGGCAAATTTTTGATCTACCGTTAAAATTTCGATTTCAGCACCAATTTTTTGAAGTTCATGAGAGGTTTTGAGCCATCTTTGAACACTAGGACCACCGGCAGGAGGCCAATAATATGTTATTACAAGTAGGCGCATCAAAATTTTATTCCTTTATTTCCTGTTTTGAATTCTGAAATTCTTTAAAGCCAGCAAACCCAATGCAGACAAATAGTAATATGCTGAATCCTAAATTCACTTTTTCTCCGATTTTGTAGGTTTTTGGTTCAAAAGTAAATATGAGTTCTTTTGTATCTTTCGGAACTACAGCAGATCTTAAGATATAATTAGATCTCATGATATCGATTGGCTCGCCATCTGCAAAAGCAGTCCATTCTTGATTTGGAGCCGCATAATATATTTCAGAAAATACTGCAAGTTGGTCTTTCTCTAAATTTGATACAGAATAAACCATCTTGTTTGGAGAATAACTTTTTAGCTCGATAAATGATGTTTCTATGGAGTCACTTTCGCTTGATATGAACTTTATCCATTGCTCGGCATCTTCTTTTTTGATAAAATCTGCTTCAAAAATTGCAGTTTTTAATGGATCAAAATCACTTAGATAAGACATGGCCTCATCCGGGTTATCTGCTAATTTGATTTCTTTAGGAAACCAAGCATGACCACAGGCATTGGGATTAGCTTGAGCAGTGGTACTTTTTTCACCGTTGGATACGATAAACCATTTTGCATTCAGCATACTAAATACTCCCATGTTGCCTTTACTCATTTGATTTTCAATAAGGTCTTGGTACCTGGCTAGTTTCGCACCGTGATAACCACCAATTGATTTATGATGGGCTGAAGTATATGAATCTGAAGTTAGGTTAACTGTTGTATTTAGAACCCGGAAGTGAGGATCTTTATCCTTTAGTATAAAAAGGTCAGCTGCACTTGGTTTTTGTTGTTGGGCTAATTCTTTGGAAGTGATCAGATCTTCAGATCCTAGCTGATCCTTATCAAACTTCCATAAATCAAAAAGAATTAAGAACCCAAGAATGCAGGTTAAAAGTTGGATTTTTATTTTTCGTTGAATAAACATCCAAATTGAGGCCGCTGCGAGAAGAACAAAAAATAAGGTTTGTAAGGCAGAACTTCTTAATAGAGATTTGCGATCACCCAAAATGATGTCCATTGGAAATCCTTGGCTCGATAAATTTTTGTCATTAGGTCCATCAATACCAATAAATGAAGTCCCTAAAAGCCAAATAAATATTGAGAAACCTCCAGTTATAAGGATAGAGCGCAAAAGCACTTTTAAAGCTTTTTCTTTAGATTCATTTAACAAGAGATCTAGTCCTTTAAACCCAATAAAGGGAATAATTACAAAGGCAATGACTAAAGCCATACTTGGCACTCTAAACTTATTGTAAAGGGGAAGATGATCAAAAATAAAACTGTTGATAAATTCAAGATGCTTTCCCCAAGCAAGAATAAATGCGATTATCAGTGCACCCAGTGATCCCCAGAGTATGGGGCCTTTAATTAAAAAAAGACCGATTACAAAAAATAAAAAAACTACTGCTCCAATGTAGTATGCACCATTCACTAGCGATTGATCCCCAAAATATAAGACGCTTCCAGCATATTGATTAGCCATTTTTTTTGCCTGAGATCTTGGCATTTGTTGCGAAAAATTACTAGTTAAGACATCAACTATTTCTGTATCACTATAATTTTGTTTTGCTCCACCTCCAGTTGCATTAGGTATCACAAGGTTTACAGTTTCACCAATTCCATATGACCAATTCATAGCATAGTCAAAATCTAAACCACCTGAATCATCTATTTCTTTATTCTCAATCAATGCAGAATGGCCTCCTCTCATAGATTCTTGAGTATAGGAATAGGATGACCAAAGGTTTCCGAAATTCGGCCCGACACCTATAATAGCCGAACATAAAAGCAATACGACTCGCTTGAACCAATGATTTAATTCATTCGTTTTATACGAGTAAATACCAAAAGAGATAATCATCGCTACAACAGGTAAAGCGGTATAATAAGTAATTTGAAAATGATTTGCGTGGATACTCAGACCAGTGAATAAAGCAGTTAATGCAAAACCTAGCCAAAGTCTACCTTTTAAGGTTAAAAGAACACCCATTATCAGAGGAGCTATATATATTGCAGTTCGAATTTTAGCATTATGCCCGGCAGCCAGGGATATTATAAAAAAAGCTGAAAAACCGAAAGCTAAAGCACCGATTAATGAAATTGGTGGTCTAACTTTTTGACTCCTAAGTAAGGCGAAAAATCCAAGCATTAAAGAAATTATAATGTAAATACCAGATTTTTCAATAAAGATGGTATTTATGGCTTTTTGAACATATGTCAGCCAATTATGTGGATAATTCGTTGCAATTTGAAATGTTGGCATTCCTGAGAACATTGAATTCGTCCAGAGGGGTTCTTCATTATTTTCAGCTCGAAACTCTCTTATTTCTCGACCTTTAGCAAGCCCCATTAGTATGTCATCTTGCGCAATGGTCTGATTTTCAAATATAACGGGCCAAAAATAGACTACTGCAGATAAGAAAATTATTATTGGAGACAAGACAGAAAATGTAAAATATTTTTTCATCACTTTGGTTGAGTAATTGACATTATAAATCGATAGAGCAATGTTACGAACAAAACATCGTTACTTTGATCTAAATATGAATCTGAATTATCTTCCTAACGTTATTATTGCAGGTGCGCCCAAATGCGGCACTAGTTCGCTATATTTTTGGCTATCCGCTCATCCAGAGGTTAAAGCTTCAATGGTAAAAGAGACTTTCTTTTTTGCCGACGACGTGAATAGATTTAATAAAAATGCAAATATTATTGAGCATTCACTTCAGGCTTACAGCTCATATTTCAACTCAAAAAAATCTGATCAAAAAAAAGTCAGGCTCGAAGCTACTGCGCCATATATATATTTTGAGAATGCGTTAAAGCATATTCCGAAATTGCCTTCAAAGCCCAAGGTTATTTTTGTTCTGCGAGAACCCTCTGCTCGCTTGTATTCGCAATATAGGTTTGAACGTTTTCGAACAAAGCGAATTCAGATGACTTGGGAAGAATATTCTAAGAATGATAAATTAATATTGCACGGTGACTATGAATATTATTTAAAAAAATGGGTTAAATCTCTTGGAAAGGATCGAATTTACGTTTGCACTTTTGAATCTTTAGTTAGTGATCCAAAAGAATGTATTAGCGATATAACTAGTTTTTTGGGTATTAATTCTGTTTTTTATGAGAATTATAACTTTATTCAGCATAATGAAACAGTAGCAATAAAAAATAAATTTATTCACAGACTAGGATTAACACTCCAGCGATATGTACCACACGGGATTCAAGAAAAAATATTGCCCTTGTATTTGAAGATTAATTCTGGAAAAATGCCATTAAAAGATCCCGCTGACAAGAAAATTCTTAAATCAGTAAAATCGGATTACCAAGATTCTATTCTAAGACTAAAAAAATTATTCCCGAATCTAAATCTTGAATCGTGGGCATAGTAAAACGTCAATCGCTTTTAAATTTAATTTCTGGCTATATCGGCGTTTTTTTTGCTGCCATCAATGGTCTTATTCTTTTCCCTTGGGCATTTCCTGAAAGCCCCGAGGAAATGGGACTCGTTAGATGGGTTATTTCGGCATCTTTATTATTAGGGGCAATATCTCATTTGGGGTGGCCACAGACTATCGTTACGTATTTTCCAAGATTAAACCCTTCGATATATTCTCGGATTATAAACAAGGGCTTATTGGCCTCTGGAATATGTCTTTTTACTCTTTTACTTGTTGCTTTAATTATTGGAGATCCCTTAATTGATTTTTTAATGAAAGATCATTTTGATTCCAGCTTTTGGTTTATTTTCCCTTTTGCTGGGACGTATGTAATTTTTGAAATGTATTCATCTCAATTAATACATAATCAAAATGTTGTTCTTCCATATTGGTTAAAAGATTCAGGAAGAAAGCTATTACTTACAATCCTTTTGATTGCTTATGGTTTAGATATTATTTCTAATCTAGAAATCTTTTTGAATCTTTTGATGCTGGGTTATGCTTTTTATGCGCTATTGATATTTGCCGTTGCAAAAAAGATCAAATATTTATCATTAGACCAGACCATTTTATGGCCAAAAAAAGAAATGTTTAGCTACAGTATTGTTATGCTTATGACTGTTGGAGCGCAAATGTGTTTTGGCCAACTTGACATTCTAATGATTGGAAGTTTTTTAGGTTTAAAGGAAGTAGCTCAATACAGTATAGCATTTAGCTTTGGAATAGTTGTTGCCATGCCAATGAAGGCGATGAATGCATCATTACGCCCCATTATATCGAAGAATGTTGCAGAGGAAAACTGGGAAAATCTGCGTAATATTGGAATGCGAAGTTTAAATGCTCAATGGATAATCTCCTCTTTTTTATTTTTAGTTGTATTATCTGTAAGTCCTTGGATATTCAATCTGTTACCTGAGTCATACCAAGGAGGGCAATCTGTTTTATTTTGGGTTGCAGCTGCGCAGCTTGTCAACGTTTCGACAGGTCCTAGTGGATTGGTATTAGTTGCATCAAAAAAATATCGCTGGGAGTTGTATGCGAATTTAATTTTGATTTTGTTCGCTTTGATTGCAGGGGCATTGTACATTCCATCTGGAGGATTAAAGGGAGCTGCCCAAATATTCTTCGGAGCCGTGGTCCTATATAATTTTGTTAAGTTAGTGGCTTTATATTGGCTAACTGGAGACTTTTGGTTAGGAATAAAGTTTTTTAAATCATTTTTTTGGTTCGCCTTCCCTACAGTTTTACATTTTTTATTTTGGAACTTGTTTTTTACGATTGATTTTAATCATGCAATTTTAATTTTGAAAGCCCCACTTTATTCCTTTATCGAAATATTCCTCATTTTAATATGGACTCTTGTTGGTCTTTATATTTTAAATTTATCTCCAGATCTTAAAAAATCAATAAATAGAATATTAAACATAAAAAGGAAATGATTTTATGGTTAACATATTGGTATCCAGATAAAGAAAATCCGATTCGTGGAAATTTTATTCGTGCACAATGGAAGGCTGCTAGGCAAGCTGGGTGCAATGTTGAGTTGCTATTTATCGATATCGCAAAAGGAAAGCGTTTGATGCATGTTAATTGGCTCAAAGGCGAGGAAGGCGAAATAATATTGCAGGTTAGATCTCGGGCTTGGAAAACAATTTACCATACCCCGGTTTGGGCGGCAAGAATGATATCAAAGAAATGGTTTTTGAAGACCGGTTTAGATCGACCAAAAATTATCCACTCTAATGTCGTTTTTCCTGCTGGCCTTCTTGCAGAGCAATTGTCTAGAAAATGGAATATTCCTTTTATCATCTCGGAACATTGGTCAAAGGCAGCCCGGTGGACACGTCATAAACTTTTTGGGAAAAAAGTTCGTTCAGCTTACGAGGAAGCTAATATTATACTTCCAGTTTCCAATCATTTATCTGAAGATCTACAGAAAAGACTACCACAAATACCAGGAAAGTCATTTAAAGTTATTCCAAACGCAATAGACATGAACTCATTTAATCATGTTCAGAGGGAATTAAAACCAAAAAAAGAAACATTTAAAATCTTGGGTGTCGCAAGTCTGATCAAGAGTAATTCGGAAATTAAAAGAGTGGATTTTGCATTAGAAGCTCTGGCTATTCTAAAGAGAAAGCAGCCAAATGTAAACTGGATATATACTCATGTTGGGAAAGGTGAACGCTTGGATATGCTAAAGGATTACTCAAAGGGGTTGGGAGTTTTTAATGATGTAGAATGGATTGATTCATTAAATTCAACTGAGCTTTTTCAGAAATATGTTCAAGCAGATATTCTTTTGCACCCAACGAAATCAGAAACTTTTGGAATTGTTGTTTTGGAGGCGATTCAAACGGGACTTAATGTTGTTACTACCGATATTCCTGCTTTTAGTTTTTGGGTGAATGATAAAACGGGAATCAGGACAGAACTAAATCCCAATGCGATTGCAGACGGAGTGATAACTCTCTGGGAGAACCCAATAAGAATTGAAAAAAATATTATAAACTCTGAAATTTATAGACCTAAACAAGTTGGAGAGCAAATAAAAAAAGTTTATGATAATTTAATTAGCTCGAGTCATAGGAGTTGATCTTTTAATTCCGTCGTTCTTATAAAAAAAATAGGCCACGCAATGCATGGCCTATTAAACAAATTTCTTTTCGTATTTAATTGCCCAACATCTCTTCTTTCAGACTTTCTTGCGCAGGAACTTCTCCTAACCAAATACTGAACAATGCTTGTTTAAACGGTAATCCTTCAAACTTACCCAGTTGTTTGTTGTTTTTATATAAGTAAACTGCATCTCCTGAATGATAGTTTAGTCCAATGATATCTCCCTTCTTGAATTCATCTTTCAAGAAGTCTTTAAATTTTTGGACATCATTTGCCGTTGATTTACCTGAGGAAGCATTTTTAAAACCTTCTTCTAATGCTTCAATGAAACGTTCTTGAGTTACCAATTTGGAGGCAATTTCAATTCGAATACCCATCTCTTCATCAGCCATAATTATTTTATTGGGATCCTTTGTCTTGGACTGCACATAAAGTGCCCCCACATAAAGATCTAAGAAGATTAGTTTTGTACGTAAACCCCCTCCATTTAAAATCGTTTTTTTGCCATTTACAGATATCGCTGTCGGGAAATCGATACCCTCAATATTTTTTGTCTGAGCTTGTGAGCTAAAACCAAATGCTATTGCTCCCGCGAGTAAAAGTACTTTTAGTGTTTTCATTGTATTATGTTGTGAATTCATTAGTTGTTATTTTATGAGGATGAAGTTACGCGGTTTTTTGCTTCTGCTAAACTAGCGTTAAACTCAAATCCAATAATTAGTCCTATTGCATTTACATAAATCCATAGTTGGACTATAATTAATGTACCAATTGAACCATAAAACTGGTTGTAAGTGGCAAAGTGAGTAATGTAAGTGCCAAATAATGTTGATGAAAGGATAATTAGTACTGTTGCCAATAATGAACCTGGTGATATAAATCTCCATGGTGCCGATCTCATTGGTCCAAAATAAAACAGCATTGAAATTGCCAATAGAATCACAATTAAAAGTATAATATTTCTTAGCCAAATTAGAAGCGTGGAAACGGATAGACCCATCCAGCTCTCCTGAACGAATTGATCAAGAAATGATTTAGATATCGTTATTAGAGAAATTCCCAAAATGATCAAAAGGGCAAGTGTAATGGTTAATGTAAATGCCGCTAAGTATTGAGACCAAAAGCCTCTGAAATTGAGTTTATGAATACTTAATCCAAAATTTCCAATCAAAGAAAGAGTTCCATTTGTTGCAAATACAAGTGTAGCGAAAATTGTTACACTTAATAGATTACCTCTTCTAATTGTGAGAATATCATTTATTGTGCTTTCCACTGCTTCAAAGCTTGTTGGGGGTAAAACCTCTTTTAAAAGAAAAAATACTTGATCCTGAAATCCTTCAATGGGTATAAATGGAATTAAAGTGAATAAAAAAATTATTCCAGGAAATAATGCTAAAAAAAAGGAAAAGCTGATGCTTGCAGCACGACTTGTAACAGACCCTTCCCAAATGCCTTTTTTAAAAAAAATCGCAATATCTAGAACATTAAGACCATGTAAAAAGGGAACTTTTATTTTCTTCAAATAGTTCTTTAATGATTCTTTTGTTTTCTGATACATTGATTCAAATGTCGGCTTTAAAATTCAAATCCAAGTTTTTTGCAGAATGAGTTAATGAGCCGGAAGAAATGAAGTCTATCCCTGAAAGCGCATATTTGCGAATATTAGATATATCGATTCCCCCACTGATTTCTATTTCTTTCTCACCATTTATAAGTTCTACCGCACGAGAGCACATCTCCACAGAAAAATTATCCAGCATAATACGATTAATATACTTTTCATCCATGGCTTGTTTGACCTCTTTTAAATTTCTTACTTCAACTTCAATTTCTCGTGTAAGTTGATGACGGTCTAGATAATCTTTTGTTTGACTCACAGCTTTTTTAATGCTACCACAATAGTCAATATGATTATCTTTTAGCATTATATAGTCATATAAACCCATCCTATGATTATGGCCGCCTCCGACCCTGACTGCATATTTTTCTAAATATCTCCAGCCTGGAGTAGTTTTTCTTGTGTCCAATAGCTTGCAATTGGTACCTTCTAGTTTTTTTGACATTAAGTTTGTTAGAGTTGCTATACCACTCAATCTTTGAATGTAATTAAGCATTATTCTCTCAACACCTAGTAGAGACTTTATGGGGCCATATGCCGACAAGATAATTTCGTTATTCTCAACATTATCTCCATCACATTTAATCTTCTCCCACGCTATTTCTTTGTCAAATAAATTGAATATTGAAGGCAATAATTCCATCCCTGCAATTATTCCATTTTCTTTTGACCTTAACTTAGCTGTTCCTTTTTCATTTAATCCAAAACATGCATTGCTAGAATGATCACCAGAACCTTTTCCAGAGCCAAAATCTTCTTGAATGGTATATTTTAAATGGTTATGCCAATCAATTGTTTTAATGTAATCTAGTTTTTGTTTCACGTTTGCAAAGATCGTAAGAACTATGGAAATCATTTTGTTAGTAATCGGGCCAACTAAAGAGAAATATATTCGAGAGGGATTAGATTTTTATGAGTCAAGATTAAAAAAATATTCAAAATTTAAAATATCAACTGTTTCCAGTGAAAATAAAATTATAGAGTTTTTAAAGAAGGGGGATAAGCTTATAATACTGGATGGAAAAGGAACTTCATATTCAAGTGAAGGCTTTTCTAGCCAACTTCAAAAATGGATGAATTCAGGTCCAAAAAGACTGATATTTGCAATAGGGGATGCGTATGGTTTTAAATCTCATTCATTGGTTAGAGCAGATTATACAATGTCTTTGGGGCCCATGACTTACCCACATGATTTAGCAAGATTGATTTTTTTAGAGCAGTTATATCGATCTTGGACAATCTTAGGAGGTGAACCATATCATCACGGGTAGTTGCATTATGCTTAATTTAATAAAATGACTTTAGAAGATTTATCGAATAATTTAAAACAAGGGAAATTTCTTCCAGTATATATTTTTGAGGGAGATGAACCTTTTTTTATTAATCGTGCTCTAGAGTTAGTTATCGAGGAATCTCTGGAGGATGATCAAAAGGATTTCAATCTTAATATTCTTTATGGCAGAGATACTGATTCAATTTCTATTGTAAATCACTCAAAAAGGTACCCAGTCATGTCTGATAAAAATGTAGTCATCGTTAGAGAGGCTCAAGATCTCAAAGATATCGACTCATTATCTTCTTACATTGGTAATTTGAATCCAAATACCATTCTCGCTATCGGTTTAAAGGGTAAAAAACTTGATAAAAGAAAATCATTATACAAGTCTATTCGAAATAATAAAGATGTTCTTTACATCTCTTTTAAAAGACTCTATGAAAATCAAATTCCGTATTGGATAGATTCAGAGGTTCAGAATAGAGGGATGAAAATAACTCAAAAAGCATCAATACTGTTAACGGAAAATATTGGTTCAGATTTATTGAGGATAAATCATGAATTAGAAAAAATTTGCGCTTTTTTGGGTGATAAAAATGAGATTGATGAAAAAGTTGTAGAACATGTAACTGGATTTAGTAGGGAGTTTAACAATTTTGAATTGGTAAAATCCTTAGCTACAAAAAATTTGTCAAAAGCATATAAAATATCAAAAAGTTTTAGTGAAAATCCGAAGAAAAACCCGGTAATAGCTAGCATTTCTATACTTTTTTCAAGCTTTTCAAAAGCTTTAGTTTACTCGAATATTTCAAATAAAAATTCAAAAAATGTGCTTCAAGAATTGAATATTTCAGAATATGCTTTGAGGGATATTGCGTTGTTGAGCCAAAATTATACTAGGGATAAGTTGATACGAATCATTGGGTATCTTCGCGATGCTGATCGCCAAGCCAAAGGAATGGGCAGTGCAAATTTAAAAGATGGAACTATTCTCAATGAATTACTTTTTAAGATTCTTTATTAGCTCAATAGTTTTTTTAACTATCTCTAAAGTTTTGGCTCAAGATATTGGAGGAGTGCGAGGTTATGTTTTAGACCGCCAGTCTCAGAGACCAATTGAGTATGCTCAAATATTAGTTGAAGGTTCTGAAATAAAAGACCTGGTCAAGGATCTCGATATCAGTGTTTATGCGAATAGCGATGGATATTTTCAGATTACCGGCTTACCATTTGGAGATGCGATGGTTACTGTAAAGATGCCTGGCTATGAAACAATTAATCGAAAAGTTTCTATAAAATCCTCACGAATAGTATTTGAAAGGTTCCTCCTCAATGAGTCTATTGTTACACTTGACGATGTTATTATTGATGTCGAAAGACAAGAACAACAAACAAAGGTTGCAACGGCTGTAGTTCAGTTAAGTGCAAAATCAATTACGACTTTTTCCATCGGAGGAGAACCGGATTTGATGAGAGCCCTGCAAGTTTTACCAGGGGTGATTACAACTGGAGATCAGGGTGGACAATTATACATCCGAGGTGGGGCGCCGATTCAAAACTTGGTGAAATTAGATGGAATGATCCTCTACAACCCTTTTCATAGTATTGGTTTTTTCTCTGTCTTTGATACAGATATTCTTCAACGTGCAGATGTTTATACTGCGGGTTTTGGAGCAAAATACGGGGGTAGAAATTCTTCTGTCATGGATATTAAAACTCGAACAGGCAATCGAAAAAAGCATTCGGGAAAGGTTTCGTCATCTACTTATATGAGCAAAGTTCTTTTTGAAGCTCCAATTGGTAAAAAAGGTCCAGACGGGTTAGCTCCAAGCTCTCTGATGATTTCAGCAAAGTCTTCATATTTAGATCAAATTTCACCATACGTCTATCCATACGTGGCAACAGAGTACGGAGGTTTACCTTTTTCTTTTCAGGATATTTTTGGTAAGTACTCCATTGAGTCCAGGGGGGGAAATAGAGTTAATTTATTTGGATTTAATTTTAATGATGCAGTCCGATTTGCAGGGGATAAAAGCATCTCATGGCAATCTAATGGATATGGCGCTGATTTTTTGGTTATTCCCTCGTCTTCGGGAACAATTATTGAAGCACATCTTGCTCAAAGTAATTACAAAATTCAATCCACAGAACTATCAAATCGACCCAGAGAAAGTTCGATTGATGGATTCAATGGTGGATTAGATTTTACGTACCTACTTCGGAAATATGATGAATTTAAATATGGGCTTGAATTTGTTGGCTTCCGAACAGATTACCAGTATACGAATAGTGTGGGACGAACTTTGGATCAAATTCAAAACACAACTGAAATTGGGGGTTATTTAGACTACAAAAGGCGGATAGGAAGATGGCTCATTCAACCGGGTTTCAGACTTCATAATTATGGTTCTTTGGCAATTGTTAGGGCAGAACCCCGATTTGGATTAAAATTTAATGCCACAGAGTATCTAAGATTTAAGGCCTCTGGAGGAAGGTACTCTCAGAATCTTGTAGCAGCAAATAGTGACCGGGATGTTGTGAATCTATTTTATGGGTTTTTAAGTGGTGCAGGGGACTTGCCTTCACAGTTTGATGGAAAACCATTAAACAATAGTCTTCAAACAGCGAATCATTTGGTTTTAGGAACTGAATTAAATTTAACGAAGGGCTTGAAACTTGAATTAGAAGGATATATTAAGGTGTTCGATCAAATTACCAATATTAATCGATACAAAATTTATGATGATATTCCTGTATACGAGGATCAGCCTGAGTTATTGAGAAAGGATTTTATGGTTGAAAGAGGTTTAGCTCGAGGAATAGATGCTTTAATCACATACCAGGATAAGAAATGGTATTTTTGGGGTGTTTACTCTCTTGGAAGGGTTTCGCGCTTTGACGGGGTTCAAAATTACGCTCCTCAATTTGATCGCCGGCATAATCTTAATTTATTATTGGCTTACAAGGGTAAAAAAGATTGGGAGGTAAACCTGAGATGGAATTTTGGCTCGGGCTTCCCTTTTACTCCAATTAGAGGATATTTCGAAAATCAAACTTTTACAAATGACTTAGGTCAGCCCCTTATTGATTATTCATACCAAGATGCAAATGGTGCGATTGGCATTCTATATGGTGATATAAATAGTCAGAGGTTACCATCATATCATCGATTGGATTTTACGATGAAAAAAGCTTGGGATCTCAAATCCAACCAGAAAATTGAAATCGCCCTTGCAGCGACAAATGCTTACAATAGGCGAAATATTTTTTATTATGATACTCCAAGTGCGAGACGGGTAAATCAATTACCAATAATGCCAACATTTATGATGAGCTACGCGTTTTAAAGCCCTAACTTTGTCAGAACCTATACGCACATGAGCCCTAATACAAAATTCATATTCGTGACAGGAGGAGTAACATCATCCTTAGGAAAGGGAATCGTAGCTTCATCATTGGCGAATCTTCTTCAATCTCGAGGCTTTTCAGTTACCATTCAAAAGTTTGACCCCTATATAAATATTGACCCAGGGACGCTAAACCCATATGAGCATGGTGAGTGCTATGTAACTGATGATGGCGCAGAAACAGATTTAGACCTTGGCCATTATGAAAGATTTTTGAACCACCCCACATCTCAGGCAAACAATATTACTACTGGCAGAATTTATCAAAGTGTTATCAATAAGGAGCGACGAGGTGATTTTCTTGGAAAGACAGTACAGGTTATTCCTCACATTACAGACGAAATAAAATATAGGATGAAATTGCTTGCAGACTCGGGCAAGCATGAGATTATAATAACTGAAATTGGAGGGACGGTAGGAGATATCGAAGCCTTACCTTACATAGAAGCAGTAAGACAATTAAAGTGGGAGCTGGGAAAGGACTGCCTCAGTATTCATTTGACACTAATACCTTACCTCAAGGCTACAGGAGAATTAAAGACAAAACCGACTCAGCACTCTGTAAAAACACTCCAAGAAAGTGGGGTTCAACCCGATATTTTAGTTTGTCGTTCAGAGAATAATCTTGGGCCAGATATTAAAAAGAAATTGGCTAATTTCTGCAATGTTCAACCTAATTCTGTAATTGAATCATTGGACGCAAAAACTATTTACGAGGTACCTGTTCTGTTAAAAGATCAAAATTTAGATGAAGTAGTTCTTGAAAAAATCGGCTTATCCACGAATAGTGAGCCAAATATGAAGAAATGGATTGATTTTTTAGAAAGACATAAAAACCCAAGCACCGAAATCGAAATAGGTTTAATTGGTAAATATGTTGAGCTCAAGGATTCCTACAAGTCAATAACTGAATCCTTGATTCATGCAGGTGCAAAATGTTTGTCAAGAGTTAATATCCGATGGATTCATTCAGAAAACCTTACCAGAGATAATGCATCGAAAGCCTTAGAAGGTTTGCATGGGGTTATTGTGGCTCCAGGGTTTGGTGCAAGAGGACTAGAAGGTAAAATTGAGGCTGTTCGAATTGCAAGAGAAGAGGGGGTTCCTTTTTTGGGAATTTGTTTTGGTATGCAGGCAAGTGTAATTGAGTACGCACGAAATGTCTTGAATATTTCGAATGCAACCTCAAGGGAAGTAGACCCTGATGCAAAGAATGCAGTAATTGATTTAATGGCTGATCAGAAAAAAGTAATAAACAAAGGAGGGACAATGCGACTAGGTGCATGTAGTTGTAATTTAAAAAAGGGATCACAGTCTCAAGGGATATATGCTAAAACGAATATTTCCGAGAGGCATCGCCATAGGTTTGAATTTAATAATGAATTTTTAGAAAGATTAGAGGAATCTGGTATGATTGCATCTGGAATAAATCCTGAAACAAATCTTGTTGAGATCGTCGAGGTGCCTTCTCACCCTTGGTTTATAGGGGTTCAATTTCATCCTGAATACAAATCTACAGTAGTAAATCCTCATCCACTTTTTGTCTCCTTTGTAAAAGCATCCCTTACTCACAAGAATTTATAAAAATGATAGAAGAAAAAACAATTGATCGTAATCAAATTATCGGTTTTTTGCTGATTGCAGGAATTTTAATTGGTCTGAGCTGGTGGACGGGCAGTCAAGAGACATCAACGGTTCCTTTAGAAGAAAAAACAGTAATTGAATCAAAAGAATCTTTAGTTGATTTTTCTATGGATTCAACTTCTTATGAATTGAAAGAAAAGATATCAGTTGATTCATCTTTCGAATTTTCTAAAGAATATATCTTAGAAAATGAAAAGGTTAGTTATTCATTTAATTCCTTGGGAGCGCAGCTTTCAAAAGTGGAGTTGAAAAACTACAAAGACTTTAGAGGAGAGCCTCTTTATTTAGTAAATGGAAGACATAAAATATCAGGAGCAAATAAAGGGGTTTTTACCGGAAACATATTTTCTGATGGGGATGGAGCCCAAACTCTTTCCCTAAAAAATGATGATGGTATCCAATGGACTTTCACTTTGAATAAAGGCTATGGTTTAACTTGGAATCTTAAGGTTCCTGATTCCGATAATGTTTCCCTAAAGTGGAGCCAGGACGGGATTCGTCATGAAAAAAGTTATTCAAATGAAAACCAGTACACCACAACTTATTTTTATGATGCTGAAGATGAAAAAAAAGATTATCTAAAAAATGGTAGAGATGATGAAGATATAGCAAGTAATATCTCTTGGGTCGCCCATAAGCAGCAATTCTTTTCAAGTATCTTATTATCTAATGCCCCTTTTTCCTCAGCTCAATTAGCAACAACGACCCCAGCTTTAAATGACTCGAGTCATACGCGTCAATTTCGTTCTGTATTGCAAATAAATGGAGAAAGAAGCGGTATAGACGCAAGTGGTCTTTGGTATCATGGTCCAAATCAATACATGGAATTGAAAAAATTCGATAAGGGTTTTGATGAAATCATTCCATTTGGCTGGGGGATTTTTGGATGGATATCTAAAGGAATAGTAGTTCCTCTTTTTAGTATAATGGAGGGTTTTGGTTGGAGTTATGGGCTGATCATTTTTTTAATGGCTTTAATCATCAAGCTAGCGTTATCACCTTTAACATTTGCCTCATATAAGTCTATGGCTAAGATGCGGCTTTTGAAGCCGGAGCTGGATGAACTGGCGGAAAAGTATGGAAACGATGCCCAGAGAAAGCAACAAGAAACGATGAAGATGTACACAAAGGCCGGAGTTAATCCCCTCGGAGGCTGCATCCCTCAACTTTTACAATTTCCAATTTTAATTGCGATGTTTCGCTTTTTTCCAGCTAGTATCGAGCTTAGGCAGGAATCTTTTCTTTGGGCACACGATCTAAGTAGCTATGATAGCATATTTGAATTTGGACAGTGGTTCAGTCTTCCATTTTACGGAGATCATGTGAGTTTATTTACGATTTTAATGGCCATATCTACTTTTTTGTACACTCGGTTTAATAACTCTATGACCCCGTCATCAAATAATATGATGCAGCAGCAAATGCAGGTAATACAATATTTAATGCCATTAATGCTTTTAGTATGGTTTAATAATTATGCATCTGGATTATCATATTATTATTTCGTCTCTAACTTGCTAATTTTTGGTCAGCAATGGTCGATAAAAAAATTCTTCATAAATGAGGATAAATTGCGAGCACAAATTGAGGATACCAAGGCAAAAGGCGGCAAGCAGTCAAAATTTTCCAAAAGAATGAATGAGATGATGGAAGCTCAAAAAGAGTCGGGGAACAGACGGGCTCGAAGAATGGATAAATAGTATTTTTTATTAACTCTCCATTATGATTAATTTGGCCCTTACACTAAGATTTTTTGCTTTTCTTGAAGGTGTCTCTTTATTGCTTCTTGTCTTCCTGGCTATGCCCCTAAAGTATCTTTATGGTCACCCTAGCATAGTGAGTTATACCGGAATGATTCATGGGATATTATTTATTGGCTATTCAATTAATTTATCTCTTGTTTACTTTACGTATAAATGGGAATTTTGGAAAATGCTAATGGCTTTTGGTTTAGCGTTCATTCCCTTTGGTACTCTCTATGCAGATAAATATTTTTTTGGGAAGTTGAAGGCACAAAAAAAGCGCTCTCTTTCAAGAGCGCTTTTTGAAAAGTAATTTTTACTTACCCTTGAAAGCCATTAACAAAAAGAACTCCAGGAGATCCATCAAATCTTTCAGACCAAATAATGGTTACTACATCATAATCAAGATCCTTTCCTAAAGCAGCTTCTATTGCGTTAAGGTCTATCCCTTGAACCTTTAATGGTATTTTAATTTGAATAGGAGTATATTCTGATCCGAAAATATCATTTTGGAAATAAGATTTACCAAGAGGATTAATGGTATCTAGAGTTACACCCCACTGAAAAGGCGTATTTCCTGAGGCGTAAGGAATATTGTCATGCGTGTAAATATCCCCGGCTTTTTTGCTAAATGTATCTACGGCCCATTTTGATGGACTACTTCCAGACCCTTGCGTCACAGTTGATTGACTGGATTGTTGGTTTAAATCTATAGGCACACCTCCAAGATTGTATTCTTTTCCTTCTATCCCAGAGACTAGCAGATAACTTTGAACGTAATAGGAAATATTTTTTTTGTCCTCAAAAAATTTAATTTTGATATCAACTGTCATCATAGAATCTCCGTCTTTAATGCTCGCGACATGAGAAACTCCAACAGGAGCCGTTTGAGTTATGGCTGTGAGAGTGGGATCTTTTGGGAATTGAGAGACATCTGCATTATTTACGTAAAAATGTGGTATTCCAGTTGATGGATAAAGAACATTCAATTCGTCTTGAACTGGCGTTACTAATGGGTCACCGGTATGAGTTGAAAAGCCCAAAACTTTGATTTCAGTTTCCGTATTTTCCTCTTTAACTTCTAACATTCTTTCTGTTCCTATCGGACACGTATGACACCATGATGCTGTCGTTTGATGAACAAAAGCTTTTTGTCCAGATGAAACAATTAAGTTATCCGTAACGTAAGGTGTAGGAGGAGGAGGAGTGGTGTTTGGTTCACAGGCTACAAAACCGATTACCAAGAGTGAACTGATGAATATATTTTTCATTTGGGTTTCTTTAGTCATACCGTAAATATAAGAAATCCAACTGCGACATTATTAAAAATTATATTTTTTAAAGAGTCAAAATGTTTCTTCGACACAAATTTTCTTTTAAGCGAGTTAAGATCTATTCTATTTTTTAATTTTTAAAAGACATGCATCACCATAACTTAAAAATCGGTAATTATTTTCAAGAGCATAATCATAAACCTTTCTCCAATCGTTGCCAATTGCTGCAGCAATAAGAAGTAATAAAGTACTTTTGGGTTGATGAAAATTAGTTAGAATTAGATCTATAAATTTAAATTTATAGCCTGGTATAATGATAATTGATGTATTAAAATGAAGAGATTTCTTCTTATTTCGTCTCATGTAGTTTGTCAGAAAAATCAAACTTTCATCACGACTTAAAAATTTATCGTAATTCTTGTAAGGTGCCCATTGATAAATATCAGATATTTCCTGGTTACCATTAAATAATTCTATGGATAGCCAATAAAGACTCTCAATTGCTCTTGCAGATGTGGTACCTACAGCAAGTATATCTTTATTTTCTTTGAGGCTCTCAATAGTTTCAATGGAAAAATGAACCTCTTCTGAATGCATTTCATGTTTGCTTATGGTATTTTCAGAAATAGGTTGAAATGTTCCGGCGCCGATATGAAGTTGGACATAGTTGATTTTAGAATTCTTTTGGATTTTATTTAACATTTTTGACGTTAAATGTAAGCCCGCAGTTGGCGCTGCAACTGAACCTTCAACTTTTGAGAAAACAGTTTGATACCTCTCATTGTCATTTTTATTTGAAGGACGTTTCATGTATGGAGGAAGAGGGGTTTCTCCATTTTTCTGAAGTATTTCAGACCAATTATCCTCTGAATTCCATGAAAATAAAATTTGAAATTTATTACCGTTTTGTGTTAGCTTAATTGCGGTTAAGTTCTCTCTTTTTAGAATTAAATTATGTTTCCATTTTTTTGAATTTCTAACTTTACACCATGCCTTTAGACTTTTTTTAGATTGCATGGCATCTTCTATAGATCCATTAACAGGATCCATGTAGAAAATTTCGATGGGTTTAACATTCTCACCTCTTGAAAATATTAATCTTGCAGGAATAACTTTTGTATCGTTTAAAATTAGGTTCGGATGACTAAGCTTGGTTATCCAATTTGGCAATTCTTTAATTAATGCATGATGTATTTTTTCATCCCAAAAAATTAGCAAATTGCCTTCGTCTCTATTTTCTTGGGGAAATTGAGCAATTTTTTCCACTGGAAGCGAATAGTTGAATTGGTCAACATTTATTTTTTCGAAATTCATAGTTCAAATATAGCCAGGGCTAGTAACTACCTTAGCAATATGAGTCCATTGATAGCTATTTCGGTAATAAATGATTTGTATTCTGATCAACGAGTCCACAGAAATTGCTTAGCATGGCTCGAAAGAGGGTATGATATTATTTTGATTGGCCGGAAATATTCAGGTTCCCAAGACTTGGACAGGCCATATATGACTCACAGATTTAAATGTATTTGGAATCGGGGGCCTTTGTTTTATGTCGAGTATCAAATTAGATTATGGAATTTCCTAAGAAAAAAATCAGTTCAAGTATACATGGCAAATGATCTTGATACTTTATTACCTAATCTTTTTTGGTCATACAGGAGAAAGCTCCCGCTGGTTTATGATTCACATGAATATTTTTTAGGATCTCCAGAAATAGAGTCGCGTCCAATAATCAAGTTTTTTTGGTCTCGTCTTGAAAAATTTTGTCTTCCAAGAGTAGATTTTCCTGTAACGGTAAATAATTCTATTGCTAGGCAATATCATAAGGAATATGGTCACAGTTTCGATGTTATTCGAAATGTTCCTGTAAAACCGTCTTCAGGTTTTTTATTCGAATCTACCGTTGAAAATTATCGAGATATGATTCGAAAAAAACTATCAATTCCCTTGAATAAGATGATTTGGATAATTCAAGGGGCTGGTATAAATATTGACCGTGGAGCAGAGGAATTGATGGAAGCGGCAATTTCTTTTAAAGGAGAAGTTTTACTTTTATTTGTAGGTAGTGGAGATGCCATCCCTAAACTTAAGGCTGAGGCAAAAAGTCTTAATTACGATTTTGAATTTGTTCGATTTATACCGAGACAAAATATCGATAGTTTACGAGAATATACATTCGCCTCTGATATTGGATTTTCTCTCGATAAGTCGAAAAGTAAAAATTACCAATGGAGCTTGCCAAATAAAATTTTTGATTATTGGCATGCTGGAATCCCAGTAGTTGCAAGCAACTTAATTGAGATTTCAAATTTGATTAATCAAACTGGAGCGGGAATATTAGTTGATCATGTTTCATGTAGTGGAATTCTCGAAGCAGTCCATGAGATTTGTAAACCAGATAAATTCGATAGAGCAATTAAGGCTTCAAAGCGCGCTGCACTGTCTTTCAACTGGAAAAATGAAAAGCAAATATGGAATCGTTTAATTGATCGACTCGAGGGCAAAAAGACAATTAATATTTGGTCTATGGATAGGCTGGAAACAACTTCTTATGGAGGAACCCTTGAAGTAAGAGGTCAGGTTACAAATGCTATTAAATTAGGATTTCAAGTGGTTTTATATTGTTGGAGCAAAGGCGAAGTTCAACACCAGAGTCCAGAGTCTATTGTTGGCGTTCAATTTCAAACCCTAAAAAGAAATCAAACTTTGTTTAAACTTTTTAAAACAGCTCCGTACATTGTCTCAAGTCGCAATACAAGTATCGCTCGTCACAAATCTTCAATTCAACGTGGGAAAGTTATAATTAATGGGGTCCACTGCAGTGGGATTCCAATTTTGGAAAATTCGATTTTAAGAATTCATAATCCTGAAGGAGATTACTATGAGAGTCTTGGGAGACAATCAAAGGGATTAGTTGCTTTATATTTTTTTTGGGAATCAATGAGACTTAAATTTTGGGAAAGAAAATTGGCCAAAGAATGGAGTGGAATGGTTTGGGCTTTGACAAATACTGATTTAAAGTTTTGGACGAGTCTAAAGCCAAGGTCTGATGCCAAAATTGTCGGTCCTATGGTGGTTTTTGAATACAAAATTCCAGAATCAAAATCCTTGGCAAAGACTCTTTTAGTTCCTGGGAAATTCTCTGTAAATGAAAATGAAAATGCACTTATAATGAGTCTGAATGCTGATGGTTGGGATATTATTTGGGCCGGTCATGGGCTTTCAAAAAAGTTCAAGAAATTTCTGAATTCAAGAGTTAGTTATATTGAAAACCCTACTGATGACGAAATTTCAGATCTCTTTAAAAATTCACATGCGACTCTTATCCATGCAGAGCATAATCTGGGTATTAAAATAAAATTGATTCAGGCACTGCATCAATCGCGTTGGATAATAGCCCACAATCATGCCTTGGTCGGAATTCCCTTTTCCACAAAGGATGGAATTTTAACTTATTCAGATCCTAAAACATTTATTGAGGCTCTTGATCAGATTAATGATACATCTTGGAATAAATCTCAAGCCGCTGAACTCTTGAATTCTAGAAAAATTCTTTTATCTAAAATTCAGGGGTCACTCGACTTATAGAAACAGCAAGAAATCTAAAGTGTTTTTTGTACTGTCGTAGCAATACTCCCGTTAGAACATTTCCAGGTAGCGTGAGGGAACTTTAGCAAAAGGGCATAGTCATGAGTCGCCATTAGTATTGTTTGTCCACTTGAAGATATTTCTTCCAGTAAATGCATAATTTCTTCTGATGTATGTGGGTCCAAGTTACCTGTAGGTTCATCTGCAAGAATCAATGGTGGATTGTTTAATAAAGATCTAGCAATCGCGATTCTTTGCTGTTCTCCTCCTGAGAGTTGGTATGGCATTTTATGTTCTTTCGTAGCCATTCCTACTCGACTTAATACGTTTTGAATTTTTTTTGAGTTTTCTTTCGATTCTAATTGACCAGTTGCTTGTAAAACAAAATTTAGGTTATCAAATACTGTACGATCCATCAAAAGTTGAAAATCTTGGAAAACTACTCCTAGTTTTCGTCTTAGGTAAGGAATTTCTTTATCTTCTATTTTACGCAAATCGTAGTTTACAATTTGACCTTTCCCTTTCAATAAGGGGATATCAGCGTAAAGGGTCTTTAGCAAGCTTGATTTTCCAGAGCCCGTTGAGCCAATTAAATAAACAAAGTCTCCTTTTTTCAAGGAAATATTTATATCCTTTAGAACTAAGTGGTTACCTTGATATATATCAGCGTTAGAAAGCTCTAAAATAGATTGTTCCATAATTAAGGTTATATTTTTCTTATGCAAATTAACTAGATTTTGTTGGTACAGACTACCTTTATGCTAAGACAATGATTCGAAGATTATTCATTCTGAACTTCTTTTTGCATGCTTACTTGGCTTGCGGACAGGCTCCTTTCTCCCATCACACTCCTCAAAATATTTATGCTGAAAGTAGAGAATTATACGATAGGGCCATGTATTCACCGGCAGCAGAAGGGTTTCAAAATGTGATTAGTAAGGTTGATTCTGAATCTGATTTAGCGGAGCAAAGTAGTTTTTTTTATGTTTTGTGTGGCATTAAACTCATGAATCGAGATGCAGGCGATCAGGTTTTAAAGTTTCTCAATGAATACCCGACCTCCGCGAGACGGAAAGAACTGATTTTAGGAATCGCAGAATACTCATTTAATAGAAGGAGGTACAGAGATGCGAAAATTTGGTTAAGTCGACTAAATGGAATGTATTTGCCGAAAAAAGAAAAAGCGGAATTACAATTTAAATTAGGGTATTCACTATTTATGCTCAAAGATTTTGAAAATGCTCGGGCGCAATTCTCTGCTGCTAAGTCCTCTGAATTTAATATATCTGCTTCGGCCAAGTATTATTATGGTCATATTGCTTATTTAGATACAAATGATGTAACAGCTCTTGAAAACCTAGAGCCTTTAATTGATCATCCGAGTTTTGGATTTGTAGTTCCTTATTATCTTGCTCAGATATACTCAAGAAGGCTGATGGATGATAAACTTTTAGCCCTAGGAGAATCTTTATTTAAGAAATCGTCGATAAAACGATTGCCAGAAATTTCTAAATTAATTGGTCAAAGTTTGCTGAGGAAGAAAAGGTATGATGAGGCTTTACCTTACTTGTTAATGCATAGGGACCGTGGCGGTGTAATGAAGGCATCAGATTATTATGAACTAGGTTTCTTGCTTTCAAAAAATCAGCGTTTTAAGGAAGCCATACAGAGTCTAAATAAGATTACAAGCACTAAGAGTGTTGTATCGGAATACGCTTTATATCTCTTAGCTAATTGTTATGTTAAAGAGGATCAAAATGAGAAGGCTCTTTCAGCTTTCCGAGCGGTTAGTGAAATTGCAAATGATGAAGTAATTAGAGAGGAATCTTCATACCAGACAGCAAAATTAACATACGAGAGCTCTAGCCCTTTCGGAAATGCCATAAGTGAATTTCAACAATTTTTAGTAGACTTTCCAGAAACTGAATATAGACGTGAAGTGAATGAATATTTGGCAAACCTTTACATAACCTCAAAGGACTATACCCGTGCAATGAGTGCCATAATCCAGACAGGGATGTCTTCGATGGCAATGAGGGAAGCTTATCAAAGAGTTGCCTATTACCGAGCTGTAGAGTTTTATCACATCAGCAGCTGGAAAAAGGCAAAAGAGTTTTTTACCAAGTCATTGACCTATCCACAGAACTTAACATATGTTGCTTTGGCGCATTTTTGGATGGGTGAGCTGGCATACAAGAAAAACGACCCGCAGGAGGCTCTAGCTAGATTTGAATCTTTTTTAAAAACACCAGGCTCTTACACTCTTTCTGAACGGCCTGTTAGTTTATATAACAAGGCTTATTGTCTATACAGGTTGAATCGTCTTGATGATGCAGCTGCCGCATTTAGGGTTTTCATTCAAGATGCAGAAGAAGAGAATAAAAGAAAGAATGATGCAACCCTGCGTTTAGCAGATTTATACTTTCTCATGGGTAAGTATTCGCTTGCTGAAGAGTATTATAAGACATTTACTGCGGCAACAACGCAGTTTAATTACTCTCATGCAAGTTATGCAGAGTATCAGCGAAGTTTATGTCTTGGTTTATTAAATAGATATAAAGAGAAGATAGGAATATTGAAAACTCTTTCTAAAAGGGAAACTCGAAGTGATGCTTTCGGGGGGAAATACTCTGTTGAAGCTCTTTATGAGTTAGGGAAAACTCAATTAGAAATTGGAAATAACTCCGATGCTGAAATTTCTTTTGCGGAGTATATTAGAAAAAACCCAAATCTTGAAAAAGCACGCAGAGCACTCTTGAATCAGGCTCTAGCTCAGAGAAATGATGGAAGGTTTGAAACTTCAATTTTAACATTTAAAAGAGTAGTACAACTATATCCCGGGACCCCGGAATCCAGAGAAGCAATCGGAATTTCACGCTCTGTTTTCGATGATGCGAATCGACTCGATGATTATATCGAATGGGTAAATGGGATTGATTTCGCCTCAATTCGCGCTTCTGAGTTAGATTCAGTGGCATTTATGTCAGGCGTTGATAAATATGCTCAAAGTAATTTCCCTGCCGCTTTAGTTTCATTTCAGAATTATATCAAACGCTTTCCAGATGGATTTTTTGCTGAAGGTTCAAATTACTATGCAGCTGAATGTTTCAGGAAAGAGGGCGATTTTGAAAATGCGAAAAAAATGTATAAAAATGTAGTTCAATTTTCTGCCAACGAGTTCACTGTTAAATCTTGGGTATGGATCTTAAGAATTGCATCACAAGAAAAATTCTACGATATAGAAGAAATTGAATATGCAGCGCAAGCACTTTTGAATATATCAAATGATGCACAATTTTTGAGGGAAGCGAATACTGCATTGATGCGAACTTATCAATCTAAAGGTGATGTTGAGGTTGCACAGGCATATTCAAAAGTCGTGGCCTCAGATGATAGAAATAGTCCAGAGCTAAGAGAAGAAGCTAACCTTAACCTGGTTAGAAATAATTTTGGTTTTTGGCTACAACAAAAAAAATCTTTAGACAATGATTCCATCGCATGGAAAAAGATGGATAATTTAAAGGTGAAGACCATAAAAATTTGTGATCTTATCAAAGATAATGGCTCTGCGTCTGCCCAAGCTGAGACTTCTTATTATATTTCTTGCTTTTTGAATTTTGAAAAAAACTATTTAAGTTCTAATGAGGAAATATTTTGGCTAATTGACAATTTACCTGGACAAGCGAAATGGCGTTACAAGGCCTTATTGATTTTAGCAAAAAATTATGCTGGACTAGAAGATGATTTTCAAGCCATATATACATTGGATTTTATTATTTCTGAGAATTATAGTGAAGATTTAACAAATGATGCTTTAAAATTGAAAAACGAAATAGACGCATCTAAGCAAAAAGAGCCCATCGAATTAGATTCTGCCATAACAAGAAAGGAAGTATAATGATGAAGCGTTATTTATATATTATTTCAATAATTTATGCATGTAACATTCAGGCGCAATCTGTATCAAGTGGAGTAGATATTACTGTTAAAGATAAATTTGAAGCTAAAGTCGCTGAGGCAATTAAAATTACTGGTCAGCCGAACTATAGAGATTCGACTATTGAAAAATTGCCGGTAGAGATCAATTTGCGTTCAAGAAATTATACCGTGTCTCCTGTGATGAAGGTTATCCCTGCTATTAAAATCTTAAGAACCAAAGTAAATAGATTGCCAGGAAATACTATTTACTTATCCGCAGGAAATTATTTTACCACAAGTGCAGGATTTTCTATTGGAAATTCCAGAAGTCCAATTCAAACTTGGAGTCTTCAGGGAAGACATTTCTCCTCGTTTGGAGGATTTAAGGTATCAGATGCGATTGGATCCCGTAAATCTGTTTTTAAAAACTCCAGCTGGCTTGAAAATGCTCTTCGAGGACATTATAATAGAGTTTTAAAGCGAGGAAGACTTTTGACAAAAGCTTCAGCGAATCATGACAGGTATTCATTTTACGGTCAGCCCTACATATCAGGAATAAATGATGATGATACCTTAGGAAATGCTCCTTCAAGATGGATAAGAGACTACCAGGCTGAGATCAAATACGAACATTCTGGATATAAAAGAAAGCAGGTTTTTCAAAGTGCATATGTTAGGACTCATCGGTGGATCGATCAAGGTGGTCGGCAGTTAGAAACCGGTCTAAGCTCTGGGGTTAACTGGAGATTACCTATTGAGGATCTATTTTTAGAATTGCCATTAAAAGGATCTGTAAACAGACTCTCGGGATCGTCAAGAGTAAATTCACTTGGAGAGGCAGTGATTGAAGATTATTGGACGGCGCAGTTTTCACCGGCAATTACAGATAGCTTAGGAAGCCTAAGCTTTAAGGTTGGGATAAATTTAATTTTTGATGGTGTTATCGGTACTGGAATCGATACACTTCGGCCTTATGGCCCTATGGTATTTCATGTTGAGTTTCCTTTAGTTAAAAATGTTTTAAATGTATTTGGAGGAATTGAGGGAGGTGTTGAAAATGATGGTATGCGTTCTAGAGTCAAAGAAATCCCTTTTCTTGCTGAAAATTCTGAATATGAAATAGTCAGATCTTCATCGCTTTACGCTGGTATTAGCGGAAGGTTATCAAGTGCCATCGGATATAGGTTTGGTGCTCGCCAAAGGAATTATGAGAATTATGCAATGGTAGTAAGAGGTCCTGATTATTTGTATGAAAATGGCATTGATTCTGGGCGACTTTCCCTTGAATATGTTAAACTCAATTATTTTGAACCCAGTGGAGAGCTCACTTTTCAGAGTGGTTTAGGTTTGGAATTAAGGGGTTTTGCTCTCTTAAGGTTGGGAATCAACAATCCAAATAACCCTATTTATCATATACCATCCTCTCAGATTGGTGGACAGGTATTATATAATTTAAAAGATAAAATTCGTTTTGAGTCAACAATTATTCGTCATGGTGAGCGCAATGCCCGTCTTGGTTTGGTACAGTTGGATCTTGCTCCTTATTGGGATGGAAGAATGTCTATTGTCTATACCTACAATGATCAATTGAATGCGACCTTTAGGATTGACAATATTTTTAATTCCCGAGTAGATTGGTGGACTGGATATACGGCTCAAGGAATCAGGGCTAATCTTGGTTTAGTATATAAGTTCTAAGGTTCCATTTTCTATTCTTTTTGTTGAAAAAATGTTCATAAAGACACTTGGTTTTTGATTACTTGTGGCTCTAGAAAATGGCGCTCGTTTATCTTTGTTAGATAGATAATTTAAATCAATTTCATGAGCGAAAAAAAGAATTACGGAGCTGATAGTATTCAGGTATTAGAGGGACTCGAGGCTGTCAGGAAACGTCCTGCTATGTACATTGGTGATGTTAGTCAAAAAGGACTTCACCATCTTGTTTATGAAGTTGTGGATAATTCAATTGACGAAGCTTTAGCTGGTCATTGTAAAAAGATTGATGTCACGATTAATGTAGGTGAATCAATAACTGTTGTGGATGATGGAAGAGGAATACCTGTGGCCATGCACACCAAAGAGAATCGATCTGCTTTGGAGGTTGTGATGACGGTACTGCATGCTGGTGGAAAATTTGATAAAGATTCCTACAAAGTTTCAGGAGGCCTTCATGGTGTAGGTGTCTCATGCGTCAATGCTTTGTCTTCGAACCTCACCGTCAATGTGCATAGAGACGGAAGTGAATATATTCAAGAGTATGAGATAGGAAACCCAAAGTACCCTGTAAAGAAATTAGGCTCTACGAAAAAGCGGGGGACAGTTGTGACCTTTCAGCCTGACTCAAGTATATTCACAGATACTATTTATCAATATGATATATTGGCTGCAAGACTTAGGGAATTATCATTTCTAAATAAAGGGATTGAGATTAATCTTACTGACCTTCGCGATTTAGATGAAAAAGGTGCAGGAAGAACCGAGAAATTTCATTCTGAAGGAGGATTAAAAGAATTTGTTCAATTTGTCGATCAAAATAGAGAACAATTAATCCCTGAACCTATGTTCATGGAGGGAGAAATAGATGGCATCCCTGTTGAAGTAGCTATGTTGTATAATACTGGTTATGCAGAAAATATTCATTCTTATGTAAATAATATTAATACTCATGAGGGCGGCACCCACCTTTCAGGTTTCAGAAGAGCCTTGACGAGGACTTTGAAGAAATATGCAGACGGTACAGGCATCTTAGTTAAAGAAAAGGTTGAGGTTGCTGGAGATGACTTTCGTGAAGGGCTCTCTGCTGTGATCTCTGTAAAAGTAATGGAACCCCAATTTGAAGGTCAAACAAAAACTAAACTCGGAAATTCGGAGGTTTCTGGAGCTGTAGACCGAATAGTTGGGGAGATGCTCACTAATTATCTAGAAGAACATCCGAATGAAGCTCGCACAATTGTCCAGAAAGTTGTTCTAGCAGCAAAGGCAAGAGTGGCTGCCCGAAAAGCGCGGGAAATGGTTCAAAGAAAATCTGTCTTGAGTGGTAATAGCCTTCCAGGAAAATTAGCTGACTGTTCAGAAACGGACCCGGCACAGTGCGAAATATTTTTGGTGGAGGGAGACTCTGCTGGAGGGACGGCAAAGCAAGGGCGAGATAGAAAATTTCAAGCGATAATGCCTTTAAGAGGAAAGATTTTGAATGTTGAAAAAGCCATGCATCATAAAGCTTTTGAAAATGAAGAAATTCGAAATATTTATACTGCACTAGGAGTAAGTGTCGGTACCGAAGAAGATGCAAAAGAATTGAATACTGAAAAATTACGTTATCACAAGATTGTTATTATGTGTGATGCCGATGTAGATGGCTCTCATATAGCTACTTTAATAATGACCTTCTTTTTTCGTTACATGAAGGAGCTGATTGAAAATGGTTTTGTATATATTGCAGCACCACCGCTGTATTTGGTAAAAAAAGGTTCGAAGCAATCATATGCATGGAATGATGCTCAGCGTGATAGTATTGCTCTTGAATTCGGAGGTGAGGATCAAACAGGTGTAAGTATACAGCGCTATAAAGGCCTTGGAGAGATGAATGCTTCTCAGCTATGGACTACAACGATGAATCCGGAAGGTAGAACGCTCAGAAAAATTACAATTGACAATGCTGCTGAGTCTGATAGAGTGTTTTCTATGCTAATGGGTGATGAAGTGCCACCAAGGAGAGATTTTATAGAGAGAAATGCTCGATATGCTAGGATCGATGCCTAATTTATTCAAAAACCTTATATAAGTAATTTAAATATGAAAATAACTGTCATTGGAGCTGGTAATGTTGGTGCAACCTGCGCTGAATCAATCGTAAGAATGGAACTAGCTAATCAAATAGTCTTATTGGATATAAGAGAGGGGTTTGCTGAAGGTAAAGCTATGGATATGAATCAGACAAGCTCTTTGCATGGATTCCACTCAAAAGTAATAGGTGTAACAAATGATTATAAGGCAACAGCAGGTTCAAAAGTAATTGTTGTCACCTCGGGCTTACCCCGAAAGCCAGGTATGACAAGAGAGGAATTGATAGGAACTAATGCTGGCATCGTAAAGAGTGTAGTGTCGGAGGCACTAAAAGAATCTCCTGACGCAGTAATAGTTGTTATATCTAACCCCATGGATACTATGACCTATTTGGCAGTTAAAGAAAGTGGATTGCCAAAAAATAGAGTCATCGGCATGGGTGGTATTTTAGATTCAAGTCGCTTTAAATACTATCTCAGCCAGGCTATGAATTGTCCAGTGAGTGATTTGCAAGGAACAGTAATTGGTGGCCATGGTGATACCACAATGATTCCTTTGACGCGAATGGCATCATACCAATCGACTCCAGTTTCTAATTATTTATCCAAAGAAAGATTAGAAGATGTGAAATCCTCAACTATGGTTGGTGGAGCAACATTAACAGGCCTCATAGGCACCTCTGCATGGTATGCTCCGGGCGCATCAGGTGCAGCTTTAGTAGCAAGTATTATTAATGATCAAAAGAGAATTTTTCCTTGTTGTGTATATCTAGATGGAGAATACGGCCAGAAGGATATATGTCTTGGAGTTCCAGTTGTTATCGGAAAAAATGGATGGGAAAAAATTATAGATTATAATCTTAATGACTCCGAAAAAGCATCTTTTTCAAAGAGTGCAGATGCGGTGAGATCTATGAATTCCGTTTTATCGGATTTGTAAATCTCGACTAAATTTTATTATTAGTAGTTTCAAGGAGATTTGATCCAAATTTCATGTTTGTCTTTTACAGAAACGTAGTATAATCCTTGGGGCCAATTACTTGTGTTTATATTTTGCAGATTATCTGAATTATTTATTTCTATAATCACTTGGCCCTGGGCATTAATAATTTTAATATCTCCCGCTCCCTCAATCCAAAGATTCTCTCTACCGGGATTTGGGTAAATTTTTGCTCTAGACTTTTTATTTTCTATAAACTTTTCCTCAATTCCGACAGTTAAAGTGTCTCCCGAATAATATAAGAGTCCTCCTGTTGAAATTCCCATAACCAATTCTGGCTTTCCATTTGCATCCATATCCGCTATGACAGGAGTATTAATTCTTCCATTCTGTAAAAGTTTCTTTCTGATAGGCATTCTTGGAATTAAAGTAAATTTCATATCAGGGCGTAAGCTATCACTTCCAAGTTCAGGCATTAAACAGCCATTGGAGGTTATGGAGTTATTATTATAGACATCACCGAAAGTATGAGATAAGAAAGGGGAATTATGAGCTGATAAATGAACATCAGAGCTCGGTACGTTTTTTGAAAAACATATCTCTACCATTAGGTTGCTGACACCATCATAGTCAAAAGGTTGCTGCAATGTGATAGTATTCCAGCCTAACGTGGGAGTATGTATATATGAATAGCAGAGTTGTGCGCCATTTAAAAATGTTTTTAGACTGTCTTGGTTTGTGTGCTTTATTCTAATGCTAAAACCTTGGCTTAAATATGGTGAGCTGGGAGTAATTACGTTTAAACTTAAGTGAGTTATTCTACTTGCTGATACGCCTGAAGCAAGTAATTCAGACGCGTGAAAAAGATACTGATGTCTGCCTGTTCTTTTTGATCCTCCCCAGGGTGTCTCATTCAGAGTACTTGTATTTGTTGAGCCATTACCAATGCTGTGGTCTATATATGGCGGAGAGTTAAGGATAAAGGATAAAGAATCCATTTGATAGACTCCCGAATCTGCTGAACCCACAGCTAAAAAAGGCTTCCCATCTATATTGCAATATCTGGGTATTGCTCTTCCTGAATATGTGTTATTGAAGTCAGTATTAATTGCTCCAAATTTGTCATTAACAAGGTTGAAATTACCCTGGGTATTCTCATAAAAAGCTACATTTCCTTTTTGAGTTCCAATTAATAAATCTAAATCACCATCTTGGTCTATGTCGGCAAGTTCTGGGCTCGAAACATCTCCGGCATCGATATTTTGAAAATTAGAGGTGTTCAAACCTTCAAAGGCTGGAATGAAAAAATTCCCTGAATTTTGTAAATATGTTAATTTCCCATCAACTCTTCCAATAATTAAATCCAAAAGCCCATCACCATTTATATCTCCTGCTGTAGGTGAGCACCAGTCCTTTGTTAAAGAGAATTTTGACGACGGCGATAGGATTAAATTGGTTTCAATCCATTTGGGTTCACTTGCTGACCCTATATTTTTCCAAAATTCTATTCCTTGCGATGTGCCTATTATTAAATCCAGTAACCCATCACTGTTCATATCTGCAAGCTCAGGGACCGCATATCTACCTGCGTCATGCATATTGTTTTGAAGAAAACTTGAGTCTGATAAATTCCATGATGGATTTACTAATGTACCATTATTTATGTAGGCCCAAACGCTCGTGTCACTTCTTCCAGCGGGCATATTAGGTGCTGCGATAATATCTTTTACTCCATCAAAGTTTACATCTGCATATGAAAAGCCAGGAAATGCGGGAATATCCACAGGTATGTCATTAGATGGCCAAGTAGTGTCTTGCGACTCAATATTGGAAGTGGAAATACTGCCTATGTTAAACCCAGCTACGGCATTATTGAAGCTTACGTCACCCAAAAGAATGTCAAGAAGTCCATTTCCAGTGAGATCAACGGCAAGCATTGTAGATCCTAAATGATTCAACCTATCGGTAAATGAAGAAGTTGGCGGAATACTTCCAATACACGCATCTATACTCAATGAATTGGTTAAATTATTTTCTAAGAAGTCCCCCCAGCATGCATCAGCACGAATAAACTCCAATCCGCAATTTTGAATATTTTCGTGAAATTCTATAGCAGAGGCTTGTTGGCCAAAGGTTAGAATATCCACATTGCCATCTCCATTAACATCTTTAATTACAGGTCTATCAGTGGATACAACCAATAAATTCGCCGGTGTTTGTCCGCTTTGAAAAGTAGAGAATAAATAGGGTCCTGTTAAAGCCCAAGAAAATTCGATCATACCAGAATTTCTTGAAGCCTGATATACACCGATATTTCCCAACTTTGAGCAGAATAAGTCTGGTATTCCATCACAATTATAATCTGCAAATTCAACCCAATTTTGGCATGAGGGAAATTGTTTAATCCATTGAGGAACATATTTCCAATGATTAAGATTCCATTCGAATGGAATCCAACGGCTTCCATCACGGTCAAAAACTAAAAGGTCGATTTGATTGTCTCCATTAATATCAATGTTGAAAATCTGAGGATTATTCAATCCACCTGCAAAACCGTTTGCAAGAGTATCACCGTTTGATAAAATTAGTTTTGTTTTGTTCGTGGGTTTAAAATCATAGCTTTTTTGAGCTTTTAGATCTGTTAAATTGAAAAAGCTTAGAAAAAATACTGCAAAAAAGAGCTTAAGTGACTTCATATTAATAGTGTAAAGATAAAGAACGACTATATTTGCCCACTATTTCCAAATTGAATTATCATGCAAAATAAAGGGGTTATCCGTCTATTTGCGATAGTATTTGCTCTCGCTTCTCTCTATGAATTATCTTTTAGTTATGTAGCTAGCAGGGTTGAGTCAAAAATAGAACAAGACTTTAATTCAGATCCAGTCAAAATAAAATATGCATTGGATTCATTGTCAAACCAAACAGTTTATGATTTAGGATTTACATCATTCACATACAAAGAAGTGAAGTCTAAGCAGATGAATCTTGGCCTAGACTTACGCGGTGGAATGAATGTCATTTTGGAGGTAAGTGTCAGAGATGTTCTTAAAGGTTTGGTTGGGGATTCTGAAGATGAATTATTTCTTGCAGTTCTAAAGCAAGCAGATATAGATCAGACAAAGAGCCAATCATCATATTTGGAACTTTTTTTCAATGCAATGGATGACCAGCGTGGAGAAAGATTATACAATGATCCGGGGCTTTACGGGACGAAAGAGATGACAGATCGTCTGGGTTTTAATGCAGGTGATGACGAAATTAAATTGGCTTTGACTGAAGATGTAGAGGCGGCGATTGCAAATGTTTACACTGTCCTAAAAGCCCGTATTGATCAATTTGGAGTTGTTCAGCCAAATATTCAAAGGTTAGATGGAACCGGAAGAATTTTAGTTGAACTTCCTGGGGTTAAAGATCCACTAAGGGTTCAGAGACTTCTTCAATCAACTGCTCGTCTTGAGTTTTGGAGGGCAGATCAAGGCGCAAATTGGATGCAGTTTGTCGTAAACGCTAATGAGAAATTACGATCTGTAATTGAAAACCCAAATACCATAGAAAATAACCTAATGGATCCCGAAGAAGGTGAATTTGAGCTCCCTAAATCTGTGGGCGAGAGCGACACTGATATTGCATCGGTTGAGGATTCCTCGAATGTAAAATCTGATTCGGTTGCGACAAGTTTTAATCCATTATTGGGTCTATTCCAACTAAACGTCAATTCTCAAACTTTTCAACCGAATCTTGGCCCAATTATCGGGTATGCATTAACACGAGATACTGCGAAGATCAACGAATATTTCAATTTGGATGAGGTTAAGAGTTTGATCCCTGGGGATAAGCGATATGCTCGATTTGCTTGGACGCGTCCAGAAAATGATAGTGAAGTTTCGCTATTAATTGCTCTTCAGGGGAATCGAAATAATGAGCCTGAGCTTGATGGAGGAGTTATCGTAGATGCACGTCAAGAATTTGACCAAGGAAACAACCCAGTTGTAACCATGGCGATGGATGGTCAAGGTGCTCAAATTTGGCAGCGTCTAACCAAAGAGGAGGGGTCAAAAACTCCAAAAGGTCATGTTGCGGTTGTTCTGGATAATCTCGTATATAGCTATCCTCGAGTAAACGGTGAAATCTCAGGAGGTAGAACTCAAATTGAAGGAGGATTTTCTTTGGAAGAGGCAACAGATTTGGCAAATGTATTGAAGGCAGGTAAGCTTCCTGTACCTGCGAGGATAATCCAATCTGATGTTGTAGGCCCGAGTTTGGGAAAAGAGGCAATCAGCTCAAGTATGAATTCTTTTGGGTTTGCTTTAATCCTGGTGTTAGTTTATATGGTATTTTATTATAGCGCAGCGGGTATTGGTGCAAGTATAGCTTTGTTGGTAAACATGTTTTTCATTTTTGGAATTTTAGATGCATTTAATGCCGTTTTGACATTGCCTGGAATGGCTGGGATTGTTTTAACAATTGGTATGGCTGTAGATGCCAATGTTCTTATTAATGACCGTATTCGCGAAGAGTTATTAAAAGGTAAAGCCCTAAAACATGCGATATCAGATGGATATAAGGGGTCTAGGGCAGCAATTATTGATGCGAATGTTACAACTCTTTTAACAGCAATTATACTTTTCTCTTTTGGTACTGGCCCGATTCGGGGATTTGCAACTACTTTAATCATTGGTATCGCTTCTTCGCTCTTCACTGCGCTTTTTATTACTAGGTTATATTTTGAGTGGAGAGTAAGGAAATCAGAAAAGCTTCCTTTTTCCACTAAATTGACAGAAAAGTTATTTACGAATACGAACTTTAGTTTTTTAAATTTCAGAAAGCCCGCTTATATATTTTCCTCCATTTTAATTATTGCTAGTTTGGCTTCCCTTTTGACAAAAGGATTAAGCTTGGGTGTGGATTTTGAGGGAGGTAGAAGTTATCAAGTCCGTTTTGATCAATCTGTAGAAGTGGCAAAAATCTCCAGCTCTTTGGAACTTTTATTTATTGATGAAGACGGAAGATCATTTTCCCCAACGGTTAAAACCCTTGGTAGTCCTGATCAGGTTGTAATAACTACAAATTTTAGAATATCTGAAAATGGATCTGATGTTGAAGAGTCCTTACGTAGTCAGTTATTTAATGGTGTAAAATCATTTTACTTAAGTGATATTTCTGAGAGTGAATTTTTGAACCCACCATCGGATAAAGCCATTGGCCTTGTTGCTTCTCGTCAAGTAGGACCAACAGTTGCAGATGATATAAAAAATACAGCATTCATTGCAGTGATATTTTCATTATTAGCTATTTTCTTGTACCTGCTATTCAGGTTCAGTAAGTGGCAATATTCATTGGGCGCAGTAACTGCTACGATTCATGATACTATTATTGTTCTAGGAGCATATTCAATTTTGGATGGTGTTCTGCCATTTTCACTAGAAGTTGATCAAGCTTTTATTGCCGCAATTTTAACAGTGATAGGATATTCTTTGAATGATACGGTGGTTGTTTTTGATAGAATTAGAGAGTTTTTTAATCTCCAATCAAAAAATGAAACTAAACATAAAGTGATAGATAATGCGTTAAATTCAACTTTGAGTAGAACTTTTAATACATCAGCGACAACAATTATTGTACTACTGATCATTTTTGTTTTTGGCGGTGAGGTTTTACGAGGTTTTATTTTTGCAATTTTGCTTGGCGTTGTAGTTGGAACATATTCTTCTTTATTTATTGCATCTCCAGTTTTAAATGATACTACGGACAGATTAAGTAAGAAAAAGATTTAACTTTAAGTTCATGTTACTCTTCATCAGCTCTGCAGAAATTATTTTTTTATTATTTGTAGTTCTGATGCTTTTCGGCACAGATAAATTGCCGGGATTTATAAGAACGGCAGGTAAAATAATTCGTTCGGTTAGAAACGCTTCAAATGACCTAAAATCTGAAATTTCAAAAGTTTCAATGGAGAACTCAGTAGTAAAAGATATTGAAGAAGGCGTAAAGGAAATTAAAGATTCAATTGAAGATACGGTTTCTAGGACAAAATAAAGTTTTAAACAATTTTCACAAAAATTATGGGGGGTAGTGTTGAAAAATAGTTAATTTTTATTGTTGTCTATATTTTTAAGGGGGGGTATATTTGAAAAAAATATAAAAAATGGCAACACTTCGTTTTAATAGTATACTAGAGTCAACATCACACAAACCTATAAATTTTTCAAATCCGTACGATAAATCCTCAGAATATTTTGGATCACATGTTTTTAACATGAATTCAATGAGGGAGTATATGCCAAAAGAGGCTTTTGAATCCGTTAAGAATGCTATTGAAAAAGGTGAAAAAATAAATCTCTCAGTTGCTGATCAAGTAGCAACGGCGATGAAATCCTGGTCTATCTCAAAAGGGGCAACGCACTATACTCATTGGTTTCAGCCTCTCACCGGTTCGACTGCTGAAAAGCATGATGGATTTTTTGAGCCTTCTTCAGATGGGTTTGCAATTGAAAAATTTAGTGGATCTATGTTGGTACAAGCGGAGCCGGATGCTTCATCCTTTCCGAATGGTGGTATTCGAAACACATTTGAGGCTCGAGGCTATACAGCTTGGGATCCAACTTCCCCAGCTTTTGTTTTTGGAAGTACTTTATGTATTCCGACAATTTTCGTGGCTTACACGGGTGAGGCCCTAGATAATAAAGTTCCTTTATTGAGATCCCTTCAGTCGCTTGATAAAGCTGCAACGGATGTGGCTCAATATTTTGATAAAAATATTTCAAAAGTAAATGCCACTTTGGGATGGGAACAAGAGTACTTTCTCGTTGATGAGGCCTTATTTATGAGTCGACCTGATTTGGTAATGACAGGTAGAACTTTAGTTGGGCACTCCCCAGCTAAAGGACAGCAATTGGATGATCATTATTTTGGCAGTATTCCAGAAAGGGTAATGAGTTACATGAGGGAGATTGAATTTGAATGCCATAAAATGGGAATACCTGTAAAAACCCGACATAATGAAGTTGCTCCGGGTCAATTTGAGTTTGCTCCTGTTTTTGAAGAAGCCAACATAGCAGTAGATCATAATTCTTTATTTATGGATATACTTGAAAAAGTTGCCAGAAGACATATGTTCAGAGTTCTTCTGCATGAAAAACCGTTTTCTGCTATCAATGGCTCTGGAAAACACAACAATTGGTCATTGAGTTCGAATACAGGATTGAATTTATTAGCTCCAGGAAAAACGCCAAAAAGAAACCTATTATTTTTAACGTTTTTCATTAATACAATCAAAGCGGTAAATGATCAGGCAGATTTGATTCGAGCGGCAATAGCTTCTGCAAGTAATGATCATAGACTAGGAGCAAATGAGGCTCCGCCGGCTATTATTTCAGTGTTTATCGGCTCTCAACTTTCACAAGTTCTGGATGAGCTTGAAAAGCTTGAAAATGGAAAACTTTCTCCGGAAAAGAAAACTGATTTAAAATTAAATGTAGTTGGAAAAATACCCGAAATTTTATTGGATAATACGGACAGAAACAGAACATCTCCTTTTGCGTTTACTGGAAATAAGTTTGAGCTCCGAGCTGTTGGTTCTACCGCAAACTGCTCGGTTCCAATGACTGTTTTAAATATGATTGTGGCAGATCAATTGTCACAGTTCAAGGCTTCCGTTGATAAATTAATTTCGGAAGGCCTAAAAAAAGATGATGCGATTTTTAATATGCTTCGTGAGTATATAAAATCTTCAAAGGATGTTAGGTTTGAGGGAGATGGGTATTCACAAGAGTGGAAAGAAATAGCATCACAACGAGGGCTTAAGAATACTCCTGATACGCCAAGGGCTCTTGATTTCTACGTGTCCAAATCGTCAATTGATCTTTTCGAAAAAACAGGTGTATTAAATAAAGTTGAGATTGAGGCACGCTATGAAATTCTTCAAGAAGAATACTTTAAAAGTATTCAAATTGAATCAAGAACTTTAGGCGATCTGGTCAAGAATCATATAGTGCCGACTTCAATACGTTATCAATCCACTCTTAGTGAAAATGTGAATCGGCTAAAAAAAGTTTTAGAAAAAGATGTATATGAAAAGGTTTCGAAGGAGCAGATTCAAATGATTGTTGAAATTTCACAACTCGTAAGTGATGCTCTGAATGGAGTTGATGAAATGATTGAAGCTAGAAAAGTTGCAAATAAAATCGAGAATCTTCGCAAAAAATCTTTAGCCTACTGCGATAAGGTAAAGCCTTATCTGGAAAAAATACGTTATTCAGTCGATAAGTTAGAGTTATTAGTAGATAATGAAATCTGGCCTTTGGCAAAATATCGTGAAATTTTATATATCAGATAGTTGGGAATAAAAAAATAAGAACCAAAACGACTCTATGTTGGGATTTTAAGGTCTGATTACTTTATTTTGGCTATTTTTAGGGAAAATTTATTAGTCATCTTGTTTCTGCATTTATGAAAAGAACTTTTTTTTCTTTCTCTTTTTTGATTCTTTTCTCTTTTCAGAGTTTCTTTTTAAATGCTCAACAGGCGGCTATGACAGCAGTTCCTGAAGCTCCTTCAAATGTGGATAAAGAGGAAGTTGTCAAGCGTCCTCGGGTCGTAAAAAATTCAGAAGATTTTTTCAATGCAAAGGAATATGCAGAGGCTATTGATCATCTAAAGAAAGCATATTCGAAAGTTAAAACCAGGGAAGAGAAAGCTGAAATTTCAAGGCGTCTGGCAGAATCATACAAATTCACCTTTAACTATAAAGCAGCTGAGGCTCAATATAAAAGAGCTATCAAATTAAAGCAAGTTCTCGCAGACAACTATATTGGAGTGGCAGAAATGCTTAAATATCAAGGTGAATACAAAGAAGCTATAGAGGCATACAATGATTTCTTAAGCGTTTTTCCAGATGACCCTAGAGGTTTAATCGGTGTTAAGTCATGTAATGAGGCTTTAGAATGGCAAAACAATAAAACTCGTTATCAAGTTGGAAATTTGAGTTCATTAAATTCTCGTTCAAATGATTTTGGTATTACATTCAGTGGTCGGCCCAATACTTTTGAAGAAGTTCTTTTTACCTCAATGAGAGAAGGGGGTATTGGGAGAAAAGATGATGGATGGACAGGGCAAAAGTTTTCGGATATTTATTCTTCGGAAAGGTTAAATTCAGATGGTTCCTCAAGGTCAAAAAGAAGTCGTGGGAGATCCTCAAAGTCTAAATCTACTGCAGCAAGAATTCAAAAGTTTAATAGTCCGGAACTCCTTCCTGAGATCATAAACACAGAAGATCACGAAGGCTCTCCCATTTTTGATTCACGGCGAAGAACAATGTACTTTACCCGTTGTATGGAGTTGAAAAGACAGCAATTGGGATGCTCGATATATACTACAAGAAAAGCTGGTCTTTCATGGCAAGAACCTCAGGCAATTATTATTACTTCAGATTCCTCGAGGAGTGTAGGTCATCCATCTCTTTCAAAAGATGATAAAATCTTATATTTTGCAGGGGACCTTGAAGGAACAACAAATGGTAGCAAGGATTTATGGCTTGTTCGAATGGATAAAAGAAAACGAGGCTGGAGTGAACCAGTCAATTTAGGCTCCTCGATAAACACATCAGGTGATGAGCTTTTCCCTTTTGTTCATGACGATGGCTATTTATATTTTGCTTCTAACGGCCTTCCTGGTATGGGTGGATTTGATTTGTTTCGAATCAAACTTGGACCAGATGGTATTCCGATGGGTATTCCAGAGAATCTAAAAGCACCTATTAATAGTTCTGCAGATGACTTTAATATTTTACTTAGACCAGGAGGTTTAGAAGATGGTTATTTTGTTTCGAATCGCTCAGGAGGTGTTGGTGGCGATGATATTTGGACATTATACGAAGTCCCTCTCAGGTATAGAATATCTGGTATTCTTTCAAGCAGTAAAGATAATTCTCCAATTGCCGGTGCGTCCGTAAAAGTTAACGGAAATGATGGTTTTTCCAAGGTAGTGAAAACGTCAAAAGATGGAACTTTTATGGTTGAGTCTGAGGAATTAAAAAAGGATGTTCAGTATTCTTTTTCCTTTGAAAAAAAGAAATTTCTGGTTAATAACGCCGGTTTAAATACATCAGGACTAAAATTTGAAAATTTTGATTTTGTCGAAAAAGAAAATATATTTCTTCATACATCTGAGCTGAAAGCTCAAATGGACCCAATTGAAATACCAATTGTGCTTCCTGATGTTTATTTTGCATTGGCAAAATGGGATTTAAATCAAAGCGCCACCAATGCGTTGGATACGGTTTTTAAAACGTTGGAGCGAAATCCAAATATTGTTATTGAATTAAGGTCTCACACAGATTATCGCGATATTGATGAAAAAAATATGATTTTATCTCAGCGAAGAGCTGACACCTCGGTAAAATATTTAATCTCAAGAGGTGTGGATTCAAATCGTCTTGTGCCAGTGGGAATGGGTGAGTCGACTCCTTTTGAAATGCCTGAATCCTATAAAGGTCTTGGCTCTGAAATTTTTGCTGCTGGAACCAAACTTACAGAGCAGAATATTAAAAAGATGTCTTCTGAGAAGCAGGAAATTGCTAATCAGATAAATCGTCGTACCGATTTTCGTGTTATTCGAGATGATTATGTCCCTCCTGTAGATCCAGATGTCATCTCTGAAAATTCCGACGAGAAGAAAAAAGAGAAGTTATTGATAGGAAAAATATACACTGTAGGAGAAAGACCTTCTTACACGACTATTTGCCGCGAGAATAACATTACACTGGCAAACTTGAAAAAGCTAAACGGTGGACTTCGAGGAATTCGTCCATTTACTGGGATGATTTTAAAAGTTACAGCCAAAGGCGATTACAAAGAATTTGATAGTTCCTATAGGCAGATAAAATCAGGAGATTCTTACCGAACAATAGCAAAAGAGATCGGGATGAAAACAAAGGCCTTACAGGCTTTGAATCCCGAGTATGAAAAAGACCTTCCACCCGGAACTTATATCCGAATCAAATAGTGGCATTAATTAATCTTAAGGAATGGATCAGAATGATCGTTATGCTAAAAGGGGTGTATCTTCAGACAAGGAAGATGTTCATGCTGCAATAAGAAATATTGATAAAGGATTATTTCCAAATGCATTTTGTAAAATAGTGCCGGATTATTTGGCAGATTCTCCAGATCATTGCATCGTTATGCATGCGGATGGTGCGGGAACAAAATCCTCTCTGGCATACATGTATTGGAGAGAAACTGGAGATATATCAGTTTGGAAAGGTATTGCTCAAGACGCGGTTATTATGAACGTGGATGATCTTTTATGCGTTGGAGCAACCGGTCCAATTTTGCTTTCAAGTACAATAGGTAGAAATAAAAATCTGATTTCAGGTGCAGTTATTTCAGAAATAATTGAAGGCACGGAAAGTGTTTTATCCGATTTAAGGAAAAATGGACTGAATATAGAATCTACAGGGGGAGAAACGGCTGATGTTGGGGATTTGGTTCGAACTGTGATTGTTGATTCAACAGTAGTTTCCAGAATGCGAAGGGATATGGTTATTGATAATTCAAATATTGCTCCAGGACAACTGATAATTGGTTTATCTTCATCAGGTCAATCAAAGTATGAAAAGGAATTTAATAGTGGTATCGGATCAAATGGTTTGACGTCGGCACGACATGATGTTTTTTCAAAAATACTTGCTGAAAAATATCCGGAAAGTTTTAGCCCTGAAATAGATAAATCATTGGTTTACACGGGTACCAAAAAATTAACAGATTCACTGAAAAACCTCTCTTTAGATTTGGGTAAGTTGGTTTTATCACCCACTCGAACATATGCTCCAGTAATAATTGAAATACTAAATCAACTTCGTCCAGATATTAAAGGAATGATTCATTGCAGCGGAGGAGCCCAGACTAAAATATTGCATTTTTTATCTGAAGGAAAAGTTATTAAGGACAATTTATTTGATATTCCAGAATTATTTCAGTTGATTCAAAAAGAATCAAGAACTCCATGGCGCGATATGTACAAAGTATTTAATATGGGTCACCGTATGGAAATTTACATAAATCCATCTGCTGCAAAAAAAACTATTTCAATTGCTAATGAATTTGGAATTGATGCAAAAATTATAGGAAGAGTTGAACCAAATGAAATTCCGGAGGTTCACCTTAAGGCACAGGATGGCTTGCATATATATGGAAAGGAATGAATTTGGTAGATAAGCTTCAAGCAATATGGATTCGACATCAAGAAGTGAATGACCTTCTTATGCAACCTGAATTAGCTAATGACCATAAACGTTTTATCCGCTTGAATAAGGAGTTTAAGGATTTAGATCAGGTAGTCGAAGCAAGAAATAAATACCTCATCTTAGTCGGTCGCATGGAAGAAGCTAAGGATATTCTATCAAGTGAGAAAGATCTTGAAATGCGAGAAATTGCCTCTTCGGAATTAGAAGAAATCCAACCCGTTCTGGAAAAATTAGAATTGGAAATTCAAAAATTACTGATTCCAAAGGACCCAGAGGATACTAAAGATGCTGTATTGGAGGTGAGAGCTGGAACTGGTGGCGATGAAGCTGGACTTTTTGTCGGAGATCTTGTTCGAATGTATTTGAGGTTTATCGAAGACAGAGGATGGTCTGCAGAATGGCTAACTGCAACAGAAGGTTCAGCTGGGGGATATAAAGAAGCAAGTATTGAAATAAAAGGTCAAGATGTTTATGGAACTTTAAAATATGAATCTGGAGTTCACAGGGTTCAGCGAGTTCCATCGACTGAATCTCAAGGAAGGGTTCATACTTCAGCGGCAACAGTTGCAGTTCTTCCAGAGGCTGACGAATTAGAGGTTGATATTAAGGATGTGGATATTAGAAAAGATACATTTAGATCAAGTGGAGCAGGAGGTCAACACGTGAATAAAACCGAATCGGGTGTTCGTTTAACTCATTATCCCACGGGAATTGTTGTAGAGTGCCAAGATGGGCGTTCTCAGCATCAAAATTACGATAGAGCTCTAACGGTGCTCCGAGCTCGTATTTGGGATAAAGCGCGAAATGAGAGGGATAAAGAAGTAGCTGAAAAAAGAAAGACGATTGTAAGTACGGGGGATAGGTCTGCTAAGATTCGTACATATAATTTTCCACAAGGTAGACTTACTGATCATCGCATAGGATTAACAATCTACAATCTGCCAGAGGTTTTGAATGGTCAAATTGAAAAAATATTAGATGAGTTACGACTAGCAGAAAATGCTGAGAGAATGAAAGAAGGTACTGGAGAATGAAGAGATCAGAATTAATACAAATTATAGAATCAAAAAAGTCAGTGCTTTGTGTAGGCTTAGACCCAGATATAAATAAATTACCTAGGTCATACAGCCCTAATGCAACAGGACTAGCCCGATTTTGCAAGGATATTATTGATTCAACTGCTGATCATGCTGTCGCCTATAAGCCTAATTTGGCATTTTTTGAATCTTTAGGTTCAAGCGGATGGGAGGCATTGGCAGAAGTTGCCAAATACCTAAAAGGCTTTCCAGAGCATTTCACCATTGCAGATGCAAAAAGGGGTGATATCGGTAATACCTCTAGAATGTATGCAGAAGGTATTTTGAATAAAATTGGATTTGACTCAATAACGGTTGCTCCATATATGGGTAAAGATAGTCTCGAGCCATTTTTAATTCCTGGTAAATGGGGAATTGGATTGGGCTTAACAAGTAATTCTGGAGCTCAGGATTTTCAAATGAAAAGAATGAAGGATAATCGTTATTTTTTCGAACATGTTTTAGATTCATATTTGGACTGGACATCTCCTGAAAGCTGGATGGTTGTTGTAGGAGCCACTCAGTCTGAAAGTTTGAAAAGAATTAGATTTAAACTCCCAGATCATTTTTTCCTTGTACCTGGAATAGGCCATCAGGGAGGGAGTATAAAAGATGTTATGAATCTAGCTTCGTTTAAATCTGGGTTTGGGAAGGGAGTTTTGATTAATGCATCACGAAGCATTTGTTTTGCGAGCTCTGGAGATAACGCGGCTGAAGCCGCTAGGAATGAAGCCTCTCGTTTGCATCAAGAAATGATGAGCCATTGGTAAAAAATTCAATATGAAAAAAAGAGTTTTAATTACAGGAGCTAATGGTTTATTGGGAAGATCAATAATCTCTGGTAACGAAAATAGATTTGAACTCTTGGCAACAGGAAAGCAGAAATCTCCCACTACTGATACCGATAATTTATATGCGCCATTAGATATTTTAGATTCCAATCAATGTGATAAAGTATTTTCTAAATACAAGCCAGATTATGTTATTCATGCTGCTGCAATGACTAATGTTGACAAATGCGAAGAGGATTCGTATGCTTGTAATTTGGTAAATGTTGATGGAACGAATAATATTCTAAAGGCTTGTGAAAAGTATGGTTCTCATTTGATATTTATCTCAACAGATTTTATTTTCGATGGGAATCATGGTTCTTATTCTGAAAATTCGAAACCAAACCCAATCAGTATTTATGGAACGTCTAAATGGAATGCTGAAAAATTAATTGGGGCCTCTACTATTGATTCATCAATTGTACGAACTTCACTGGTCATGGGGTACTTTAAGAATTTAATGACTAGCAATTTAATTTTATGGGCAAGAGAAAAATTATCTAAAGGAGAAAATATTAGTATTGTGAATGACCAGATTAGAACACCAACTTGGTCCATGGACTTGGCTGAGGGATGCTTTCTATTGATCAAGAACAGCGCGACGGGGATCTATAACATATCGGGTTCAGAAAAATTTCGAATTTCTGAACTTATTATACGAGTGGCCGAGCACGGTAATTATAATTTGAAACTCATAAAGGAAATTAAAACCAAGGAGCTTGGTCAAATAGCACCCCGCCCTCTTATTTCAGATCTGGATATTTCAAAGGCAAGGAGAAATATAGGTTTTAATCCTCACAGCTTTAAGGATGTCTTGGATTCAATGCCTTATATTTGATTTTTCAGTCTAAAAATTTCTAAACTTTGTATTCGAAGAAATGAAAAAATTTCTCATAATCATATTTTCTTTTGTTCCGTCTCTCGTATTTTCAAGTGAAAAAGGGTTAGATAAGAAAATAGATGAGGCTTTTACTCCTGTTTCAGATTTCTTTTCTCAATTGGTTTTTTTTGAAATTTTGGGATACCCTTTTGTTATTTTACTTTTAGTTGGTAGCGCCCTTTTTTTTACAATATTTTTTGGTTTTCCAAATTTGAAATATTTCTTCACGGCAATTAACGTTGTTCGGGGAAGGTTTGATGATCTAGATAAAAAGACACTAGAAAATAAAGAAGGTGAGGTTTCACATTTTCAAGCATTGGCAACTGCTGTTTCAGGGACTGTCGGTAATGGTAATATTGCAGGGGTAGCTCTTGCAATTGCCCTCGGTGGCCCAGGAGCAACTTTTTGGATGATAATTTGTGGTTTGTTAGGAATGTCTACAAAGTTTGTAGAGTGCACTTTGGGAGTGCATTATAGGGATGTAGGCGAAGATGGTACTGTTTATGGAGGTCCCATGTATTATTTGAGTAAAGGATTGAAAATTAGAGGATGGGAAAAGCTTGGAAAAGTATCTGCTATTTTATTTGCTGTATTTTGTATCGGAGGCTCATTTGGTGGCGGTAATGCAGCCCAATCAAATCAAGCAACAATAGTGCTAAAAAATTTATTAGGTCTTGAAACGACTTTCTCCGGAGCAATTATTGGTTTGGTTTTGGCAGTTTTTGTCGGAATCATTATTATCGGCGGGATTAAAAGAATTGCCTCCGTTACCGAGAAGATTGTTCCTCTGATGGCTGCTCTATATATTTTGGCCTGTATCTATATAATACTAATAAATTTCAGTTATGTAGATGATGCAATTTCAATGATTGTAAAAGAGGCATTTAATCCAACAGCTGCAGGGGTTGGTGGAGTTATTGGGGTTTTAATGGTTGGTTTTAAAAGGGCAGCGTTTTCAAATGAAGCCGGCGCAGGCTCAGCATCAATCGCTCACTCTGCTGTAAAAACAAAATATTCAGCATCTGAGGGGTTAGTGGCTTTACTTGAACCTTTCATTGATACTGTAGTCATTTGTACAATGACAGCTTTAGTGATAGTTATCTTTAATATGAATGGTGCTTTTGTATATGGAGGAGATGGCTTAGGCGGAGTTACTATTGATGGAGTATTGTATGAAGGAGCTGGTATTACCTCAAAGGCATTTGCTGAATATATACCTTATTCTTCAGAATTTTTGACAATAGCTGTGGTTCTTTTTGCGGTATCTACTATGATCTCCTGGTCTTATTATGGTCTTCAATCATGGAAATATTTATTTGGTAGGGGATATACGGCAGATATGACATACAAAGTTTTATTTCTAATTTTTGTCATAATTGGAGCGGCTGCAAGTATGAATTCTATTTGGGCCTTCTCGGATGCAATGATTTTTGCTATGGTATTTCCAAATATGATAGGGTTGTATTTCCTTTTCCCTCTGGTAAAGAAAGAGCTAGAAAAATTTCTAAATGCAATTAAGTCAAAATAAAAATCTTGTATTTATTTCAGAAAGTACAGATTTTCATCAATTATTTATTTACATTTGCCAACCAAAATAAATATATAAGCGTATATGTTAGTAATTCAAATTAAAGAAGGAGAAGGAATTGATCGGGCTTTGAAACGTTTTAAACGTAAGTTCGATAAGACCCAAACGATGCGACAGCTAAGAAAACGTCAGGCATTTATCAAGCCTTCAATTTCTCGTAGAGATGAATTTATTAAAGCAAGTTATGTCCAGGGTCTTAAGATGAAAGAGGCTGAATAACTTTGAAAGATATTTGATAAAAACCCCAAGAATAACTAACTTCTTGGGGTTTTTTGTTTCATGACTTCTAAATATCAAGAATACTTGCTCTTAGAGCGTCGATTGTCTGATTCGACAGTAATAGCATATTTAAAGGATATTAATCAGTATTTATTTTTTATTGAGTTTCGACTCGGATTACTGCAACCTATAGAAGCCAAAAAATCTCATATCAGATCATGGGTTGCATCTCTAGTTGATGAGGGGTTAGATCATAAATCTGTTAATCGAAAATTAAGTGCTATCAGAGGTTTTTATAAATTTCTTGAAGAAGCAAAAATGGTTGAGATAAACCCTGTAATTGGAGTTCCATCGCTCAAGGAAAAAAAAAGATTAGTAAGGGCTTTAACAAATGATGAAATAGATGCTTTACTCAATGAGAATTCATTCGCCCCCAATAAAATAGGCCGGAGGGATAGGTTTATATTATTTACCCTTTATGCTTTTGGTTTGAGACGATCAGAACTCTTAAATCTGCGAATTGATTCTGTGGATATAAATAATCAAACAATCCGAGTCTTAGGAAAACGAAAAAAGGAGAGAGAGCTACCCTGCCTTCCAGATTGGATAAAATTATTTCAATTGCACTGCTCTGAATGGTCAGAATTAAAATCTAATGATAAAATATTTACGAATGAAAAAGGAAATTCTTTAAACCCAAGAGCTCTATATTCCATAGTTAATTCGTATCTTAAAATAGCGAGCAGTATAGATACAAAAGGTCCTCATGTTTTAAGGCATAGTTTTGCTACTCATTTATTAGACATGGGGGCTGATTTGTCTTCAATTCGGGAATTATTAGGACATGCTAATTTATCTGCAACCCAAATCTACACACATGCATCAATAAAGCATTTGAAAAAAGTTTATTTGAAATCGCACCCCGGAAGAAGGTAAGATTAAAGGCAAAAAATATGAATATATCAATTAATGCAATCCATTTTAGAGCGAGTTCTCGGTTAATTTCATTTGTCAAACACAGGGTAGCTTCATTAAAAAAATACAATTCTCACATGGATTCGGTAAAAATTTTTTTACGTTTAGAAAATAATCATCTAAAAAAAAACAAGATTTCTGAAATACATGTGCGTCTTCCTGGAAAAAATTTAATTGTAAGAAAACGTTCTGAAACCTTTGAAAAATCTACATCTTTAGCAAAATCAGTTCTTGTAAAAATCTTAGCAAAGAGTAAACAAAAACTAAAGTCTTTGAAAAAGGATTAAAAGTTGCTTGCGGAGACCCTTTTATTTTCTACATTTGCAGTCCGTTTGAAAAATCGGAGAAGCTGGTGTGCAGCAACGTTCTTTATTTAACGCTCTTCAAAAGAGATAACCAACTCTTTATAAGCCTCCATAGCTCAGTTGGTAGAGCCACTGATTTGTAATCAGTAGGTCGGCGGTTCAAGTCCGTCTGGAGGCTCACTCTTTTTTTTGAAGTGCGTTAATGTTTTTTGGCAAAAAAATAAAAATGGGAGTGTCGCATAGTGGCTATTGCAGCAGACTGTAAATCTGTCACCTTACGGTATCGATGGTTCGAGTCCATCCACTCCCACAGCGTTTATTAATTTAAGCGGAAGTAGCTCAGTTGGTAGAGCATCAGCCTTCCAAGCTGAGGGTCGCGA
>CENP01044106.1_pt1 | contig 76898 bp, 77 predicted proteins | sample 361281 | NCBI WGS metagenome assembly CENP01 (sample SAMEA2591122, study PRJEB7988) | marine metagenome | biome: marine biome (ENVO:00000447); feature: deep chlorophyll maximum layer (ENVO:xxxxxxxx); material: saline water (ENVO:00002010), including plankton (ENVO:xxxxxxxx) | depth 70 m
ATTGACCTAATTATTTTTGCAACATTGAGTCCAGACTATTATTTCCCAGGAGGTGGTGTACTTGTTCAAGAAGAACTAAAAATTAAAACATGTCCAGCGATTGATATAAGAAATCAATGTTCTGGTTTTATATATTCTATTGCCACGGCTGATCAGTTTATAAAATCAGGTATGTATAAAAATATTCTAGTAATTGGATCAGAAAACCATTCTGGTGGGCTTGATTTTTCCACAAGAGGTAGAGCGGTAACTGTAATATTTGGCGACGGCGCTGGAGCAGCAGTTATATCGAGAGAGGAGGATTTAACAAAAGGTATACTATCTTCACATCTTCATTCTGAAGGAAAATTTGCGAAAGATTTAGCACTAATTGGACCAAATACTAATAGGTGGGTAAATAAAATTATTAAAGATAATGACCCTGATGATATTTCCTATTATCCATATATGAATGGCCAGTTAGTTTTTAAAAACGCTATAGTAAGATTTTCAGAGGTGATAATGGAGGGTCTTAATAAAAATAATCTTCAACCTGATCAAATAGATATGTTAATTCCACATCAGGCAAATCTCAGGATATCTCAGTTTGTTCAAAAAAAGTTTGGTCTATCCGATGATCAAGTTCATAATAATATTCAGAAATATGGAAATACCACTGCTGGATCAATCCCTATTGCATTAACAGAGGCATGGCAGGAAGGAAAAATAAACTCAGGAGATATTGTTGTTCTTGCAGCATTTGGAAGTGGTTTTACATGGGGAAGTACAATTATTAAATGGTAATAAAATTTAAATTAAAGAACATGAAAATAAATACAAAACTGTTATACTTGAGTTCATTGTTGATCCAAATTCTGGATTCCCATTAATTATTTCAACAGGACCTTATGTTATTCTAGAGACATATCCGTTTCAAAAATACAAGCCAAAAAAACCTAATTAATCACTCTTAAAAAAAATTTGAATCATATAATAATTTTTATATCTTTCGGTTCTCAATTATTGAAAATATTAGAAAAATGAAAAAAATATTATTTGCATTAATCCTATCTGTTTTTGTTGGTTCTGCCATTACGAGTAATGTGTATGCAACTACAACAGTAAATAGTTTAATAACTATTCAGGATTCACAAGATGAGCCTATGATGGAAGCTACTTCGGATGAAGCTTCGGCAGGTTTTACTCAAGAATTAAAAAAGCGTTTTATTGAAGGTGGCCCAAGTTTTATGGGGATTGTACTCATATGTCTTATACTTGGTTTAGCTATCTCAATTGAAAGAATTATATATCTTAATTTATCAACTACTAATTCAGAAAAGTTAACTGGTGATGTTGAAGATGCTCTTAAATCAGGTGGTGTTGAGGCTGCCAAGGAAGTATGTAGAAATACAAAAGGACCTGTAGCATCAATCTTTTATCAAGGTTTAGATAGAGCAAAAGATGGAGTTGATTCTGCAGAGAAAGCTGTTATTTCTTATGGTGGTGTACAAATGGGACAGCTTGAAAAAAATGTCTCATGGATTTCATTATTTATTGCACTTGCCCCTATGCTTGGATTTATGGGAACTGTAATTGGAATGATTACTGCATTTGATAGAATTGAAGCTGCCGGTGATATGCAACCATCACTTGTTGCTGGGGGTATTAAAGTTGCACTTTTAACGACTGTATTTGGTCTTATTGTTGCCATTATACTTCAAGTATTCTACAACTATATAGTTGCAAAAATTGATTCAATTGTAAATGATATGGAAGATGCATCAATTACTTTAATTGATATTCTTTCAGCTCAAAAAAAATAGTCTTATATGAATCTTCAAAAAATTACAAAAATAGGGTGCATAACTCTTGGTGTGCTAGGTATTATATTTCTTTTCTTAGTTTTTGGAACAGGAGATGATACAATAAAAATGTCTGCTGCATCAGGAAACTTTGGAGTTATTACTCCAATTATACTTTTAAGTCAATTAATACTTTTTATTGCTGTAATTGTAACTCTAACATTTTCCTTAAGAGGCTTGGCAAAAGATAAGGCTAAAATGAAAAGTGCGTTAACTTCTTTTGGATTATTTCTAGTTGTAATAGTTATTGCATTTGTTCTTTCAAGTGGTGTTGAAACTCCAATGAGAGATGGTAAAGTTTTGTCAGCTATTGGTTCAAGACTTGTAGGTACGGGTATTAGAGTATTCTACATTTTAGTTATTGTTGCAGTTGGACTAATGATTTTTTCAGGAGGAAAAAAATTTATTAAAAAGTAAACTATGGCTAGAAGAAAGTCACCAGAAGTTAATGCAGGGTCGATGGCTGATATTGCCTTTCTACTTTTGATTTTCTTTCTTGTTACTACAACAATTGAGACTGATAGTGGTATTAACAGAAAGTTGCCTCCTATGGAGGAACAAATTGATCCACCAATAATCAGACAAAAAAATATTTTCACAGTTGTAGTAAATAAAAATAATCAGTTGTTAGTTGAAGAAGAATTAACTGATATTAAAGATCTAAGAAATCTCGCAGTAGATTTTCTTGATAACGGAGGAGGATCTGGAGAAGAAGCTTGTGATTATTGTCAAGGCAATAGGGACCCAAGGTCATCAGATAACCCTGATAAAGCTATTATATCTCTAAAAAATGATAGAGAGACTGAATATAAAGTTTATATAGCAGTTCAAAACGAGTTAGTTGCAGCATACAATGTTCTCAGAAATAGAGAGTTTGCTAGATTATATCCTAATGAGGCTTTAACTTACATTGAGGCTGATCTTAGGTACAGTGATCCGAGAACTTCTCCTGATGATAAGTCTAGTCTCAAAGAAAAATTAGATGTTATAAAAGCATTGTACCCGCAAAAGTTATCTGAGGCTGAACCAAGTAAAGTAAATTAATATGGCAAAATTTAAAAAAAATAAAAGTGGAGATCTACCTGCAATATCTACTGCATCTCTTCCAGATATAGTTTTTATGTTATTATTCTTTTTTATGGTTGCAACTGTTATGAGAGATAGTACTCTTATGGTACAAAATACTTTGCCTGCTGCCGATCAAGTTCAGAAGCTAGATAAAAAGGATAGAGTAATTTATATCTATGCTGGTAAACCTTCTAGTAGATATATTGATACTTATGGTAGCTCAGCTAAAATTCAACTTAATGACAAGTTTGGTACTGTTGAGGAGGTTGGCGCCTTTGTTCTTGCTGAAAGAGCTGCAAAACGTCAAGAGCTTCAAAATGTTCTAACAACTGCACTAAAGGTTGATAGTGACACTAAAATGGGAATCATAAGTGATATCAAACAAGAGTTACGTAAGGTTAACGCACTAAAACTAAACTACACTACTAGAGTTGGAGATTATACTCAAAATTTCAACTAGTAAAAAGTTAGTAATTTTACTTTTTTTTTTAAGTACAATCTCTAGCTTAATTGCTCAAGATACTAATGGAGAAGATTTCTATAGAGAAGATCAATTTTATTTTGGCTCAAGCTATTTTATCCAGACTGAACAAGTAACTGATTTCAAACAAAATGGATTCTCTGGTAATTTTCAAATTGGTTTTATAAGAGATATTCCCTTAAATAAAACTTCTACCAATGCTTTGGGAATTGGTTTAGGGTTTGAGAGAAACTTATTCACATCTAATATTCAGGCTTTAGAAGTTGATGGTGAAATAGATTATGATATTATAGTAAGTAGATTTCTTGAATCTAAGAATAAAATATCATATTCATCAATAGCAATTCCTATTGAATTTAGATGGCGTAAATCTTCTGTGGATGTTTATAGATTTTGGAGAATATATTCTGGACTCAAGATTAAAAAGAATTTCTCGTTATTTTCAAATCCATCCTATGGAAAAGAATTAAAAATCAAAGATATTCAAGAATGGACTTCATCAATATATTTTAATGTAGGATATAATACATGGAATATCTCCTTAGAATATGATTTAAATCCTTTAATTAAAAATCAAGAAACATTAGATGGAAATACTCTAAATGTAGGTTTCTTTAGACTTGGACTTATTTTTTATTTGTTATAATTCTTTTCTTAATCTGGCAACTGGAATGTCTAGCTGTTCTCTATATTTTGCAACTGTTCTTCTTGCAACTTTAAACCCCTTAGTAGATAATTTACTGGATAAATCTAAATCAGATAATGGCTTTATTTTATCTTCAGATTCTACAATCTCTTTTAAGATTCTTTTAATCTCAATTGTTGATATATCATCTCCATCACTATTTTTCATTCCCTCAGAGAAGTAGCTTTTTAAAAGCCGAATTCCATACGGTGAATCCATATATTTACTATTTGCAACTCTTGAAACAGTAGAAATATCTAAATTAATTTTTTCAGCAATGTCCTTTAAAATCATAGGTTTAAGATTACTTTCTTCTCCCGTTAAAAAATAATCTTTCTGAAAGTTAACAATTGCATTTACTGTTTGAAAAAGAGTTTGATGTCTTTGCTCTATTGCTTCAATAAACCATTTTGCTGAATCAAGTTTTTGCTTTAAAAATTGAATTGCTTGATTTTGTGATTTTGTTTTATTTGGATCTTTTTTATATCCTTCTAATATATTTTTATAGGAATTAGAAAGTCTTAATTCTGGAGAATTTCTTTTATTTAATTCTACAATTAAATCTCCATCCTCAATTGTTAATATAAAGTCTGGAGTAATTGCATTATTAGCAAAATCACTAGTTATTGAACCTCCTGGTTTAGGATTCAGCTTTGATATTTCCTTAATAGCTTCTTTTAATTTTTGTTCGTTTAAGTTTAGTTTCTCTGATAATTTAGAGAACTTTTTCTTAGAGAATGAATCAAAATCATTTTCAATGATTTTAATAGAATTATCAATTGACTCTTTTGAGTTTTTTCTTCTTAATTGAATTAATAGACATTCTTTTAGAGATCTTGCACCAACTCCTGGAGGATCCAACTCTTGAATTTTCTTTAATACTGATAATATTTCTTCTTTTGAAGTTACTATGTTCTGTGTAAATGCTAAATCATCAATTATATCTTCTATCTCTCTTCTTAAATAACCACTTTCATCAATACTTCCGATTAAAAAATCACAAATAGGCTTATATTTTTCATCAAGAATTAAATTTTTTGATTGATTATCTAGATATTGATGAAAGCTATATGAAGCTTTTGTTTGAAAGCTAGTATTTTCCTCATCACCTGTATAATAACTTTGACTATGGTCAAAATCGTCAGACATATCTGTTAAAAAATCATCTACATTGACATCCTCATCATTATTAACTTCAAATTCATCTTTTTCAATATCTGTATCTGTTTTTTCGCTACCCATCTCTAAGGCAGGATTCTCCTCAATTTCATTTTTAATTTTTTGTTCTAATTCTGCTGTAGTAAGCTGAAATAGTTTCATTAACTGAATCTGTTGTGGTGATAGCTTTTGAGAAAGCTTTAATTGTAATTTCTGATTAAGCATATTTAATAATACTTAAACAAAATTAAGAAAAGAATTAATTTCAATTAAAAAGATGCATTTTTTGGTGTCCTTGGATAAGGAATTACATCTCTAATGTTTGACATACCGGTACAAAACATTACCATTCTTTCAAAACCTAGTCCAAAACCACTATGAGGAACAGTCCCATATTTTCTAAGATCTATGTACCACCACAATTCCTTATCGTCAATACCCATGTCAGACATTCTCTTTTTGAGTATATCTAGTCTTTCCTCTCTTTGAGAACCTCCTATTATCTCACCAATACCTGGGAATAATACGTCCATCGCTCTAACTGTTTTATCATCTTCATTTAACCTCATATAAAATGCTTTAATTTTTGAAGGATAATCATAAATAATTACAGGAGATTTAAAATGCTTTTCAACCAGAAATCTCTCATGCTCACTTTGAAGATCGGAACCCCAATTATCTAGTAGGTATTTAAACTTTTTCTTTTTGTTATAATTGGAGCTTTTTAGTATTTCAAATGCCTCTGTATATGAAACACGAGTAAATTCATTATTTACAGTAAACTTAATCTTCTCAATTAGACTCAAATTGCTCCTCTCATTTTGTGGCTTTTGACTTTCCTCTTTTAAAAGTCTTTCTTCAAGGAAACTTAAATCTTCCTCACATTCTGTTAATATATATTTTAAAATATGCTTTACAAATGATTCAGCTAAATCCATATTGTCATTTAGGTCATAAAAGGCCATTTCTGGCTCAATCATCCAAAATTCTGAAGCATGTCTTGAGGTATTGGAATTTTCTGCTCTAAAAGTTGGGCCAAATGTATAAACATTTCCTAAGCCAAGAGCATAGGTTTCTGCTTCAAGCTGGCCTGATACAGTAAGGCTAGTTTTTTTACCAAAAAAATCATCTGAATAGTCAACATCTTTTTTTGCTAGATCTTCTTTGCCTAATGTAGTCACTTTAAACATCTCTCCAGCTCCCTCAGCATCACTTGATGTAATAATTGGAGTATGAATATAATTGAAGCCATTTTTATTAAAATAATCATGAATACTAAAAGCCAATTTTGATCTTATTCTCATCACAGAACTAAATGTTGAAGTTCTTATTCTAAGATGAGATTGCTCCCTTAAAAACTCAAAACTATGTTTCTTAGGTTGAATAGGATATTCTTCAGGATCTGAATCACCCAATAGCTTAATATTTGAAACATTAATCTCAAAACTTTGACCTTTACCAATGCTATTAACTAATATGCCAGTAATTATTAATGAACATCCAACACTAATTCTTTTGATAATATCTTCACCTATGATACCATCATTAATAACACATTGAATATTTTTGATTGTAGATCCATCATTTAATTCTATAAATTTATTAGCTCTAAATGCTCTAACCCAACCACCTAAATTGATCTCGCTTTCAATTAATGGAGAATCATAAATTTCTTTGACTTTTGATAGATTCATACTAGACAGTTAGAATATCTTTTTCTTTTGATGTGAACATTTCCTCTACCTTGTTTATATATTTATCAGTAAGATTTTGAGAATCTACTTCTAGATTAGATTTCAAGTCATCAGAAATTTCTAGAGCTTTGATTTTATTATTTGCATCTTTTCTTGCATTTCGAATGCTCACTTTTGCAGATTCAGATTCAGATTTTGCAAATTTTGTTAGTTCAATTCTTCTTTCTTCTGTTAAAGGAGGAATATTAATTAGAATTGACTCGCCGTTATTAACAGGGTTAAATCCAAGATTAGAATCAATTATACTTTTTTCGATTTCATCAATTATTGACTTTTCCCATGGCTGAATACTTATCGTTTGAGCATTTGGTGTACTAACAGAAGCAACCTGATTTAAAGGAGTTAAATTACCATAATACTCAACTGAAATACCTTTTAACATTATAGGATTTGCCTTGCCGGCTCTGATTTTTGTTAGTTCAGTTTCTAAATGACCAATAGCAGCCATCATATTTAATTCTGCATTTTCTATTATTTCTTGGTTGTTTTCCATAATACCTGACTTAACTAGAAACTTTTGTGCCTATTTTTTCTCCCATAATAACTTTGGTCAAATTACCTTTTCTGTTCATATCAAAAACTATTATTGGAAGCTTATTCTCTTTACTTAATGTAAAAGCAGTAGTATCCATAATTTTTAACCCTTTACTTATAGTATCTTCAAAAGAAATATCATCAAATTTAATTGCTTCTTTATTCTTTTCAGGATCTTCATTATAAATACCATCAACTCTAGTCCCTTTTAATATAACATCCGCATTAATTTCAATCGCTCTAAGAACTGCTGCAGAGTCAGTTGTAAAATATGGATTACCAGTTCCTGATGCAAAAATTACAACTCTACCTTTCTCCAGATGTCTAGTTGCTTTGCGTTTTATAAAAGGTTCTGCTATAGATTCCATTTTTATTGCAGATTGAAGTCTTGTAGGAATATCTATATTCTCTAAAGCATTTTGAAGAGCTAATCCATTAATAACTGTTGCAAGCATTCCCATGTAATCTGCTTGAACTCTGTCTATTCCATCTTTTGAACCACTTAACCCTCTAAAAATATTACCACCACCAACTACAATAGCAATCTCAACTCCTTGCTTATGAATTTCTTTGATTTCTTCTGCATAAACAACAAGCCTATCATTATCTATGCCATAAGAATTTTTTCCTAATAGTGCTTCACCACTTAACTTTAGTAAAATTCGATTGTATTTCATCATTTAGGAATTAAGCAAATATAATTATAATGTTTCAAATTTATTTAAATCTTAAAGCGTCACTAATAGAAAAATCTCCAATACTAATTCTCTTTAACTCATGAAGATGTGATCCTGAATTAAGTTTTTGTCCATAATCGTTAGCAATAGATCTAATATAAGTACCCTTAGAACATTCAATAATGAATTCAATATATGGTGTAGAGAAACTTAATATTTTAAAATTATAAATTTCAATATCTCTTGGTTTAATTTCAATTTCAATTTTTTCCCTGGCATACTTGTACATTCTTTTACCATCTTTTTTTAGAGCAGAATAAATTGGAGGGAATTGTTTCTGTTTACCTATAAAAGTTTTTGAAATTTTTAAAACTTTATTTTCGTCAATATGTTTATAATCGTAGGTTCCATCTATCTTTGTCTCTCTGTCATAAGAAGGAGTTGTCTCACCCAATTTAATTATACCAGTATATTTTTTTGAAAGGTCCTGATATTTAGAAATATTTTTTGTTTCTTTCCCAATACATACAATTAACAGACCAGTCGCAAGGGGGTCAAGTGTACCAGCATGTCCAACCTTTATTTTTTTGACTTTTAGTCTTGTTTGTATACTCTTCCGAATATATTTAATAACATCGAATGAGGTCCATTCAATTGGTTTATCAATTAAAATTATCTTACCATTTCTAATATCATCCAGTGTTACAGACTCTATAAAGTCATTTAACATTGTAAATTAATTTTTAGATTTTTTAAGAATTGTAAAAATGCAAAGAGTAAAGCCTGCAATTACAATAAGTGGTGCAAGTCTAATCCTTCTAAAATTATATATTTCATCACTAAATACTTCAGGATCTTCTGAAGCTCCTCCTGACATTAGAAGAAAACCAATACCAATAACTAAAATTGACACAATTAGTAGCCTAAATCTATTCTTATTAAATAAAAAATCTTTCCTTTTCATCAATGCTATCTTGATATTTTTAATTTTAGATATTTCTGAGTAATAAAGTAAGAGCTAATATATGATGTAAATATTCCAAATAAAATTATGAATGAAACTAAAATTATGATGTCCTTAATATTTGAAAAAAAATCAATTTCAGCTAATTCAAAACTAGTCTGAGACAATAAAATAAATAGTAATATCAATGATATGATGGATGAGTAAAACCCTATCCTAATATAGCTTGCAATAAAAGGTCTTCTAATAAAACTTTTAGTAGCTCCAACAAGTTGCATTGTTTTTATTATATCTCTCTTGGAATATATTGAAATCTTAATAGAATTATTAATTAAAATAAAACTTGTAATAAAAAATAAAACACTTGTAATAATAATCAATACTCCAATTTTATTAAAATTATTCACTAGAGATTCAACTAATGGTTTATCATATTCAATTTCTTCAATAAATTGAAAATTGTCAAGACTCTCTATAAACTCTTCAATATTATATATATCGATTTTATCTCCAAAAAGCCTTACTGAAATTAGATCTAGTAGAGGATTATAACCTAAAAAACCAACAAATTCTTCACCAATTTCATTTGTAAATAATTCCGCTGCATCTTCTTTTGATATAAACTCAATGGATTTTACATTTTCATTTAAATTTAAAAACTTATTAATTTGCTTGATATCACTATCTCTAGATGAATTTTTTAGATAAATACTAACTGTAATATTTTCTTTAAAATAGTTTTCTATCGAAGATGATTTCAAATAAGTAAGTATAGCTACTGATAGAAAAAATAATACTATAGTATTAATTACAAATAGTGATATTAGGTTATTTGTTGACTTTTTTCTTTGATAAGAGTTTTTAAAATCCATTTAAATTTTTATAAAAGTACTAAACAATTAATAAATTAATTTTTATGTTATTTAAATAAGTTCTTCCTTTGTAAAAAATTTATTTTCAGTGAAATACAATTTTCTAGAAATAGAAAAAAAATGGCAGAAATACTGGAGAGAGAACAAAACTTTTCAAGTAAGTATTTCTGAAAAACCAAAGTACTATGTCTTAGATATGTTCCCATATCCATCTGGTGCTGGTCTTCATGTAGGGCATCCTCTTGGATATATTGCCAGTGATATTTTTTCAAGATATAAGAGACATAAAGGTTTTAATGTACTTCATCCTCAAGGTTATGACTCATTTGGTTTGCCAGCAGAGCAATATGCAATAAAAACAGGCCAGAATCCAAAAAAAACAACCCAAGAAAATATTGATATGTATAGAAGGCAGCTGGACAGAATTGGTTTTTCATTTGATTGGTCAAGAGAAATAAGAACTTCTGAGCCAAATTACTATAAATGGACACAGTGGATCTTCACATTAATGTTTAATGCCTTCTACTGTAAAATTGATAATAAGGCAAAGAACATTAGTGAATTGATTAATTCCTTTGAAAAAGATGGTGATAATGAATATAAAAATGAGTTAGAGAATCTAGACTATTCATTTTCAAATGAAGAATGGAAAAATTTTAACGATAAAATTAAATCAGATATTTTGATGAATTTTAGACTAGCCTATATTACTGATGGAGAGGTTAATTGGTGTGAGGAATTGGGAACTGTACTGGCAAATGATGAGATTATTAATGGAGTAAGTGAAAGGGGTGGATATCATGTAACAAAAAGAAAAGTTAAACATTGGTGTCTAAGATTAAGTAAGTACTCAGATAGACTTTTAGAGGATTTAAGTAAAATTGACTGGCCAGAACCTTTAAAAGAAATGCAAAGAAATTGGATTGGTAAATCAAAAGGTGTTTCATTAAAATTCGAAGTTGAAAACTCTGAAAAAAAAATTGAAGTTTTTACAACTAGGCCTGACACTATTTTTGGAGTTTCATTTTTAACAATCGCACCTGAGTATGGAGACTTGTATGATATTTCTTTATCAAATAATAGAAAAGAAATTAAAGATTATTTAGATGAAGTTTCAGTAAAGTCTGAAAGAGACAGACTATCAGATGTTAAATCTGTATCTGGAGTATTTTCTGGATCTTATGCAATCCATCCATTTTCTGGTAAAAAAATTCCAATATGGATTTCGGATTATGTGCTGGCGAGTTATGGAACTGGTGCAGTAATGGGAGTTCCAGCTGGTGATCAGAGAGATTATGACTTTGCAAAAAAGTTTAAACTAGATATTCCAAACATTTTTGATCAGATTGATATTTCAAAATCAGCTTTTTCTGAAAAGACAGGATTTAAATTAATCAACTCAGAATTTCTTAACGGTCATGATTATGAAACTTCACTAGAGATTATAATTAATAAAATTGAAGATAAAAAAATTGGAGAATCAAAAATTCAATATAAACTTAGAGATGCTATTTTTAGTAGGCAAAGATATTGGGGTGAGCCAATTCCTATTTACTATAAAAATGATATACCAAAAAATATAGAAGAAATATATCTTCCATTAAACCTTCCTGAAGTAGACAATTTTTTACCAACCAAAAATGGTGATTCCCCTTTAGGTAATTCTGATGAATGGGCCTGGGATGAAAAAAATAAAAAGGTAACTCTTAATAGTAAAATTGATAATGTAAATGTTTTCCCACTAGAACTTAATACCATGCCTGGTTGGGCTGGAAGCTCATGGTATTTCTACAGGTATATGGACCCGAAAAATAATAATGAATTCATTTCTAATGCTTCTCAATATTATTGGTCTGATGTTGATGTTTATTTTGGAGGAAGTGAACATGCTACTGGACATTTACTTTACTCAAGATTTTATCAAAAATTTTTATTTGATTTAGGTTTTCTCCAAAAAGATGAATATGCTAAAAAGCTTGTTAACCAAGGAATGATTCTTGGTAACTCTGCATTTATTTATCGTAAGTCAGGTACTTCAGAATACTTCTCAAAAAATTTAATTAATAATATAAAAGTTGATAGAATAAGGATTGACATTAAATATGTAAATACAGAAAATGAAGTTGAAATAGATGTTTTAAAAAAAGAAGATAAAGATTTTAATAATGCTTCTTTTCATTTTGATAATGGGAAATTTGAGTGTATTAGAGAGCAAGAAAAAATGTCTAAATCAAAATTTAATGTCGTGAATCCTGATGAAATATGTGATCAATATGGAGCTGATACATTAAGGATGTATGAAATGTTTTTAGGACCAATTGAGCAGTCCAAACCCTGGGATACAAGAGGTATATCAGGTGTTTATTCTTTTTTGAAAAGGTTTTGGAATCTTTTCTTTGAAGATGATAAATTAACTTTAACTGAAGATATACCTTCAGAAGAATCTTTAAAATCACTACATAAGACAATAAAAAAAATTACTGAAGACATTGAGAAGCTTAATCTAAACACATGTATAAGTTCATTTATGATTTGTGTAAATGAACTTAGTGCATTAAAATGTAATAACAGATTAATACTTGAACAATTACTTGTTTTAATTTCTCCTTTTGCACCTCATTTTGCTGAGGAACTTTGGAGTCAAATTGGGAATACAAAATCAATAATTGATGAAAAATATCCTGAATTTGACAAAAAATACTTAATTGAGTCTGAAAAGAATTATCCAGTTTCTTTTAACGGTAAAACAAAATTTACCATAAACTTATCCCTGGAATTAGATTCTAACGAAATTGAGAAAATTGTCTTATCTAATGAGAAAACAATATCAATCCTAAATAATGTAAGACCAAAGAAAGTTATTATAGTCCCTGGTAAAATCATTAATATAGTTGTATGAGAGATCCATTTCATGAATCAATTGGAATTATAGCTGCAATTCTCACAACCTCAGCATTTATACCGCAAGTTTATAAAATATATAAAGAGAAGAAAGCTCAAGGTGTTTCTCTTTTGATGTACTTAATAATGTTTGTAGGTGTTTTGCTATGGTTAGTATATGGAGTTTTAATAGGTAGCATTGCAATTATAGTAGCAAACAGTGTTACTGCTGTTCTTCAACTCTTTGTTATTATTTTTAAGTTAAAAAATTGATAATATTTTTTTCAATTGAACTGTTTATTTAAATTTATAAAAAATTATTTATGGACCTACTATATTATTCTGACCTAAGTTATTTATACATTTTAATACCGATAATGTTGCTTAGCTTCTTTATTCAAAATAAGCTAAAGTCAAAATTTAAAAAATTCTCTCAACAAGCTTTATCAGCAAACTTATCTGGAAAAGAAATTGCTGAGAAAATGTTAAGTGATCATGGTATATATGATGTTAAAGTTATTTCTGTTAGAGGTCAGTTGACTGATCATTATAATCCCCAAAAAAAGACTGTTAACCTCAGCCAAGGTGTTTATAATGAAAGAAATGCTGCTGCTGCAGCTGTTGCTGCTCATGAGTGTGGTCATGCCGTTCAACATGCAAAAGGCTATGAATGGTTGCAGATGAGATCAGTATTAGTGCCAATGGTTGGAGTAACCTCAAATCTTGGAATCTGGATTTTAATTTTAGGAGCTTTTTTAACACAGACATCTCCAGCTTTAGGCAGTGGTCTTGTTAGTTTGGGAATTTTGGGCTTTGCTTTTGGAACATTATTCAGTTTAGTAACACTTCCTGTTGAATTTGATGCTAGTAAGAGAGCAATATATTGGCTTGAAAGAAAAAGAATAGTAAATCAAAGAGAACTTTTACAATCTAAAGAAGCCCTTAACTGGGCAGCAGGCACTTATGTAGTAGCTGCACTGGCTTCAATTGCTAACCTAGTATATCTATGGATGAGATTCGGTAGAAGAAATTAACCTTTTAAATATTTTTCAATTGCCATTAACATTGAAGGTGACATTTCAGTGGGTGCCTTGATATCAATTCTAAGATTTTTTCCAATTGCAGCCTCTTCAGTTGTATTTCCGTAAACAGCAATAAGAGTTTTATTTTGTTTAAAATCAGGAAAATTTTCAAACAGGGATTCTATACCTAATGGACTAAAAAAAACAAGTACATCATAGTAAACGTCACTTAAATCAGATAAATCTGAAATTACAGTTTTAAAAAGTTGTGCTCTCTGCCATGAAATATCAAATGAATCAAGTGTATTTACTATATCTGGATTAAGGCTACCAGAACTTGGAACTAAAAAGTTTTCTTTATGAAATTTAACAAATGTTGCTTCAAGATCTCTAAAACTATTATTACCTACATATATTTTACGTTTTCTGTAAACCACATATTTTTGAAGATAATAAGCTACTGCCTCAGATTGGCAAAAATATTTAGTCTGATCTGGAACTTTAAATCTCATTTCTTCAGTAATTCTAAAAAAGTGATCTACAGCATTTCTGCTTGTAAGAACAATGTTATGAAATCTAGAAAAATCAATTTTTTGAGCTCTTACTTCCTTTGCAATTAAACCTTCAACATGAATAAATGGCCTATAATCAACTTTGATCTTATACTTTCTATTTAGCCTAGAGTAAGGAGAATTTCCATTAGTAGGTTCAGGTTGAGAAATAAGAATACTTTTAATACTCATATTTACTTATTTTAAGGGAATAACAGAATATAACCATATCCAAGGGGCAAGTTTGAAGGCACAAAGATACAAAATAAAATACATTACTTCTTTTAAATCAATTTTTACGAAATAGCTTAAATAGTTCTTTGTTTGAAAAATAAAATGAAAAAATAATAATAATAAAAATGACTTAAATAGATAATTGATTTCGTAGGAGGGATTTAAATTATATATTACAAAATTAAGAAACATCAATAATCCAATAATAACATTTATAATAAAGTTTTTATAAAATATAAGCTTGAGCTTAAAGCTTATAAATAATTCTAAAACAAATCTGATTACTAAAAATCTTATGAAAAGAGTAATCATTATGAGTAAATTAAAATTAAAATAACTCATAAATAAATCATAACTAATTTTATTTGACTTGAGGCCCCCACCTTCATGCCAAGCTCCATAATACGAAATAATCACACCATTAATAAGTAAAAAAAAGAATATGTGGAAATAGTGAAAATAATTAATTAATGATGTCCCTGAGCTTGAAACACTAAGGTCATCAGAATTGTATGGTAAGAAAATATTACGAAAGTGATAACCAAAACTTCTAAATAAATAAACTAATTTTACTCTTTGAAATATTTGAAATAAATAAAATACCAATAATAAAATTAGAATAAATAAACTGCTTAAAGCTTGATTTTGAATCATATTTAAAACAAAATTATAGAATAACTACTATAAATAATGAAATACAATAGTTTAATTATTATACCTACATACAATGAAGCAGAAAATATTGAGTTAATAATTAATAAAATTATTAGCATTGATAATTCTAATGACGTGCTTGTTGTTGATGATAATTCTCCTGATGGAACCTCTGAAATAGTAAACAATTTAAACAACATTCATGATAGCAGAGTATTTCTTATAAAAAGAGATAAAAAATCTGGACTAGGTTCTGCTTATAGGACTGGATTTAAATGGGCACTTGACAATAAATATTCTTATATCTTTCAAATGGACGCTGATATGTCACATGACCCAAATGAGATTAAGAACCTTAAAATTCAATTAACTCAAAATAAATATGATTTTGTTATCGGATCAAGATATATTGAGGGTGTTAGTGTTGTCAACTGGCCTCTGTCTAGAATATTTCTTTCATATTTTGCAAACTTATATGTAAGGTCAATTACTTGTATGCCTGTAAAAGATGCAACTTCCGGTTTTGTTGGTTACACTAAAAAAGCACTAAATTCAATTGAATTAAGTGAAATAAAATTCAATGGATATGCATTTCAAATTGAAATGAAATTTAAACTTTGGAAAAAAAATTTTAAATTAAAAGAGCATCAAATAATTTTTGTCAACAGAAAATTAGGTAAATCAAAAATGAATCAGAGTATAATTTTTGAGGCAATTTTTGGAGTTATTAAATTAAAAATTAATTCTTTTTTTAAGTAAAATGGGTAAACTATTAATAAAAAATGCAACCATAATTAATGAAGGAAATAGATTATATGAAGATATACTAATCGAAGGTGATTTAATTGCCTCGATATCTAAAAAGATACAGATTGATTCAGATACTCAAGTAATTGACGCTCATGGATTAATTCTTATTCCTGGAATGATTGATGATCAAGTGCATTTTAGAGAACCTGGACTTACACATAAAGGAAATATTTTATCTGAATCGAAAGCTGCTATTGCAGGAGGTGTTACTTCATATATAGAAATGCCAAATACAAGTCCTAATACTACAACAATTCAGGAGTTCAACAAAAAGATAAGTATTGCATCAATAAATTCATACTCTAATTTCTCTTTTATGTTTGGAGGTACAAATGATAATCTAGATGAAATTAAAAAAATAGACCCTACTGAAGTTGCTGGTATCAAACTGTTTCTTGGCTCATCAACAGGAAAAATGTTAATAGATAATTTAAATTCTATTGAAAAAATTTTTTCATCAACATCTCTGCCAATATCTGCTCATTGTGAAGATGAGCAAACAATTAGAAATAACTCAAAAAAATATAAAGAAATCTATGGTGAAGATGTTCCTATGGAGTTTCACCCCAAGATTAGAAGCGAAGAGGCATGTTATAAAAGTTCGAAATATGCCGTTGATCTAGCTAAAAAAACTGGAGCTAGGCTAAATGTCTTTCATATTTCTACAAGAAAAGAACTTGATCTATTTGAAAATAAACTATCTGTTGATCAAAAGAAATTAACTGCTGAAGTTTGTGCTCATCATTTATGGTTTACTGATAAAGACTATAAAAAAATGGGGTCAAAAATTAAATGGAATCCTGCCATAAAATCTCAAAGTGATAAAGATGCACTTTGGAATGCAATAAAAGAGGACAAGATAGACATTATAGCTTCAGATCATGCACCTCATACAGAAATTGAAAAAGAAAACAGTTACTTTAACTGTCCTTCTGGAGGACCTATGGTTCAACATACAATTTTATCTTTACTTGAGGAATCACCAAAGTATGGAGTAAGCGTTGAAAAAATTGTAGAAAAAATTGCTCACAACCCATCAAAGATTTTTAAAATTAAAAAAAGAGGTTTTATCAAAGAGGGATATTATGCAGATATAGTGCTAGTAGATCCTAATTCTCCAACTTTAGTCTCAAAAAAATCTCTACTTTATAAATGTGGGTGGTCACCGTTTGAAGGTGTAACTTTTAGCTCATCCATTCATTCAACTATTTTAAATGGAAGAGTTGTATATTCCAATGGAGTAGTAAATGAAACTCCAAATGGTAAAAAACTTGTATTTGACCGATGAAAAAATATATATTGATACTTATTACACTATTTTTTGGGTGTTCTGATGATATTCCTAATAATTTAATTAGTAAGAAAAAAATGGAAAATATTATTTTTGATATTGTAATTTTAAACTCATCAAGTGGTCTTGATTATAAAATTGATAAAAGTTTCGTAGGAGATGAATTAATTTACAAAAAATATAATATTGATAGTATTCAGTTTTATGAAAGTGAGTTATACTACTCAAGATATCCTAAAATACAATATGAAATATACTCTAACGTTAAGCTAAGAATTATAAAGTCTATTGATAGTTTAAAAAATAGTAGCCAATGAAAAAAGATTTTATAAAAGAATTAAAATGGAGAGGAATGCTACATGACATGATTCCTGGAACTGAAGAACATTTAGAGAAAAATAAAACAATTGGTTATATTGGATTTGATCCAACTTCTGACTCACTCCATATTGGAAGTTTAGTTCCAATTTTTATACTAAAACATTTCCAAAATCACGGACATACCCCTATTGTTTTACTTGGTGGGGCTACTGGCATGATTGGTGATCCCTCCGGTAAATCTGACGAAAGAAATTTACTTGATAAAGAGGTGCTAGATTTTAATGAAAAAAAACTAACTAAACAATTTGAAAAATTTTTAGATTTTAAATCAAATAAATCAAACAAGGCCATTTTGGTTAATAATTATAACTGGATGAAAAAGTTCTCTATTATTGATTTTTCTAGGGATATTGGAAAACATATAACAGTTAATTACATGATGGCCAAAGAGTCAGTAAAAAAAAGAATTTCAAAAGATACGACTCAAGGAATGTCCTTTACTGAATTTACCTATCAACTTATTCAAGGCTATGACTTTCTTCATTTATATAAAGAAATGAAATGTATGCTACAGATGGGAGGAAGTGATCAATGGGGAAATATAACTACAGGAACCGAATTGATTAAAAGAAAAGAAAATAAAAAGGTTTTTGCTATGACATGTCCTCTAATTAAAAAATCAGATGGATCAAAATTTGGTAAGTCAGAGGGGGGAAACATATGGTTAGATAAAGAAAAAACATCTGTTTATAAGTTTTATCAGTATTGGTTAAATATATCCGATGAAGATGCAGTCAATTATATTAAAGTTTTTACTTTTATTAGTGAGCATGAAATTGGAGATTTAATTAATGAACACCAAAAAGATAAGTCAAAAAGACTTCTTCAGAATAAGATTGCAGACTCTATTACATCAATGGTTCATAGTGAAGATGATTTGCTGAATGCAGTAAAAGCATCAAAGGTGCTTTTTGGAAAATCAAGTAAAGAAGATTTAGAATCTTTAGATGAGAATACTTTTAATGAAATTTTTGATGGTGTACCTAGCTCATCAATTGACTCTAAAGAACTTGCTAAAGGAATAAATATTGACATTTTATTGGCAAAGGATACTAATTTTTTAAAATCAATGGGTGAGGCCAGAAGATCTATAAAAGAAAATTCTATTTCTGTAAATAAAATCAAAGTATCTGAAAATACTTTAGTCTCAAATAAAGATTTAATTAACAATAAATATCTGCTACTTCAAAGGGGACGAAAAAACTATTATTTAGTTATTGTTAAGTAATCATTTCATGAAAATTAATTTTTTTTTTCAAATTAAGTTTAAATCGATTAATTCACTAAATTGAATTACTTATGAAAAAAGGTGATATAAAAATACTATGTGTTGACGATGAGCCAGATATTTTAGAAATTCTTAAATATAACTTAACAAACGAAGGATATAATGTTTTAACTGCAGTTGATGGAAAATCTGCGATTGAAATAGCGTATAATTTAAATCCAAATCTAATAATTATGGATGTAATGATGCCTATCATGGATGGAATTGCAGCCTGTGAAAAACTTAGGTCCGATGATAAATTTAATGATACAATAATTATGTTTCTTACCGCAAGAGGAGAAGATTATTCTCATGTTGCCGCTTATGATGCTGGAGCTGATGATTATGTGACTAAACCTGTGAAACCTAAAGTACTAGTTTCTAAAGTCAAAGGTCTTCTAAGAAGATTAAAAAAAGTTATTGCCAATGATATTAACGAAATAGTATTTGATAATATTAAAATAGATAGGGAAAAGTATAAAGTTTATATGTCAGATAAAGTATTAAATCTTCCAAGAAAGGAATTTGAATTGCTTTATCTTCTTGCTACTAAACCTGATAAAGTTTTTAAGAGGGAAAAAATAATGGAGACAGTCTGGGGAAGTGAAGTTGTTGTTGGAGATAGAACAATTGATGTACACATAAGAAAATTAAGAGAAAAAGTAGGGGACAAGTATTTTAAAACTGTTAAGGGTGTAGGATATAAGTTTGTAATTGAATAATGCTTTCTTTTTTTAAGCTATCATATAACCCACAAGCTTTTAGAGCCTCTTTAATCTTAACTTTATGTGCATTTCTCTTAGATTTTTTATTCTTTCACTTAATTATATCATCAAATTTTGAAGGACTTAACCAGTTACTCCTTTCTATTGCGTATTATTTAATTCTTTTTTTTATAATACGTTATACACTTGAAATATACATAAGACTTTACATAGAAACGGGAGTTAAGAAAGTTTTAGATGAGTTAAATGAAGAAATTCTAAAAGATGGTTATAATGAAAAAAATCTTGAAAAATTAACTCTTGATTTGATTCAGAAAGCTAGAGAGAGGACCTCTGAAATAAATGTTTTAAAGGATCAAGATAGTTATAGAAGAGATTTTCTTGGAAATATTTCACATGAATTAAAAACCCCTCTATTTACGATTCAAGGTTATATACTGACTCTAGTTGAGGGAGCTATCAGAGACAAGAAAGTTAGAGATAAATATCTAAAAAGAGCTGCAAAAGGGGTTGAAAGATTAATTGCAATTGTTAAAGATCTAGACCTCATTACACAATTTGAATCAGGTATTAAAACTGTTGATAAATCAGACTTTAATGTTTTTGATTTAATTGATAATGTATTTGAATTAATGGAATTTGAATCTGAAAAAAATACTATTTCTCTAAACTATGATAAAGATTACTCAGAGCCAATTTTTGTTAATGCTGATCAAGAAAGAATATTGCAAGTTTTAACTAATCTTGTTGTTAATTCATTGAAATATGGTATAAAAAATGGTTTTACTAAAGTTTCTGTTGAAGATTTTAATAAAGATAAGATATTAGTAAAAGTCTCTGACAATGGCGAAGGTATTGACGAACATCATCTTCCTAGACTTTTTGAGAGATTTTATCGAATTGATAAAAATCGTTCTAGAAAAAAAGGTGGATCTGGTTTAGGTCTTTCAATTGTTAAGCATATAATTGAAGCTCATCAAGAACAAATATTTGTTAAGAGTAAGGTTGGTGTTGGCACTGAATTTTCCTTTACACTTCAAAAATCTAACTCTTAAATTCTTTGTTTAAGTAAATGAAAAAAGATGATTTTTTTCAAAGAGTTTATCATGTTGTGAGAAGAATACCATACGGTAGAGTTACAACTTATGGCTTAATTGCAATCCACCTAGGATCTTCTTCAAGTGCACGAACAGTTGGTTGGGCATTAAATGCTAGTCATAGTGATTCTTCAATACCTGCCCATAGAGTTGTAAATAGAAATGGACTTTTAACAGGTAAACATCATTTTAGAGGTTTTGAATTAATGCGACAATTATTGGAGAGTGAAGGAATAATGGTAGAAGATGATAAAGTATTAGATTTTGAACAAAAGATTTGGACCCCTAAATAATTAGTATTTTCTTAGGTTTTTTAAGTTATTACTTACTAGTATATTTGTAATAAGTTTTATGGAGCTATCAAAAAAAAATATTTCAAAGACTCTTGAAAAAATTAGTATATCAGGTTCAGATGATAACATAGTTTCATCTGGAGCTATAAAAAATATTCAAGTTTTTGGTGATCAAGTTGATATTGATCTATCATTAAGTAATCCAACTCTTCAGGCAAGAAAAAAGCTTGAGGTAGATATAATGAAAATTATTCATAATGAGATTTATGAAAAAGCTAAGATAAATATCAACACAAAAATTGAAAAGGCATCTAATAAAATCTCATCACAATCAAAAAAAATTTCTGGTGTTGATTCAATTATTGCAGTTTCATCGGCTAAAGGTGGAGTAGGTAAGTCTACTTTAACAATAAATCTTGCTGCTTCTTTAGCAAAAAAAGGATGTAAAGTAGGAATTTTAGATGCAGACATTTATGGTCCATCTGTACCAACAATGATGGATGTTGAAGGCTATGTCCCTAAGTCAATCAAAGTTAATGATCAGTCAAAAATTGAACCAATTGAAAGTTACGGTGTTAAAATTATGTCAATAGGCTTTTTTACAAAGCTTGATCAGGCTGTCGTCTGGAGAGGTCCCATGGCTTCCAAAGCTCTAAACCAAATGATTTTTGATACTAATTGGGGTGAACTTGATTTTCTGTTTCTAGATCTCCCTCCAGGTACTGGTGATATCCATCTAAGTCTGGTTCAATCACTTCCTATTACAGGATCAATTATTGTTAGTACACCTCAGAATGTAGCTCTTGCAGATGCTAGAAGAGGTATTAAAATGTTCCAACAGGAAAGTATCTCAGTTCCAATTCTTGGATTGGTTGAGAACATGGCATATTTTAAAACAGATGACTCTGAAGACAAACATTATATTTTTGGAGAGGATGGAGTTAAATATCTTTCAAAGGACTTAAATATCAATTTTCTAGGAGAGATACCCCTAATTAAAAGTCTAAGAGAAGCATCTGACTTTGGAAGACCAGGTTCACTCCAAGAATCGACTGAAGTTTCAGAAATATTTGATAATATTTCAAAAAATGTAGTTGAGCAGTTATTAAAAAGAAATAAAGAATTACCTCCTACTAAAATTGTAGAAATCACTAACTTAGTTGGATGTTCAGCAGTTAAAAAATAATGACTAAACTTGAAAATAAAATCTTAGAAGCATTAAATGAAATTAGGCCATATTTAGTTCAGGATGGTGGTGATATTTCACTCTCTTCAATTAGTGGCAAAAAAGTCAAGGTCAAACTTCATGGTGCTTGTGCTGATTGTAAAGTGAATCAAATGACTCTAAAAAATGGTGTTGAGACAACAATTAAAAAGTACGCACCCGAGATTGAAGTTGTTGAATCTGTACTTCCTCTTTCTGAATGATAAAAACTGATATATTAATAATTGGTGCTGGCCCTACAGGATTATTTGCAGTATTTGAAGCTGGTCTATTAAAGATGAAATGCCATATTCTTGATTCTCTTACACAGCCCGGAGGTCAACTTATTGAATTATATCCAAAAAAACCTATCTATGATATTCCAGGATATCCAGAGATAATCGCCAGTGACTTGATTGAAAATCTTCTAGAACAGATTAAGCCTTTTTCTCCCTCATATACTCTAGGTGAGACTGCTAAAGGAATTGAAAAGCTTAATGATGGATCATTCATTGTTTCAACGGAAAAGAAGACTAAAATAAATGCTAGTATTATAGCAATAGCTGGAGGCCTTGGAACTTTTACTCCTAGAAAACCAAATATTTCTAATATATCTGATTATGAAGAAAATGGTGTTCTCTACATGGTTAAGAATCCTGATGATTTTCGTGATAAAAATGTTTTGATTGCAGGTGGTGGTGACTCTGCTCTTGATTGGACTATACACTTGTCTAAAGTTGCTAAAAAAGTAACTTTAGTTCATAGAAGAAATGAATTTAGGGGAGCTGATGAATCTGTAACAAAGGTTCAAGAATTAAAAAATTCTGGAAAAATTGATGTGATAACTCCTGGCCAAGTTACTCAACTTCATGGCGACAAATCTTTAAGCTCTGTTTCTATTGATATGGATGGAAAGACTGAAACTTATAATGTAGACTATTTTATTCCTTTATTTGGACTTATCCCAAGGCTTGGGCCAATTAAAGATTGGGGACTTAATATCGAGAACAATGCAATAAAAGTTAATAATAGTTTGGATTATCAGACTAACATTGATGGTATTTATGCTATTGGAGACGTTAATACATACCCAGGAAAACTCAAATTAATACTTTCTGGTTTTCATGAAGCAGCAGTAATGTGTCATAGTGCTTATTCTAAGTTAAATAATGGTAAAAAGAACATTCTCAAATATACAACTGTAAGTGGTGTGGAAGGATTTGATGGATCAAAAAAAGAAGCCAAAAAGTCTCAAATTAAAAAGATTGATTAGATCTTATTAATGAAGTTATTAAAAGGGTCCTTAAATTCAACTCCGTTATTTGTCCTCATTATTGTCAACTTATTAAAACCTTCAAGTCCCCATAATAAGAATTCAATAAAGAAAAGTTTATCCTTTTTATCAATGTCTGGAATAAATTTGTTTAAGATTGAATCTGCATCTTTAACTTTATTGAGAATTGATTCGTAATCTTTGTTACTTAAATCATCTCTAAGAATTACTTGATTGACTGTAAACCATTCTAGAATAGAATCATAAACTGATATTTCATCTGGTTTTGTAAGTTTCTCAATTTTTGGAAAATATTTTATAAATAATGTCTTTACGGCATCTGATATTAAATTATAGGAAACCTGCTCAGCTCCTTCTTCCTCTCCTTCATAAACAAGCTCAACTTTACCATTTATTGATGAGATGACTGAGTTAAAATCAGACATTCTGATTGACGTTATTTCTTCTTTATTGATTAACATTCTTCTTTCTGCTGAGCTAACTAGGTTTTGTAGACTAGTAATACTCATTCTAGCACTTACTCCACTTTTTTTGTCTACCAACTCACTTTCTCTTGCTTCGAAAGATACTTGTTCAATAATATCTCTTGCAATCTCTGGTATATGTATCTTTGAAATAGTTTTAGAATTCAATTTTGACTCTTGACTTGTAATTGTTTTTGCAATATCTACAGATTCAGGGTAATGAGTTAAAATCTGAGAACCAATTCTATCTTTTAATGGTGTAACAATACTTCCTCTGTTTGTATAATCCTCTGGGTTAGAGGTGAAAATAAATTGTATATCAAGTGGAAGCCTAACCTTGAATCCTCTTATTTGTATTTCTTTTTCTTCAAGGATTGAGAATAAAGAAACTTGAATTCTCGGTTGAAGATCCGGCAGCTCATTTAAAACAAAAATACATCTGTGAGCTCTAGGTATTAAACCAAAATGAATTACCTCTTCATCAGAATAGGATAACTTGAGATTAGTAGCTTTGATTGGATCTATATCACCTATTAAATCAGAAACAGTTACATCAGGCGTTGCAAGTTTTTCGTAAAATCTTTCACTCTTATGAATCCAGTCAATCTCTGAATTATCTCCATCTGATTTTATTTTTTCTAAAGAACTTTTGAAGATTGGATTCAAAGGATCATCATTTGTGTCAGAATCTTTAACAATAGGAATCCACTCGTCTAATAGTTCTATACAAGTTCTTGCAAGTTTTGTTTTTGCTTGACCTCTTAGACCAAGAAGATTGATACTATGATTAGATAAAAATGCCCTTTCTACACTTGGAATAACTGTTTCCTCATACCCAATTAATTCGGAAAAAACATTTTTTCCATTTAGCAAATTTGACCTAAGATTATCAGTTATTTCTTGGTTCAAAGTTTTTGAATTGTAACCACTCTTTTTTAATTCTCCTATTGTTTTGTGTTTAGGTTTTTTCATTATCTCAATTTTTGTCTTCTATTTTTGTCATAATCTTCAAATATCATTTCACTCAATCCATCAAGACCTGTGTAAAATGCTTTACCGTTATTTACTTCAGAGAATTTTTTTACAAATGTCTGAAGATATGGATCACTAGCGATCATAAAAGTAGTTATTGGAATATTATTCTTTTTTGCTTGTCTAGCCCTATTATAGCATTGATCCAAGATGAAGTTATCAAGTCCAGCACTATTTTTGTAAAAGCCATCTTTCGTAAACATACAACTAGGTTTTCCGTCAGTTATCATAAATATCTGTTTGTTATTATTTTTTCTCTTTCTAAGAATATCAAAAGCTAGATCAAGACCAGCAACTGTGTTAGTGTGATAAGGACCCACCTTTAAATATGGGAGGTCTTTGATACTTATTGGTCTTGCCTCATCTCCAAATGATAAAATATCAATAGTATCTTTTGGAAATTTTGTTTTAATATATTCAACCAATGCCATAGCAACCTTTTTTGCTGGTGTGATCCTATCTTCACCATAAAGGATCATGCTGTGACTTATATCAATCATAAGTACTGTACTCATCTGTGAATTATGATTTGAATTCCAAACAACTAAATCATCCTTCTTTAGACTTAAATCATTTTCACCTGAAGATATTATAGCATTTTTTAGACTTTCAGTTAACAAAATTCTATCAAGCGGGTCACCAAATTCGAAATCTTTAATGTTTAGATTTTCATCACTTCCAGAAGATGAATATTTTGTCTTATGATTACCTTTTTTTGTTTTTTTAAGGTTTCCAAATAAGTGTTTGAGTACATGCTTCCTTAGAAGTCTCTCTGTTTTAGAGCTAATCTTTATACTATCTCCATTTGCTGAAATCTCTTTTCTTATATATCCTTTTTTTAAAAGATCATTAACGAAATCATCAATTGTATAATTTTCATCGGTCAGTTTATATTCTTTATCAAGTTCTCTAAGCCATTCAATAGCTTCGTCAAAATCACCAGATGTATGAATTATTAGCTCTTTAAAAATATTAAATAGCTTTTCAAATGGTGATAGGGTAGGTTCTTGAAAAGAACTGAATTTAAAAGCTGACTTTTTCAAATTAATTTACTTTTAGGAAACCCAAATTAAACAAATAATATTCATCCTGGAGTTTATCTTTACTATATTTAAAGGATTTTTAACAATATTTAAATGGTTGAGCAGGATTTTATTTGTTCTGATAGTTTTGAGTCTACTGGAATAGTTGAGTGGAATTCTCCAAGTAATATTGCTCTTGTTAAGTATTGGGGTAAAAAACAAAATCAAATACCTCAAAATCCATCTATTAGTTTTACTTTATCTAAGTGCTATACAAATACTGTAGTTGAATTTAAACCAAAAAAAAATACTCAAAATGAAATATATTTCACATTTGATGGAAAGGAAAATCAAGATTTTGAAAAAAAAGTAAATGCTTTTATAAAAAGTATTGATAAGTATTTTGGATTTCTAAAAAATCATGATTTATACATAAACTCAAAAAATAATTTTCCACATAGTAGTGGAATTGCATCTTCTGCATCTTCTATGTCAGCTTTGGCATCATGTTTAGTAGATATTGAATCTCAGATTACAAGTAATGATAATAATTTTAATCTTAGAAAGAAATCATTTATATCTAGACTTGGATCCGGAAGTGCATCTAGGAGTATTGAAGGTCCAGTAACACTATGGGGGAAAACAGATGCTTATAAAGAAAGTTCAGATTTATATGCTGTGAATATTTCAAATGAAGTTGATAAAATATTTCATGATTATAATAATACAATATTGATAATTGATCCTGGTCAGAAAGTGATTTCAAGTTCTTTAGGACATGAGTTAATGAATAAGAACCCTTTTTCTAAAAAAAGATTTGAAATTGCAAAAAATAATATTGAAAGACTAAAAGATATTTTACAATCAGGTGAGTTAGATGACTTCATTAGTATTACTGAATCAGAAGCATTGATGATTCACTCTTTAATGTTGTCATCAGACCCATACTATATACTTATGAAGCCAAATACTTTAGAGGCAATTTATAAAGTATTGGAATTCAGAAGAGAGACTAAACTTCATTTAAGCTTTACATTAGATGCTGGTTCAAATGTCCATTTATTATACCCTAAATCTGAGACTGAAATAATAACAAAATTTATAGATGATGAACTTCTTATATTATGCAAGTCTAAATCTTGTATTCATGATCATCTAGGAAATGGTGCTACAAAAAACAGATAATGGATAATAAAAAGTTTTATTCAAAAGTTTTACTATTTGGCGAATATGGAGTTTTATCAAACTCTAATGCATTATCCATTCCTTTTGAAAAATTTTATGGTTATTTAAATAAATCAGATTTTTTAAATAATGAAGGGAAGATTTCAAATTCTAATATTCTCCAGTTGTATGAATTTATGACTGATTTAGACATTAAAGATAAAATTGATTTTAATTTGTTTAAAAATGACATAGAAAGAGGGTTACACTTTGTTAGTAGCATACCTATTGCTTCAGGTTTAGGAAGCAGTGGTGCTCTTATTGCATCAGTTTTTTATTCATATCAAAAAAAAGATAATGTTAATTTAAATGTCGAAGAGATAAAAAATCTATTGTCAATTATTGAATCAAAATTTCATGGAAAGTCTTCTGGTCTTGACCCATCTGTTTCACTATTTAATAGCCCAATATTATATTTCAATAAGCAAATTAAATTGATAGATAAAATTCATTATAAAAACTTTACGGTTTATATAATGGATAGTAAAATAAACTCTTCAACAAAGAAAATGATTGAGGTATTTCAAAATAAAATGAATGAAAGTGAATTTAGATATTTCTTTGATAATAAATACATTATTAATACCAATGAGTGTATTGAATATCTTCTTAATGGTTCAGACTTATTTAGAGACTCTTTAAAACAATTATCAGTAAGTTCGCTCAATAATTTTAAGGAAATGATTCCAAATCAATTAATAAATGTTTGGGAAAATGGACTTAAAAGTGATTCATATTATATGAAACTTTGTGGATCAGGTGGTGGAGGTTTCTTCTTGTTATTTGATTTTAACGACCAAATAAACTCCAGTCTTTCTGACTTTAATTTTTATCAGATTTAATATTCACTCTTATACTTAGTTTGATTTCTTAAATTATTACGTTTCATGTATTAACTTTGTATTAAATAAATCAATTTAATGCCAAAGCTAAATAAGAAGGAGAGATTTCAAGAACAAGTATTATCTCGTTTTCATTTATATAATAGTATTTTTGCTACACTTCCATATGAAAGTATATCTGAAACAGGTAATCTGCTTCCTGTTTTTAGTGAATTTTGTAAATCTGGTTATTCAAAAAAACTCGATCCTAGAACAATAGTAGAACAGTTCTTTCAAAAGTATTGCGAAAACTATAATGAGGATGATAAAATTTCTCTATTATTCAGATTTATTCAGTATGTAGAGAGACAAGTAGTTTTATTTGATGCAATTGAGGATGCCTCATTTACAATGGTTAATAATATGGATGGATTTGGAACGCTTAGAAATCTTAAAGAGCAAGTTGAGTCATCTAATAAAAAAAGTGAACTAAAGAAATATTTAAAATCATTTAATATTCGACCTGTTTTAACTGCTCACCCAACACAATTTTATCCTGGATCTGTTCTTGGTATTATAACTGATTTAGCTGAATCAATTGAAAAAAATAATTTAAATGAAATAAAAGATTTGCTATCTCAACTTGGGAAGACACCTTTCTTTAAAGAAAAAAAGCCTTCACCATATGACGAAGCTGTAAGTCTTTCATGGTATTTAGAGAATGTGTTCTATTACTCTGCAAGTAATATTTTTAAATATATTAAGTCAAATATTTTTGATAATCAATTTGATCATCATGATATTATATCTTTAGGTTTTTGGCCCGGTGGTGATAGAGATGGTAATCCATATGTGACTTCAAAAATAACTCTTAAAACAGCTCAAAAACTTAGGAGTGACATAATAAAAAATTATTACAGAGATATTAGGGCTCTAAGAAGAAAATTAACATTTAAAAAAATTGAGGAGATAATAATATCAATAGAAGACTCATTATGGATAAGTATCTTTGAGACAAGTAAAGAGCCAAAAATTAAATTAAAAGATCTAAAAGAAAAATTAACTTTTATTAGAAATACACTTGTAGATGAGCACAAGTCATTATTTATTGATGATCTGGATGATTTAATAGATAAAGTAAATATTTTTGGTTATCATTTTGCTACCCTCGATATAAGACAAGATTCAAGAATACATTCAAGTGTATTTAGTGAAGTTTTAAATAAATTTTTTAAAAACGAATTAGCTTCTACGTATGATAAACTAAATGAAGAAAAAAAAGAAATTAGTTTATCAAAATTAACGACTAAAATAAATTCTAGAAATATTAAGGATAGCTCTGCTAAATCCACAATTGAATCAATAGAGATAATTAAAAAAATTCAAAAATCAAATGGTGAAAAGGGCTGCCATAGATACATTATCAGTAATAATAAATCTGCCATAAATATTTTTGAAATATTTACAATTATTAGGTTAGTATTAGGGGATGAATTTTTTGTTGATATAGTTCCTTTATTTGAATCTGTTTCAGATTTAGAAAATTCATCAGATATTATGCAAAAGGTATATGCTAATAAATTATACAGACAACATCTAAAAAACAGAAATAATGTACAAACAATTATGCTTGGTTTTTCAGATGGAACTAAGGATGGGGGTTATCTAACTGCAAACTGGAGTATCTTAAAAGCTAAGGAGTCATTAACAAAAGTTTCTAGAAAGTTTGGTATAAAAGTAATATTCTTTGACGGAAGAGGAGGTCCACCTGCCAGAGGCGGAGGTAATACACATCAATTTTACAGTTCATTAGGAGATTTTATTGAATCAGATCAAATCCAGTTGACAGTTCAAGGTCAAACAATAAGTTCAAATTTTGGGACAATTGAATCGTCACAATATAACATGGAGCAACTTATTAGCTCGGGAATAAAAAATAGAATTTTATCTAACAAAGAAGTGTTTAATAGAAAAAATCGACAAACCATTGAAAAGCTTTCGTCATTAAGTTTTCAACATTATAATGATTTTAAAAACCACCCTAAATTTATACCATACCTTGATAAAATGAGTACTATCAAATATTACTCAAAAGCAAACATAGGAAGTAGACCTTCTAAAAGAGGAAATAAAGATGAAGAATTTGATTTCGATAAATTACGAGCCATTCCATTTGTTGGAGGTTGGAACCAACTTAAGCAGAATGTCCCAGGTTTTTATGGTTTAGGAACATCGATAAATTATTTCTATAAAAAAAATAAAATTAAGGATGTAAAAGACCTTTACACTGAAGTGCCATTTTTTAGAGCACTTGTCTCAAATAGTATGATGAGCCTAACAAAATCATTCTTTGAATTAACATCTTACATGAGTAAAGATGAAGAGTTTGGTGAATTCTGGAAATTAATTCATGAAGAATACCTGCTTACAAAAAAGATGCTTTTAAAGATTTCAAATTTTAAAAATTTGATGGAAAATGAACCTGCAAATAAACTATCAATAGAAACCAGAGAGCAAATAGTAATGCCTCTTATTACTATTCAGCAATATGCATTGCAAACTGTAAATGAAATTGATTCAAATAAGTTGGATAATTCAAAAAAACCAATATTTGAAAAAATGATAACAAGATCTCTTTATGGAAATATTAATGCTAGTAGAAACTCTGCTTAACTTTTTCTATATTTAAACAATAACTATAAATCAAATACAAAATGAAAAAATATATTTTATTTACTATATTATTGATTGCAGCTTGCGATCAAATTGAGTCATCTGACAATAGCTCAAGTTCTATTGAATATATTTATGAGCCAACCTATCAAAAAGAATGGAAAATTGGAAGCTCAGAAAATATTATGATAGTTCAAAAAATGCACAAAGCAATTGAAGATGGTGATTTTGACCTTGCATACAGCTTTATGTCAGATGATATTATTATACAACATGGAGATGGTTCTCAAACAAACTCACTTGAAGAATTTAAAGAACTATATGATGATGCTTATAAATCATCAAATTTTAGAAATGTAGGAGTTGGTGTAAATATTTCAGTTATATCTGAAGAAGGTCATGAATGGGTCCTTCTTTGGGATAGGGCAACTTATGATGGTCCTGATGGTTCAGAAATGACTGATTTATACCAAGAAGCTTTCAGAATCGAGGATGGAAAGATCATAAGGGTTAATCAATTTTTCAAACCTTTAATTGAAAACTAATTAATTCCTTAATGGATTTAATCTTAATCACCTTAGGCTTTCTGTTTTGTCTAATTGGCATAATTGGAAGTTTTTTACCAATAATACCTGGTCCAGTTACTGCTTGGCTGGGTATTTTGCTTTTAAACTTAACTTCTGTAGTTGAGTTTAACTTAAACTTTATTTTAATAACACTTACTGTTGCTGTTTCTGTTGGAATACTTGATTATCTGATACCAATATTAGGAGTAAAAAAATTAGGGGGAACAAGATCTGGACAAATTGGGACAACAGTTGGACTTATTGTGGCTTTAGTTATTCTTGGACCTATTGGAATTATTATTGGTCCCTTCTTAGGTGCTTTACTTGGAGAAATGACTAATAATAAATCTTTCAATGAATCATTGAAACCAGCATTTGGCTCATTTATAGGAGTTATAGCTGGAAGTGTGATAAAATTTTTAATAAGTCTTAGTTTCTTATTTTTCTATTTTGATATTTTTTGGGGATACAGAGAAAGTTTTTTTTAAATTTCCTAAATTGAAATAACCAATTTTTACTTTTGGAAAAATTTGAAAGAAAATATTTTGCTTCATGGACTGATCTTGATCCTAACTGGCATGTTGCTAATCATGCATACATAAAATATGCAACAGATACTCGAGTGTCTTTCTTTTCTGAGTTAAAACTAGATAAAGATAAATTTAATACTCTCAATATAGGTCCTGTCCTTTTCTATGAACATATGCATTATTACAAAGAGATAATGATGGGTGTTGAGTTTTCAATTAATGTTGAGGTAGATGGTTATAGTGAAGATGGTAGGTTTTTCACTCTTTTTCAAAATTTTTATGATATGAATGGAAACCATTTAGCTCATCTGGATTTAGCTTTTGGAATTATTGACACAAAACTTAGGAAACTCATATCAATGCCAAACGAATCATTTGAAATTTTTAAAGAAGGTCCTAAATCAAAGACATTTAGTATAATTACAAAAGAGGATTTGAGAAAACATGGAAAGTTTCCAGAAAACAAATAATAAACAGTAATTATACAGTGAGATATTTATTTAATTATTGTTTAATTTGAAAAAAATAAACAAAATGAAAGAAAAATATTGGAAAAAAAACATATTGTACCTCAGGATACTTCTAACAATTTGGTTTATTTGTTCTTTTGGTTTTGGTATTTTACTTGCTGAAAACTTAAATGAATTTTACCTAGGTGGATTCCCTTTGGGCTTTTGGTTTGCTCAACAAGGATCAATTTACATTTTTGTTATTCTAATTTTCATATATGTTTATTTAATGAATAAGCTTGATAAAAAATATAACCTCGAGGAATAGTTATGGATGCACAATTTTGGACATACTTGTTAGTTGGAGTAACCTTTTCACTCTACATAGGTATAGCTATATGGTCGAGAGCTCAAAGTACTAAGGAATTTTATATTGCTAGTGGAGGAATTCATCCAGTACTAAATGGAATGGCTACTGCAGCTGATTGGATGTCGGCCGCCTCATTTATTTCTATGGCAGGTATTATTTCATTTCTAGGTTATGGTGGATCACAATATTTAATGGGATGGACTGGAGGTTATGTATTATTGGCCCTTTGCCTCGCACCTTATCTAAGGAAATTCGGAAAATTTACCGTGCCAGATTTTATTGGAGAAAGATATTATTCAAAAAATGCCAGAACAATTGCATTAATATGTGCAATTTTTGTTTCATTTACCTATGTGGTTGGACAGATGAAGGGAGTTGGAGTTGCATTCTCAAGATTTCTTGAGATACCATATGATCTGGGAGTAATTATTGGTATTGGAATAGTATTCTTCTATGCTGTTCTTGGGGGTATGAAAGGTATTACATATACTCAAGTAGCTCAATACTGTGTTCTAATTTTTGCTTTTACAGTCCCAGCAATTTTTATATCACTTCAAGCAACAGGAAACCCAATTCCTCAAATTGGATTTGGTAGCAAGACAACTGATGGAGTATATCTTTTAGAGAAGCTCAATCAATTGTCTGTTGATTTAGGTTTTGAAAAGTATACTGATATTAATCAGACCACATTAATTAATGTGTTTTTTATCACTGCTGCATTAATGTTTGGAACTGCTGGACTTCCTCATGTTATTGTAAGATTTTTTACTGTACCTAAAGTAAGAGATGCTAGAATATCTGCAGGATGGGCATTATTATTTATTTCGTTTTTATATACAACTGCTCCAGCTATTGCTGCATTTGCTAAAGTTAATTTAATTAATACAGTATCAAATGCTCAATACTCAGAAGTACCTCAATGGTTTAAAAATTGGGAGAACACAGGTTTACTTCAATTTGATGATAAAAATGCAGATGGTGTAATCCAGTATGTAGCTGATGAACAAGTTAACGAGTTAACAATTGACAGAGATATAATGGTTCTAGCAAATCCTGAGATTGCTAACTTACCTCCATGGGTAATTGGACTTATTGTAGCTGGTGGTTTAGCTGCTGCTCTTTCAACTGCAGCAGGTTTGCTTCTTGTTATTTCAACCTCAATATCCCATGATCTTCTCAAGAAGAATATAAATCCTAATATTTCTGAAAAAGGAGAATTATGGGCAGCAAGAATTTCTATAGCAGTAGCAGTTGTTGCAGCTGGGTTGGCTGGATTAAATCCCCCTGGATTTGTTGCTGAAGTTGTTGCATTAGCTTTTGGTCTTGCTGCGTCCTCTTTTTTTCCTGCAATAATTCTTGGGATTTTTGACAAAAGAATGAACAAGGAAGGAGCATTATCTGGAATGATTGTAGGAGTAGTCTTTACAACTATATATATTTTCTATTTTAAACCCCAACTCGGTGGCCCAGGTATACCTAAAGATTATTTATTTGGAATATCACCTGAGGGAATTGGAACTATTGGTATGATAATTAACTTTATTATATCTTTAGTAGTGTCAAGATTAACAAAACCAACACCTGAAAATATCAAGGAATTAGTTGAAAGCATAAGATATCCCAAATAGAAATGCAAAGAATAAAAACCTTATCTGAATATTTCAAAAAATACGAATTAAGCGAAAAAGATCCTGAAAAATTTTGGTCTGAAATTGCTGATTCATTCATATGGAAAAAAAAGTGGGACAATGTCCTTGAGTCGGATTTTGAAAATGCAGATTTTAAATGGTTTAAAAATGCTCAATTAAATATAACTGAAAATATTTTTGAGAGAAACCTTTCTGAAAGAGGTGACAAGACTGCTATCATTTGGGAGCCAAATGATCCTAAAGAGTCACCAATATATATGTCATACAAAGAACTTTACAAGCAAACATGTACTTTTTCTAATGCTCTTAAAAGTAAAGGAATTAAGAAAGGAGACAGAGTTATTATCTACATGCCAATGGTTCCAGAGGCAGCTATTGCTATGCTTGCTTGTGCAAGAGTGGGCGCAGTTCACTCAGTTGTCTTTGCTGGCTTTTCTGCTGCATCTTTAGCAGATAGAATAAACGATTGTGAGGCAAAGATGGTATTAACATCTGATGGAAACTTTAGAGGAAATAAGACAATTCCTGTTAAAGATGTAGTTGATGAAGCTCTTGAAAAATGTTCATCAATTGAAAGTGTTATTGTTTTAGAAAGGACAAAACAAAATATTAACATTAAGGACGGAAGAGACTTTTGGTGGCATGAATGTATTGAGGATGAATCTAACATATGCGATTCTGAAGTTATGGATTCAGAGGACTTATTATTTATTTTATATACATCAGGCTCAACAGGTAAGCCAAAAGGTGTTGTTCATTCTTCAGCTGGATACATGGTATACTCTTCTTATACATTCTTAAATGTATTCCAATATGATGAAGAAGATATTTATTGGTGTACTGCCGATGTAGGATGGATTACAGGACATTCTTATATAGTATATGGACCTTTACTTTGTGGTGCTACTACAGTAATGTTTGAAGGCGTTCCAACATATCCTAATGTTAGTCGTTTTTGGGATATAGTTGATAAATATAAGATTAATCAATTCTATACAGCACCAACTGCAATTCGAGCTCTTCAAGCTCATGGTCTAGAGCCACTTAAAAATAACTCACTCGATTCATTGAAAGTTATTGGATCTGTCGGAGAACCAATAAACGAAGAAGCATGGCATTGGTACCATGATAATGTTGGTAAAGGTAAGTGTCCTTTAGTTGATACATGGTGGCAAACTGAAACAGGTGGTATAATGATCTCAGCACTTGCAGGAATTACTCCCAACAAGCCAGCTCATGCTTCATTGCCATTACCAGGTATTATGCCTGTAATCGTTGACGCGGATGGTAATGAATTAAATGGAAATAATGTTCAAGGTAATTTATGTATTAAATCTCCTTGGCCATCTATCATCAGGACCACATATGGTGATCATGAAAGATGCATTAATACATACTTCTCAAACTATAAAGGTATGTACTTTACAGGTGATGGAGTTAAAAGAGATCATGATGGATACCTGAGAATACTCGGTAGAGTTGATGACGTAATCAATGTATCAGGTCATAGAATGGGAACAGCTGAGGTTGAAAATGCAATTAATGAGCATGAAGATGTAATTGAATCAGCTGTTGTTGGATATCCTCATGATATTAAAGGTGAGGGTATATATGCATATGTTATAGTAGGTACAAAATTAAATGATGATAAAATTAAGGATGAGATAATAAATGTTGTAAGAAAAGTAATAGGACCAATTGCAAAACCAGATAAAATTCAAATTGTTAGTGGTTTACCCAAGACTAGATCTGGTAAGATAATGAGAAGAATCCTAAGAAAGGTTGCAAGTAATGATTTTCAGAATCTTGGAGACACATCTACACTTTTAAATCCTGATATTGTTACAGAAATTATAGATGGAGCTATTATCTAAATAATTTTTCTAACTTAACTCCCCTTGACCCTTTTACCAAAATATTCATATTTTTTAAACTTTTAAATGAATCAGATTGTGCTAATTCCTCTGTATTTGAAAACTTAAAAAAATATTCCCCTTCAGTATTACACTTTGAAAAATTATCACCTACTAAATAGACTCTACTATAATCTTTGTTTTTAACAAAATCAACTATTTTTTGATGTTCATGATCTGAATACTTTCCAAGTTCAAACATCTCTCCCAATATTAATACTCTATTATTTATATTCATATTTTCAAAATTTGAAATAGCTGCTAACATGCTTGTAGGATTAGCGTTATATGCATCTAAATAAATATTATTACTATCAAAAGTCAAAATTTCAGACCTATTGGAGTCATTTAAAAATTTATTAAGTCCTTCTTGAATTTCTTTATTTGACAAGTCAAGGAACTTTCCTAATGTAATACTTGAGGCCAAATTTGAAAAGTTATATTCACCGTAGAGATTTGAATTAAACTCGAATCCATCAGTTTTAAGTTTCAAAGATGAATTATCTTTTTTGTAATCAAATATATATTCTGAATCTTTGCTGCTTCCATAAGTCACCGCAAGGTCTCCCTTACAATTTTTTACTTGTAATTTATCATCATTATTTAAAATTATGTGACCATAGTTTTCTGTTAAATATTCAAACATCTCAGTCTTACCTTTTATAACCCCTTCAAAACTTCCAAATCCCTCAAGATGAGCATACCCGTAATTAGTTATTAATCCTATATCTGGCATAGCAATTTCACATAATCTTTTTATTTCTCCAACATGGTTAGCACCCATCTCTATAATTGCAACATCAATATCATCTTTTATATTAAGTAGTGAGATTGGAACTCCTATGTGATTATTCAAATTCCCTTTTGTCTTGATTACATTATACTTTTGAGAAAGGATTGAATAGATTAGATTCTTAGTGGTAGTTTTACCGTTACTACCAGTAATTCCAATAACTTTTGTGTCAAATAGAGATCTATGATAATTGCTTAAATCTTGAAGAGCTTTTAAACTGTTTTCTACATAAACTATATTATCATGAATATCTTTTTGCTCGACATCGTCAACTATTGAAAACTTTGCACCTTTTTCAATTGCTTCCTTTGCAAAAACGTTACCATCGAAATTATCTCCTTTTAATGAAAAATACATTTCATCTTTATTAATTTTCCTAGTATCAGTAGACACACCTGAGCAATAATTGAAAAGAGAATATAATTTTTGAGTGTCCAACCTAATTTTATTGCAATATACTAAAGAAATCAGTATTTTTGCTGCGTCTTTTGATTACAGACTTCAACTTTATAATATGAAAAAAATTACTGGAAAGACTTATTTAGATTGGTATGAAAATATGCTTTTATGGAGAAAGTTTGAGGATAAACTTGCTGCTAAATATATTCAACAAAAAATAAGAGGTTTTTTACATCTTTATAATGGCCAAGAAGCAGTTCTTGCTGGCTGTCTTCATTCCATAGATCCTAAAAAGGACAGAATGATTAGTTCATATAGAAGTCATGTTCATGCAATAGGTCTAGGAGAAGATCCAAAATTTGTAATGGCAGAATTATTCGGTAAAGCAACCGGTACATCTGGAGGTTTAGGTGGGTCAATGCATATTTTTTCAAAAAAATATAATTTTTTTGGTGGTCATGGTATTGTTGGAGGTCAGATTCCATTAGGCACTGGAATTGCTTTTGGTGATAAATATTTTAAAAGAGATAGTGTCACTCTTTGCTTTCTAGGTGATGGTGCAATTAGACAAGGAGCATTTCATGAGTCAATTAATCTTGCTGCTTTATGGAAACTGCCTGTCATTTATATAGTTGAAAATAATGGTTATGCCATGGGAACATCAGTTGCAAGAACAACAAGTCAAGAAGATCTTTGGAAATTAGGTGAGCCATACGAAATGCCTTCAATGCCAGTAGATGGTATGGACCCAGTTAAAGTTGCTGAGGTAATTGATAAATGTGTAAAACATGCAAGAGCTGGAAAAGGTCCTTCACTTCTTGATGTGAAAACCTACAGATATAGAGGTCACTCGATGTCTGATGCTCAACAGTATAGAACTAAAGAAGAAGTCGAAGAGTATAGAAAAATTGATCCAATTACTCAGGTTGAAAAAATAATTCTCTCAAAGAAATATGGAACTAAATCTGATATTGAAAAGATTGATAAAAAAGTTAAAAAAATAATTGCAGAGTGTGAAGAATTTTCAGAGTCATCTCCATTTCCAGATACTTCTGTTATGTATGATGTTGTTTACGAGCAAAATGATTATCCATTTATTAAACATAAATTAGATTAATATGGCTGAGGTAATAAATATGCCAAGACTGAGTGATACTATGGAAGAGGGTACTCTTGCAAAGTGGTTCAAAAAAGTTGGAGATGATGTTAAAGAAGGAGAGATTTTAGCAGAAATTGAGACAGATAAGGCTACAATGGAGTTTGAATCTTTTCATGATGGAGTTCTTCTACATATAGGAATAAATGAAGGCTCTACAGCTCCAGTAGATAGTATAATTGCTGTAATTGGTTCAAAAGGAGAAGATATATCGTCACTAATCAAAGGTGATTCTACACCAGAAGTTAAAGAGGAGCCTGAACCAGAAGTTAAAGAGGAGCCCAAAGTAGAGGTTAAACAGGAGCCTGAACCAGAAGTTAAAGAGGAGCCCAAAGTAGAGGTTAAACAGGAACCTGAACCAATAACTCATGATCAACCAAAGTTTGACTCTAATGGTAGAGTACTTATTTCACCATTAGCAAAAAAACTTGCATCTGAAAAGGGAATAGATATTTCATTAATTAAAGGGACTGGTGATAATGGAAGAATTATAAAAAGAGATATAGATTCATATAAACCTTCAAATTACACTCATTTTGCTCAACCAAAGCCTCATGTTAAAGAATCATCATATGAGATTCCTAACAATACTATGAGAAAAGCTATTGCAAAGAGATTATCTGATTCAAAATTTTCAGCACCTCATTACTATCTAAACATTGAGCTGGAGATGGATAACATGATATCATTTAGGCAACAATTTATAAATACTCAAAATATAAAAATCTCATTTAACGATATTATAGCTAAGGCTGTTGCACTTTCTCTTGCTAAGCATCCAAAAGTTAATTCTAGATGGTATGATGACAAAATTTTATTAAGTGAGCATGTTCATCTTGGTGTCGCTGTTGCTGTTGAGGATGGATTAGTAGTCCCAGTTGTTAAGTTTGCAAACTCTAAAGATCTTCCTGAGATTAATTCAGAAATAAAAGATTTTGCAGAAAGAGCAAAAAACAAAAAATTAAATCCATCAGAAATTGAAGGAAGTACATTTACTATATCTAATCTTGGTATGTTTGGTATAGAAAGTTTTACATCAATAATTAATCAACCTAATTCTGCGATACTTTCCATTGGTGCAATAATTCAAAAACCAATAGTTAAAAATTCAGAGATTGTCATTGGAAATACTATGAAGTTAACACTAGCATGTGATCATAGAACAGTTGATGGAGCTACTGGTTCATTGTTTCTAAAAACTTTGAAAGATTACATTGAAAATCCAGTCTCAATTTTAATCTAATGAAAACTATACTTGTGTCCGGAACAAGCTCTGGTATAGGCTATGAAATATGTCTTAAAGCTCTTAAGCTTAAATATAAAGTTATATCTGTATCAAGAAATTCTAAGCCTCTTGAAAATATTAAAGGGATTGATTGTTATTCAGTTGATATAACAGATAATGATCAATTAAATAATTTAGTTGAAAGTTTGAAAAGTAAAAAAGTTAACATCGACTTTTTAATCAATAATGCAGGTCATCTCAAAAATGAAACTTTTGATAAAACTTCATATGAATCCTTTAAGGAAACCTATGATGTAAATGTTTTTGGTTTAGCTCAAATTACAAGATTGCTTTTGCCAATAATTAATAAGTCAGGCCATGTGATTAATATAAGTAGTATTGGAGGTGTAAATGGTTCAAAAAAATTTCCTGGTCTATCTGTATACTCAAGTAGCAAGGCTGCAGTTATTGCTTTAACTGAAGTATTAGCAGAGGAATTTCCAAATGGACCTTCTTTTAATGTTCTTGCTCTAGGTGCTGTACAAACAAAGATGCTTAAAAAGGCTTTTCCTGAATATGTTGCACAAACAAACCCAAATGAAATGGCAAGTTATATATTAGATTTTGCTTTAAATGGTGGAAAATTATTTAATGGAAAACTTATATCTGTTTCAAACTCAACTCCCTAATTTTCCAACCTTTCTTAGTAATTCAGATGAATAGACAAAGTCGTTAACTAGTTTGTTATTAGTTTTTAGAATTTCTTTATTATTTCCTTCCCAGACTTTTTCTCCTTGAACTAAAAAAATAATTTTATCCCCAATCTCCATAACTGAATTCATATCATGGGTATTTATGACAGTTGTAATATTATACTCGATTGTTATATCTTGAATTAACTTGTCAATTATTATAGCTGTCTTTGGATCAAGTCCGGAATTAGGCTCGTCACAAAAAAGATACTTTGGATTTAAAACAATAGCTCTTGCTATTGCAACCCTTTTTTTCATTCCACCAGATATTTCAGAAGGATATTTATTATCAGCATCTTTTAAGTCAACTTTATTAATTACTTCTTGAGCTCTCAATAACATTTCTTCATCAGTTTTATTTGAAAACATTTTCATTGGAAAAATAATATTCTCTAATACCGTCATTGAATCAAATAAAGCACTTCCCTGGAAAACAGTTCCAACTTCTTTCCTTAAGTGAGATAATACTGATATATTCTCTTTATCAAACTTTTCATTATCAAAATAAATATTTCCTCTCTCAACCTCAAGGAGTCCTAGGAGACATTTCATTAAAACAGTTTTTCCTGATCCACTCTGACCAATTATTAGATTAGTCTTTCCCTTGTCAAAAACAGTTGAAATTTCTTTTAAAATTTTAACCCCATCAAAAGATTTTGATATTTCTTCTACTTTAATCATTATGCTAATAAAAGTTGAGTTACAACAAAGTTAATTATGATAATTACGATACTGGTCCAAACAAAAGATATATTACTTGCTTTACCCACTTCCAATGCACCACCTTTCATAAAGAATCCGTGATAAGAAGGAATTGTAGCTAAAATAAATGCAAATAATGTTGTCTTTATATATGCATATATTACGTGAAACACTTTAAAATCTAATTGAATTCCTTGAATAAAATCAAAACTTGAAGAAAATCCTGCGTAAACACTGGCCATATAACCACCTAATATTCCTAGAAACATTGCTAAAGTAATTAAGAATGGATATAACATTAAAGAAATAATTTTTGGAAAAATTAGATAATTAAATGAATTAACACCCATTACTTCCAGTGCATCTATTTGCTCTGTAACTCTCATAGTTCCAATGCTAGATGTAATAAAAGACCCAACCTTTCCTGCCATAATTATAGAAATTAGAGTTGGAGCAAATTCTAAAATTACTGATTGTCTTGTTGCAAATCCAATAAGATTCCCTGGTAGAAAAGGACTCTCAATATTAAGAGCAGTCTGAATTGCAACGACGCCTCCCACTAAAAAAGACATAAATGCTACAATCCAAATAGAGCCAATAATGAGATCATCAATCTCTTGAACAATTAATTTTTTTAAAACATTCCACTTAGTAAATTTTGTAAAAGTGTATTTAATCATTAAAAAATACCTACCTATATGAAAAAAAAGTTTCATTATGATTAAATCTTATAGGTTATAGCATTTATATTCATACCTGCTCCTACACTTGCAAACATTATTATGTCTCCTTTATTTAAGACATGTCCTCCATAGTTGTTTCTTTTAACTATATCAAAAAGAGTTGGAATTGTAGCTACTGAACTGTTTCCAAATTCTTCTATGTTCATTGGAAGAACACCCTCTGGTGGAGTATTTTTATAGAGTCTATAAAATCTCTTAATAATTGCTTCATCCATTTTTTTATTAGCTTGATGAATAAATATTTTTTTAAGATCATTAATATTACATTTAGACTCATCAAAACATGATTTCATTGCAATAGGAACATTTGTAAGTGCAAATTCATATACTTTTCTACCCTGCATTTTGATAAACTTCTGATCTTTACTTTCTCTTAAGTCTTTATCATATGAAGAACCATAGAATATAAAATCATTTTCACCCTCATGGGTAAAAGTTGCAGATTTATGAGATAATATTCCCCCATCATAAGAAGTATCTTTTTCTAATATCGTAGCACCTGATCCATCTGCATATATCATAGAGTCTCTATCGTTTTCGTCTAGAATTCTTGAAAGTGTGTCACAACCAATTATTAAGCATTTATTTGCCATTCCAGACTTAATAAAAGATTTTGCTTGAATTATTCCTTCTAACCAACCCGGGCAACCACAAATAATGTCATATGCTACACAATTTGGATTTTTGATTTTAAGTTTTGCTTTAACTTTTGAAGCAATTGAAGGAAGTGTATCTACTTGCCCACTATTATATGAAATATCTCCTGCATTATGAGCGACAATAATGTAGTCTAATTTTTCTTGATCAATTTTTGAATTAACAATTGCACCTTTTGCAGCAACTGTTGCTAAGTCAGAAGAATTTATTTCATCAGAGGCATATCTTCTCTGGTAGATACCAGTTATAGACTTAAACTTTTCGATTATTTCTGAATTTGAACTTTGAATATCAATTCCATCTCTATCAAGGAATTTATTCTGAAGAAAATCTGAATTTTTCTTTGTGATATCTGGTATGCAACTTCCTGTACCAGTTATTCTGTAGTTCATTTTATAAAATTACTTAAATTATTGATAAGTCTCTATAGGAGGGCAGCTACAAATTAAATTCCTGTCACCATAAGCTTCATCTACTCTTCTAACTGATGGCCAAAATTTATTAGTTTTTAAATAGCTTTTAGGGAATGAGGCCTCTTCTCTACTATATGGATATGGCCAGTCTGTGGACGTCAACATCTTTAATGTATGGGGTGAATTCCTGAGCATTTGTCTCTTGGAATCATCATCAGAAATAATCTCAGTATAAATTGAATTAAGAGCTTCACAAAATTTATCTAATTCATTTAAATTTTCACTTTCAGTAGGTTCTATCATCATAGTGCCGGGAACAGGAAATGAAACAGTTGGAGCATGAAATCCATAATCTATTAGTCTTTTAGCAATATCTACAACTTCAATATTATATTTTTTGAAATTTCTACAATCTATAATAAACTCATGAGCTGATCTTCCACTTTCTCCACTATAAAGTATTTTATAATTCTTCTCGAGTTTAGTCTTCAAATAGTTTGCATTTACTATCGCTATTTCAGTGGATTTTCTAATACCCTCTCTACCTAACATCCTTATATATCCGTATGATATAATGCAAACAAGTGCAGACCCCCAGGGAGCTGATGAAATTCCCTCAAGTGAATCATCTCCACCTGTCTTAATTAATGGATTAGAAGGAAGAAATTCTTTAAGATGTTCTGCCACACAAATTGGCCCAACACCAGGACCACCTCCTCCATGTGGAATTGAGAAAGTTTTATGTAGATTCAAATGACAAACATCAGCACCAATTATTTTTGGACTTGTCAAGCCAACCTGCGCGTTCATGTTGGCACCATCCATGTATACTTGACCACCATTTTGATGAATTAAATCATTAATTGATTGAATCTCAGATTCAAATACTCCATGAGTAGATGGGTAAGTAATCATCAATGCAGCAAGGTTATCTTTATGTTCGTTTACTTTAGTTTTAAGATCTTCAATATCAATATTTCCTCTCTCATCAGTATTTATAACTACTACTTTTAATCCAGCCATAATTGCTGATGCAGGATTAGTTCCATGTGCAGAAGATGGAATTAAACATATGTTTCTGTGACTATCACCTTTTTTATCTAAATAAGATTTGATTACCATTAATCCACTGTATTCTCCTTGAGCACCAGAATTGGGTTGTAAAGAAGTTGCAGCAAAACCTGTAATTTCTGAAAGGTACCCTTCTAATCTATTTATTACCTCGTGATATCCTTTTGCTTGATCAACAGGAACAAAAGGATGTATGCTATTCCATTCCGTCCAACTTAACGGGATCATTTCTGAAGCTGAATTTAGCTTCATAGTGCAAGATCCAAGTGAAATCATAGACTGAGTTAGAGATAAATCCTTATTTTCTAATGATTTTATATATCTCATTAATGAAGTCTCAGAGTGGTATGAATTGAAAACAGGATGAGACAAAATGTTAGATTTCCTTTCATTAATAACTTCAATATCTGTTGGAAATTCTTTAATGCCTGATTCTTTTTTAGCATAGTCTTCAAAAACTGAAATAATTTCTGTTAGATCTTTTAAATTAGTTTTTTCATTTACAGAAATTGATATTTCATTATCTGAGAGATAGCAAAAATTAATCTTTTTTATAACTGCTAATTCTTTTATTTTTTTTGATTCACATAAAACAGTTACTGTGTCAAAGAATTTAGAATATTTAATTTGAAGTCCAATAGACTTTAAACTTGTTTTTAGATAAACAGCCTTAAGGTGAATTGATTTTGAAATTTCTTTTAAGCCCTTTGGACCATGATAGACTGCATACATTCCAGCCATTACTGCTAATAGAACTTGTGCAGTACAGATATTTGATGTTGCTCTGTCTCTTTTAATATGTTGTTCTCTGGTTTGAAGAGCCATCCTAAGTGAATAATCACCATCTAGATCCTTGGTTACACCAATAATTCTTCCTGGTATGTTTCTTTTGTACTTTTCTTTTGTTGCAAAAAAAGCAGCATGAGGTCCTCCATAACCAAGAGGTATTCCAAATCTTTGAGTTGTTCCAACAACAACATCAATTTTATCGGTATTAGGAGGTTCAATTAAAACTATTGACATTAAATCAACAGCAATAACTACTTTAAGATTTTCATTATTTATGGATTCTAACAGATTATCTATTTCCTCTAGTTTTCCATCCTTTCCAGGATATTGAATAATACATCCAAAAAACTCATTTTCATTTAATTCTTTTAAATCACCTACTACTAATTCAATATTAAGTGGCTTAGCTCTTGTTGATAGTACAGCTAAAGTTTGTGGAAATATATTAGAATCAACATAAAACTTATTTTGATTTGTTAACTTTTGATCTTTTGATCTATTATTATACATCATTATCATCGCTTCAGCAGCAGAAGTGCCTTCATCTAAAAGTGAGGCGTTAGCTATCTCCATTTTAGTAATATCGCAAACCATTGTTTGGAAATTTAATAAAGCCTCAAGTCTTCCCTGAGAAATTTCGGCTTGATAAGGAGTATAAGCTGTGTACCACCCAGGATTTTCTAGAATATTTCTTTGAATGACAGAAGGGGTAAATGTGTCATGATAACCAAGTCCAATATAAGTTTTAAACTTCTGATTCAAAGATGATAATTTTTTTATCTCTTTTAAAAATTCCATTTCAGAAATACCTTCAGGTATATTCAAGTCTTTTTTTAATCTAATCTTTTCTGGAATAGTCTGCTTAAGAAGTTGTTCAATAGAATTGACACCTATTGTACTAAGAATTTTATTTAAATCAGAAGAGTTAGGGCCTATATGTCTTCGAGTAAAATTTTCTTTAAACATCTAAAGTTTTTAGCAAAAATATGTATTATTGAAAATAATAATCATAATGTTCATTAAATGTTAAAACTTTTTTATTATATACTATTAGTTTTTCTTCAATCTTCTGCTATTCAAGATATTAATAAAGATCAAGTAAATAATCTCATCGATGATAATGTGATGGTAATTGATCTTAGGACTGAAGAGGAATTTGAAGATGGCAAAATAAGATCCTCTTTCAACATTGATTTTCAAAAGAGAGAGTTTATAGATAATTTAAATAAGCTCGATAAAGAAAAACCTTACATTATATATTGTATGTCAGGTAATAGAAGTTTAAAGGCCAGTCACGTAATGAAATCTTTAGGATTTAAGATTATATATCATTATAAAAAGGGATATAAGGACTGGATTAAAGACTAGCTATTTTTTTTTAAATCTTTACTGCTTTGAATAACCTTATTTTCTAAATCTTTTTTATAATCTTTAACCTTATCAGCAACTTTAGGATCAAAGGATCCAATAATTTGAGCAGCAAGAATTCCTGCATTTTTTGAACCATTTAAAGCTACAGTTGCAACTGGAACTCCTCCGGGCATTTGAAGTATAGATAAAATTGAGTCCCAACCATCGATTGAGTTTCTTGATTTTATTGGAACTCCGATAACAGGTAAGCTTGTAATTGAAGCTACCATTCCAGGGAGGTGAGCTGCTCCTCCTGCTCCTGCAATAATAACTTTAATCCCTTTTTTTTCAGCATTAGAAGCATACTCAACCATTTTATTAGGTGTCCTATGAGCTGAAACTATATCATATTCTGTATCTATGTCAAATGATTTGAGAATTTCAATTGCTTCACTCATTATTTCAAAATCTGACTTACTACCCATTATAATTGCAACTTGACTCATTTTTTTGATGTAATAATAATTGTTTCTTTTATTTCTTTTGCTAATTCTTTTGCTTTATCAATATTTTGATTTATCACGGTTACATGACCCATTTTTCTATTGAATCTAGTTTCAAATTTACCGTAAATATGTGGATTAACCCCTTCAAGCCCAATAATTTGATCAATATTCTTATAAATAACAGGGCCATTTGATCCTTTTTCACCAACTAAATTAACCATTACAGCAGCTTCCATAATTTTTGTACTCCCTAAAGGCATATCAAGAATTGATCTTAAAAGTTGTTCAAACTGACTAGTGTAGGAGCCCTCTATTGAAAAATGATAACTATTATGTGGTCTAGGAGCAACCTCATTAACAAGAATTTCACCTTCAGAAGTTAAAAACATTTCAACAGCTAAGATCCCTATAATTTCAAGTTTTTTTGCAACCTCAATAGCAAGCCCTTCAGCATTTAATTTTATATCATCATTAATTTTTGCAGGTGATAAAATATATTCTACTTGATTTGAATCGCTATTGAACTCCATTTCAACTACAGGATAATTAATTAATTCACCAGATTTTCTAGATGCTACCATTACAGAAAGTTCTTTTTTTATTGAAATTAATTCCTCTACTATACAGGGACAATCATCTATTTTTTCTAAATCTTTATTATTAGAAATTTTATTTACACCGAAGCCATCATATCCCATTCTTGATGCTTTCCAGATAAAAGGGAGTGAAATTTCACCTTTACTTACACTCTCTTTCAACTCATTTTTACCTTTTAAAATTCTATATGAGGAAGTAGGAATTTGATTATTATAGTAAAATTCTTTTTGTAAAGATTTATCTTGAATTATTTCAATAACTTTAGATTGAGGTAAAACCTCCAATCCATTTAATTCAAGAAATTTTAATGCCTCAACATTTACATTCTCTATTTCAATTGTTAATATGTCAACAACTTTACCAAAATTGACAACTGTATCAAAGTCCATTAAATCACCTTGAAAAAATTTTGAACAAAGTTTACTAGCTGGGCAGTTTTCATTGGAATCTAAAATATATATTTGAAGTCCCCATTTATTAGCTACATCAAGAACCATTTTACCAAGCTGACCTCCACCAAGTATGCCAATTATTCTATTTTCCTTAAACATCCTCCAAAAATAAGCATTCCTCTAATCACAATAAAGAATAACAAACATTTTAAATATCTTTGTCCCTATGTTTAATATCGTGATTTTTGGTAAACCAGGTTCTGGAAAAGGAACCCAGGCAGATTTTTTAAAAGGTAAATATGATCTATATCATATATCTACAGGTGATTTGTTTAGAAAAAATATTTCAAATAAAACTGATCTAGGTATTGAAGCAATGTCATTTCTTGATAATGGAGATCTTGTGCCTGATGTAGTTACAATTAAGATGCTTGAAAATGAAGTCTTAGCAAATAAGGATGTTAATGGTTTTATTTTTGATGGTTTTCCAAGAACACTAAATCAGGCTGAATCACTCGATACTTTTCTTGAATCAAATAACCAAAAGATAAATGCTACAATTGCTCTAGAAGTTGATGAAAATGAGCTCATAAATAGATTAATAGATAGAGGGAAAGCTACAAATAGATCTGATGATCAGGATATTGAAAAAATTAAAAATAGATTTAACGAGTATAATAATAAGACATCTATACTAATTAATTTTTATCAAAAGCAGTCCAAGTTTTACTCAGTTAATGGTCACGGAAGTGTTGATGATATTACTTCAAGATTATACAATCTTGTTGATGGTTTAATCTAATCTCTTATGATAGTCGATAATTTTGTTGATTACGTTAAGCTTACAGTAAATTCAGGTAAAGGTGGAAAAGGTTCTACTCACTTGAGAAGAGAGAAATTTGTTCCAAAAGGAGGGCCAGATGGTGGTGATGGTGGTGATGGTGGTAATATTATTCTAAAAGGTAACAGTAGCTTATGGACTCTTCAAAGTTTTAGATATAAGAAACATTTTAAAGCAGGAAATGGTTGTGATGGTAGTGGTTCTAGAAAATCTGGTAGTAATGGAGAAGATGCTATAATTAATGTTCCACTTGGAACTGTTGTTAAAGATTTAGAGACTGAAAAAGTAATTTGTGAGATAAATGATGAATCATCAGATCTAATTCTTCTAAAAGGAGGTAAAGGAGGACGAGGTAACTTTCATTTCAAGACCCCTACTAATCAAACACCTAGATATTCTCAAGGTGGACTTCCCGGTAAGGAACTCAAAATAATATTAGAGCTTAAAGTTTTAGCAGATGTTGGGTTAGTTGGATACCCTAATGCTGGAAAGTCAACACTATTGTCTGTTCTATCCGATGCAAAGCCTAAAATAGCAGATTATGAATTTACTACATTAAAACCTAACCTTGGAATTGTTGCTATGTCAGATTTTAGATCATTTGTAATGGCTGACATACCCGGAATAATTGAAGGAGCAAGTGAAGGTAGAGGTTTAGGTCATTATTTCCTGAGACATATTGAAAGAAATTCAATTCTTTTGTATGTTATACCTGTGGATACAAAAAATATCAAAAAGGACTTTACAGTTCTTCAAAAAGAACTAATAAAATATAATCCAGAACTAGCTGATAAAGATTTTATTATAGCATTTAGTAAGGCAGATCTTATGGACCATGAATTATTGGAAGAATTTAAAATAATTTTAAAACAAGAATTTAAAGATATAAAATATCATATAATCTCTTCTGTTAGTAATTTTGGTATAAATGAAATTAAAGAGAATTTATGGAATAAGCTAAATCAAAAAAATTAAACTATGAACATTAAAGATGCACAAAAATTAGTAGATGAATGGATTAAGGAACATGGTGTTAGATACTTTAACGAACTTACAAATATGGCTATATTATCAGAAGAAGTAGGAGAGGTTGCCAAAATTATTGCCAGAAAGTATGGTGAACAAAGTTTGAAAGAAAATGATAATATAGATGATTTAGGTGATGAGTTATCAGATGTGTTGTTTGTTCTGATATGTCTTGCTAATCAGACAGGAATTGACCTTGAAAAGTCATTTAAAAATAATCTCTCTAAGAAAACAGAGAGAGATAAACATAGACATAAATCGAATAATAAACTTAAGTAGTGTTTAAAATTACAAAGAAATCAAAATCCATAGAAGGAGTTTTAAATATTAGTGGATCAAAAAGTGAGTCAAATAGACTTTTGATCCTAAGAGCTTTTACTTCTTATTTTGACATAAAAAATATTTCTGATTCAGATGACACAAATGTTATGATCTCAGCAATTAATTCAAATCAAGAGGAGATTGATATTGGTCATGCTGGCACAGCAATGAGGTTCCTAACATCGTATTTTTCATCAATTAATAATTCATCGGTTATTCTAACAGGTTCAAAAAGAATGAAAGAAAGACCTATTTCAATTTTAGTTGATGCATTAAGAGAGCTGGAGGTTGAAATATCATATATTAAAAATGAAGGTTATCCACCAATAAAAATTAAGGGTAAAGAAATAAATAAGAAACAAGTCAAACTTCCTGCAAATGTAAGTTCTCAATATATCACATCTCTTATGATGCTTGGAGTATCTCTGCAAAATGGACTAGTTATAAACCTCTCAACTGAAATAACCTCTTTACCATATATTGAGATGACCAAAAAAATAATTGAAAGAATAGGAGGTAATGTTAAACTTAAATCAAATCAAATTCTTATTGATTCATTATCAAATAAAAAAATACCAAATCAATTAGTTGAGTCAGATTGGAGCTCTGCATCATATTTTTATAGTATGGTAGCATTATCAGATTTGTCCGATCTAACTTTAAAAACTTACTACAAAGATAGCATACAAGGAGACTCTGATCTAGCTGAGATTTATAAAAAATTTGGTGTTAAAACTACTTATATAAATAATGGAATTCATCTAAGTAAGTCTGATGATAAAATTGAGAAAAAAATATCATTAGATCTTTCAAATAATCCTGACCTAGCTCAAACAATAGTTGTAACATGTTTAGGTCTTCAAATTGATTGTGATATCTATGGCCTGCAAACACTTAAAATAAAAGAAACAGATAGACTTATAGCATTGAAATCTGAAATTGAAAAATTCGGAGTTGATAAAATTGAAGTTACAGAGAGTTCTCTGCATTTAGAAAATAAGTCACAACTTAAATCTAATATCTCAATAGACACATATGATGATCATAGGATGGCTATGTCATTTGCCCCTCTATCCCTTTTGGATCCTATAAAAATTAATGACCCACTGGTTGTAACAAAATCTTATGTTAGTTTTTGGGATCATTTGGAAAAAATTGGATTTGAAATTTCAAAAAATAAATAGTTAAATACTTGACTTTCGATATCATAGAACACTATATTTGCTGACTTAATAAAATTCTATGAAATTATCTAATTTTGAATACAAGCTCCCACAAAAACTTTTAGCTCAATATCCATCTGTGGAAAGAGATGAGTGTAAATTAATGTTATTGAATAGAAAAGAACAGACCATTGAGCATCTAGTTTTTAAAGATGTAATTGATTTTTTTGATGAAGGAGATGTAATTGTTCTAAATAACACGAAAGTTTTTCCAGCAAGATTATATGGAAATAAGGAAAAAACTGGGGCAAGAATTGAAGTATTTCTTTTGAGAGAATTAAATACAGATCAAAGGCTATGGGATGTTCTAGTCGATCCTGCTAGAAAAATTAGAATAGGTAATAAACTATATTTTGGAGAAGACGAAAGTTTAGTCGCTGAAGTTATTGATAATACAACATCTAGGGGAAGAACATTAAGATTTCTTTTTGATGGTCCTTATGATGAGTTTAGAAATAAACTCCAAGAATTAGGTGAGACTCCTCTTCCAAAATATATTAATAGACCAGTTGAAGAAAATGATAAAGATAGATTTCAGACTATCTATGCTAAAAATGAAGGTGCTGTTGCTGCACCAACGGCTGGATTACACTTTTCAAAACATTTGCTTAAAAGACTTGAAATTAAAGGAGTTCTTCTTCCAGAGATTACAATTCATATTGGACTTGGTACGTTTAGTCCAGTTGAAGTTGAAGATTTATCAAAACACAAAATGGATAGTGAAGAACTTAAAATAAATGAAAACTCTGCCAACATTATTAATAATGCTTTAAAAAATAAAAAGAGGATTTGTGCCGTAGGAACCACTGTTATGAGAGGTATTGAAAGTTCTGTATCATCTAGAGGTACGCTCAATCCATATGATGGTTGGACTCATAAATTTATATATCCGCCATATGACTTTACAATTGCTAATTCAATGATTACTAATTTCCATACACCAAAATCAACTTTAATAATGATGGTTTCTGCCTTTGGTGGAAAAGATTTTGTTTTGAAGGCTTATAAAGAGGCAATTAAGGAGAAATATAACTTCTTCTCATATGGAGATGCTATGATGATTATCTAAGCTCAGATTTTGAATATTTCAAAAAAAATAAAAAATCCGATTTCTAAAGAATTAAAAATTTTTGAAAAACAATTTTTCAATTCAGTATCTTCTAAAGTTAACTTGCTTGATCTAATTCTAAGGTATATTTTAAAAAGAAAAGGAAAACAAATTAGACCCATTCTAGTTATTCTTTTTTCTAAGATGTTTTCTAATGGAAAAGTTTCTTCAAAAACATATAGGGCTGCTAATTTAGTTGAACTTATTCATTCTGCTTCATTAATTCATGATGATGTAGTAGATGATAGTAATATTAGAAGAAAGTTCCTTACTATTAATGCTTTATGGAAAAATAAAATATCTGTATTGGTGGGAGACTTTTTTTTGTCTAAGGCTTTACTCCTTTCTACTCAAAATAAAGATTACGATTTATTAGACCAGGTATCAAATGCGGTAAAAGAAATTTCCGAGGGAGAGCTATTTCAAATTCAAAAGTCAAGAAGTTTTAACATAAAAGAAGAAGAGTATATCACCTTAATTACAAAAAAAACAGCATCTTTATTTTCATGTTGTTGTCTGCTTGGGTTAATTTCATCTGGTAATGAAATAACTAAAAATGTTGAAAATTTTGGATTATACTTGGGTATTATTTTTCAAATCAAGGATGACCTTTTTGATTATTCTAAAAAAAGAATTGGAAAACCAACTAAGAATGATTTAAAAAGTCAAAAAATTACTCTCCCATTAATCTATTCAATAAAAAAGGCAAGTCAAGCTGATAGAAGATCAATGAGATCTATTCTAAAAAGAAAAAAACTTTCAAACGAAGATAAGAAGGCTATTAATCATTTTGTCAAAGAAAATAACGGATTTAAATATGCCGAAAATGTCATGTTGGAGTATAAGAATAAAGCACTAAAAATACTTGAAACTTTTCCAGATAACCAATCAAAAAATTCACTTAAAATCTTATTGGACTATATCATTGAACGAAAGTATTAATTTACTATATTAATACTAAATTAAAAGGTTTGATTAGTAAAGAGACTATTGATAAAGTTTTTGAATATGCTAGAGTTGAAGAAGTTATATCTGATTTTATAGCTTTAAAAAAAACTGGTGCTAATTTCAAAGGTTTAAGTCCTTTTACTAATGAAAAAACACCAAGTTTTATTGTTTCTCCATCAAAACAGATTTGGAAAGATTTTAGTTCTGGTAAAGGAGGTAATGTAATTGCCTTTCTTATGGAGCATGAGCAATTTAACTATCCAGAATCAATTCGATACCTAGCTAATAAATATAATATTGAAATAATAGAGACAACCAATAAATCTGAAAATGTTGAAGAAAGAAATGTAAGAGAATCTTTGTTTATTATTAACTCATATGCTCAAGAGTTTTTTCAAAATATTTTGTCTAAGGAAGATAATACTAGAGACTATTTGATAGATAGGGGTCTTTCAGATTCAACCATTGAAAACTTTAGTATTGGGTTCAGCCCTGATTTAAAAAATAGTTTTTACAAAAATGCATCAGAAAATGGTTTCACTAAGGATTATTTAATTGAGACGGGTTTGGTTATATCAAATGAAGATACTCATTTTGATAGATTTAGGGGGAGAATAATGTTTCCAATTAAAAGTATTTCTGGTAGGATACTCGGATTTGGAGGTAGAATAATTGATTCAAATAAAAAAATTGCAAAATATATAAACTCTCCAGAAAGTAAAATCTACAATAAAAGTAAAACTCTATATGGTATATATGAATCTAAGCAGTTTATTGTTAAAGATGATGTGTGTTATTTAGTTGAAGGCTATATGGATGTTGTCCAATTACATGAACATGGAATAAAAAATGTTTTAGCATCATCTGGAACATCTCTAACCAAAGATCAAATAATTCTTATTAAAAGACTAACATCAAACATTGTAATTCTTTTTGATGGAGACGAAGCAGGTCTATCAGCATCATTAAGAAGTATTGATATGATTTTAGAAGAAGGTTTAAATGTAAGAATATGTCCATTCCCTGATGGAGAAGATCCTGATAGCTTCGTTAAAAAAAATAAACGTGATAAAATGGTTGCTTACATTAATGAACAATCAAAGGATTTAATAGATTTTATATTAAGTATTAATAAAGAATATGAAAATGATGAAGATAAAAAAGTTGCTCTAATTAAAAGTATTCTTAAATCAATCTCTCTAATTCCAGACTCTCTTAAACAAGAAGTTTATATTAAGAAACTTTCTTCTGTATTGTCTATAGATGAGTCATCTCTTTTTAGATCTTTTTCAACTATTGAAACTGGTAAAAAAATACAAAAAGCAAAAACCCGAAATTATTCTAGAAATAATGTGCTAAAGGTTGAGACTTCAAAAAAGGAAAATACAAGTGAGTATATATATCAATTAGAAAGGCAAATTATTAGTATTCTATTAAAATATGGAGCTGAAGAAATACTTTTTGAAGATATAATTTTAAACAAAAATGAGAAAGGAGATATTGTTGAAAGTAAAAAACAAATTAGGTCTAAAGTATTTGAAAAAATATATTTAGATCTGCAACAGGATGAGATAGAATTTACTCATGGACCATTTAAAGAAATATATAATAAGCTTATAAATAGCTTACATAATCAAAAGTTGGTTTCAATAGATAGTTTCATAAATGATCTTGAACCTAATTCAAGCAAAATAGTTTCAGATATTTTAATAAATGATGAAAAGTATCAGCTCCATGATTGGGAGAAAAAAAACATTTATGTAAAAAAAATTGGCAGTGAATTAAGTCAATTAGTTAATGAAACTATATTAAACATGAGGAGATATTTGATCGATAAAAAGATCACTGAACTTCAAGATAATAGCAAAGATGATAAGGATGAAGTCTTAGAAGAGGTTATGAGTTATTACAGCCTAAAGAAACTATTATCTGCAAAACTTAATAGGGTTGTTTAATATGCTCTCTTGCTAAAACAAATAAGTCTGTTTTTGAATTAACCTCTAACTTCCTCATTATTCTTGTAATATAAGTGTTAACTGTTTTTTGATTTATGTTCAGTTTTTTAGAAATCTCTACATTTCTTTTACCTCTAAAGAATAATTTAAGAACCTGAAGTTCTCTTTTTGAAAGACTATTAATTTTTTCTGTATTATAATCAAAGTTGAATCGATTTTTAAGTCTAGTAAATTTATTTAATTCATCAGATCTATATCTTGAAAATGCAATTTCTTGAAGTATATGTCTAATAGTTCTTTTCTTTAAGTTTTTTGTTAAAAATCCTGAGGCACCTTTTTTTAAGAATTTTAATGATTTGTTTTCATTTGAAGGAGATGTAAAAATTACAACTGGAATATCAATTTTATTTTTTTTTAGAACCTTAAAAATATCTAATACAGAGGTTTTATTTAGATTAATTTCAGAAATAATAAAATCTATTTTCTCCTCAGTGATAGTTTCTATAAGTAGATCTTTGTTGTCTGAATAAGCGCATACTTCAAATATCATAGAGTTTTTAAAAATAGATTTTAAACCAATATGAATAATTGGGTTACAATCAAGTACAAAGATTTTTAATTTTTTCAAAACTTATAGATAGTCTTTTGGTATTTTACATACTGGAATAGGGTCCATTTTATGCTTATTTGCAGTGTTGAATGACTTATATATTTCAAGAACCTTTTTTTCTCTTTGAGATAAATTTTCATTTTTATTAAAATTGATCATTGCGGTTTCAATTTCTTCATAAGATGCACCAATCTGATCTTCATCACTTCTGTTGTCATTCCATAGTCCGTCATTTGGTTCTGCTTCAATAATCTCATCAATGATTTTATGAAATTTAGCTAAACTAAATACCTCTGATTTTAATAAATCAGCAATCGGGCTTATATCAACACCCCCATCACCATATTTTGTATAGAAACCTATTCCAAAATCTTCAACCCTGTTTCCTGTTCCAGCAACAATATAATCATTTAAGGCAGAAAAATAATATAGTGTAACCATTCTAAGTCTAGATCTTGTGTTAGCTAAACTAAGTTCATGTTTGTCTGAGCTATTATTAGGTATAGAACTGAGAAAAGATTCAAATGTTTTATTTAATTCTATTTGTATTGAAGTAACATTTGTATACTTAGATTTTAACCAATCTATATGCTTTTTAGACCTTGAAACTTGATCTTTATTTTGATAAATTGGCATTTCCAGACACAGTACATTTTGCCCAGTTTCAGCAGAGAGAGTTGAGGTCAGTGCTGAGTCAACTCCTCCTGATACACCTACAACTATGCCTTTAACTCCAGATTTATTAATATAATTATCAATCCAGCTAACAATATGTTCAGAAACTTTTTTGGGGTATTTCATCAAATGGTATTTACTTATATTTGTGCAAATTTAGTACATAATAAATTTAAATGAAAGAAACAGAAATAACAATTAAAGTAAAATTAGATCAAAATAAAATTCCAGAAGAAATAATGTGGTCTGCACCTGATGGTGGAATGAAAGATCAGCTTTCAAAAGCAATATTTCTTTCATTTTGGGATAGTAAACAAAAAGAAACTTTAAAAATGGATCTGTGGACAAAAGAAATGCCAATTGATGAAATGAAAACTTTTATGCTTCAAACAATTCAATCAATGAATCAGACTATTTCAAAAGCAACAGGTAATGAGGATTTAATAAAAATTATTGATGAATTTTCTCAAAAATTTGAAAGCACAATTAATCAAGATACTAAATAGTATATTTTTTAATTGATTGATTCATGAACTCTAAGATCTCATCTACACCTTCACTATTCCATGCTGAAGTAACAAAAGTATCAGGTAAATCCTCCCAATAACTTTGTAGTGAATTTTTATAAAGTTTAATTTTTTCACTTACTAAATCTGATTTAATTTTATCAGATTTTGTAAAAACAATAACAAAAGGACACATCATGCTATTAAGATATTTCATGAATTCAAGATCAATCTTTTGGTGCTCGTGTCTAATATCAATTAATAGAAAGGTAAATAGGAGTTGTTTCCGGGTTTTAAAATAACTTTCGTGAATTATTTTAATTTCTTTAATTATTTGTTTTGAAGTGTTTGCATATCCATATCCAGGAAGGTCCACTAAGTAAAATTTATTATTAATCTTAAAATGATTAATTAAAAGAGTTTTTCCAGGTTTTGAAGATGTTTTTGCAATTGATTTTTTATTTAGTAATGTGTTGATCAACGAGGACTTTCCAACATTGGATCTTCCAACTAGTGCAAATTCAGGTAAATTTCCTTTTGGACATTCACTAATTTTACTACTGCTTTTTTCAAATACTGACTTAATAATTTTCATAATCAAAAAGATTATAAGTTATTTTTAGAAAGCCAATCTTCCATAATTTTATTGAAGTCATTAGGGTGTTCCATCATTGGAGCATGTCCACATTTGTCTATCCAAGATAAATCTGAATTTGGAAGAAGTTTATTAAAATCATCTGCAACATTAGGTGGTGTTACAGAATCTTGTTTACCCCAAATAATTAAAGTCTTAGTATTCATTTTTGGAAGATCTTTTGCCATATTATGTCTTATTGCACTTTTTGCAAGCGATAAAGTTCTTATTAATTTTTCTCTATCATTAACACTGGCATAGACATCCTCAACAATTTCTTTTGTTGCGATCTTTGGGTCATAAAAAACCTCCTCAGTTTTAGTTTTTATATATTCATAATTCCCCCTTTTTGGATATCCATCACCAATCATAGACTTTTCATATAATCCTGAGCTACCAGTTATAATTAGGCCGCTTAGAAGTTCAGGATAATCTCTTGCAAATAATAACGCTACATGGCCTCCTAGTGAATTACCTAATAAGACTACATCTTTAAAGTTTTTATATTTAATAAAATCAAAAACAAATTTTGAGAAAGTCGCAACATTTGTTTTTAATATAGGAGTAGAATCAACGGGAAGTTCAGGAATTATAACCTTATGTTTTGGACTGGGAAAATAGTCATAAACTCCTTTAAAATTACTTAGGCCTCCCATAAGACCATGCAGAATTATAATAGGTCTTCCATCACCATTTTCAATGTAGTTAAAGCCACCTTCGTTAATTAATTCTGTCTCCATTTATAAATATGTATTTAAACTTTTTCAACTAAATAATTAATCAAAAAATTCAAGGATCTAGCACAAATATATACATAAAGAATAACCTTTTTTTTTGACATCTTAATTAATTGTAAATCAGTTTATTAAATGAAAAAAAATTAAATTATTAACAAAGTGGTAAAAAGTGGTAAAAAGTGGTAAAATAATTTTATATTTGAGTAAATTAACCAATTAATGCAACACTTTGTTGGAACATATGAATGTAAAGCAGATGATAAAGGAAGAATCATGCTTCCTATATCACTAAAAAAACAGTTATCTGATAAACTTAAAAATGGTTTTGTAATAAAGAGAGCTGTATTTAACAAGTGTTTAGAGCTTTATCCTTTGAAAGAATGGGATAGCTTAATGGAAAGAATAAATAAGCTAAACAGGTTTAATAAGAAAAATATAGATTTCATTAGAAGATTTACAGCTGGTGTTAGACAGATTGATATAGATATTTCTGGAAGAATTTTAATACCTAAGGATTTAATAAATAATGCAAAAATTAAAAAGGAAGTAGTTGTATCCTCTGCAGTAAATATTCTTGAAATATGGGATAAAACATATTATGAAAATGCTATTGATGATGCAAAATTTGATTTTGGAAGTCTAGCAGAAGAAGTAATGGGAGATAAAGATGAATAATACATATCATGTTCCGGTTTTATTGAAAGAGTCTATAAATGGACTAAATATTTTACCCAGTGGAGTATATGTTGATGCAACTTTTGGAGGTGGAGGTCATACTAAAGAAATTCTAAATCATCTTAACTCATCTGGAAAGGTTATAGCATTTGATCAAGATGCTGATGCAATTGAAAATCAAATTTATGATAACCGCCTTAAGCTCATAAAATCAAATTTTAAATACTTAACTAACCATCTTAAATACCTACAAATTAATAAAATAGATGGTCTTCTTGCTGATTTCGGAATTTCATCATATCAAATTGATACTCAAATGAGAGGATTTTCTATAAGATTTGACTCAGATCTTGATATGAGAATGAATAAGGATCAAAAAAAGGATGCAAAACATATATTAAATAAATATAGTAGCGATGACTTAAATTATATATTCAAAAATTTTGGTGAGCTTAAAAATTATAAAAAAGTTACTCAAATAATTATAAGTCAAAGGTCAAAACAAAAAATTGTTACAACTGGTGATCTAATAAAAATATTAAAGCCAATATCCCCTCCAAAGAATAATAACAAGTTTCTAGCTAAAATTTTTCAAGCCATAAGAATTGAAGTTAACGATGAACTCTCAGTAATTAAAAAATTACTCGAGGCTTCATCACAATACTTAAATAAAGGAGGAAGGCTGGTTTGTATTTCATATCATTCCCTAGAAGACAGACTAGTTAAAAGATATATTCAAAATGGAAGTTTTAATGAACAAGTAGAAAGTGATATTTATGGAAATAAAAACAACAGTTTTAAGAAGATTGGTAAAATAGTTACCCCATCTGAAGATGAATTAAATAAAAATAAAAGATCAAGAAGTGCTAAGCTCAGAATTGCTGAAAAAATATGAAAAATTTTCTATCGTTTATAAATATTGATTTTCTAGCAGGTAAAGACTCTAGAAAAAATTGGAGAATGTTAATGTTTATTTCTTTTTTAATTATGACGACTATTTACAGTAGTCACAGTGCTGATCAAAAGGTCTTTAAAATATCTGAGTTAAATAAAGAGGTAAATAACTTAAACAATATATCAGTGTCAACTAAAATAGAATTAATGAATGTGAAAATGGAGTCCAAGGTAACGTCTAAATTGAATGAACAAGGTTTCTATCCATCTAACAATCCACCAGTAAAAATTATCATAAGAGACTAGTATGAAAAAATCTGATAAAAGAATTATTAATAGAATGAACATTGTGTTCTTCTTATTTCTTTTGTTTTCTTTTTTTGTTATTGGAAAGATATTCTACTTACAAAATACTCATGAACAAAATCCCTCTGTATTAATTGAAACTATAAAAAATGTTGAAGTAGAGTCTTCTAGAGGAAATATCTATTCTGAAAATGGTGATTTAATAGTGTCAACAGTTACTATGTACGAATTGAGATGGGACTCAAAAATTCCAAGTAAAAATCTTTATAATTCAGGTTTAGATGACTTGTCAATTAATTTATCAAATTTCTTCAATAAAGAAAAAGACTATTTCAAAGATTATCTGAATAAGGCTAGAATTAACAATAATAGATATTTATTAATTGGAAGAAACCTGTCCATTTCAGATGTGAATCTTATTAAATCTTTTCCAATTTTTAATCAAGGTCTATATAAAGGAGGCTTAATAATTAATGAAAGCCATTCTAGACAAAGTCATCTAGGTAAAATAGCTGAAAGAACTATTGGATATGAAAAAGTCGATAGATCTGGAAATTACATTAGAGTTGGTTTAGAAGGAGCATACTCTGATTTTCTGTCTGGTAAAAGTGGACTAAGACTAATGCAAAAAATTGCTGATGGACAATGGAAGCCAATGACTTCTTATTATGAACGAGATCCTGTTCAAGGATATGATATTCATACAACAATAGATACTGAAATACAGGATATTGTTCACCATGAACTGCTATATCAGTTAGAAAATTTTGAAGCCGATCATGGAACAATGATTGTAATGGAAACCAAAACAGGTAAAATTAAAGCTATATCCAATCTTGGTGTAAACCAAGATGGTAAATATTATGAAAGATTAAATTATGCTGTGGGTGAAAGTCATGAGCCAGGATCTACATTCAAACTAATGACTATGATTGCTGCTTTAGAGGACGGATTGATTAAACCCACTGATTCAGTTGATACAGAAAATGGAATCTTAAAGTTTTATAATAAATACGAAGTAAAAGATTCAAATAGAAGGGGTTATGGAAAGATTACAGCTGCAAGAGCATTTGAAGTATCATCTAATACTGGAATAGTTAAGCTTATATATGATAATTATAAAGATAATCCTGAAAGGATTGTTGATAGGCTTATTAATATGAAAATTGATAAAAAAATTGGAGTTGATATTCTAGGTGAGGGTGAGCCAAAGATTCCTCATCCATCAGATGATACTTGGAATGGAATATCTCTTCCATGGATGGCCTTTGGTTATGGTGTTAGTCTAACACCTTTGCAACAACTTACTTTCTACAATGCTGTAGCTAATAATGGAGAAATGGTTAAACCAAGTTTCATAAATAGTATTGGATCAATTGGAGAAAAACCAATTTATCAAATAGATAGAGAGATTATTATGCCTTCAATTTCTTCAAGAGAAACACTAAAATCAGTTAAGAAGATGCTGCTAAATGTTGTTGAAAAGCCATGGGGAACCGCAAATAACATATATGATAAAGACCTAAAAATTGCTGGTAAAACAGGAACAGCTCAAGTTGACTACACTAAAGATGAAACTCAATATATATCAAGTTTTGTTGGTTATTTTCCTGCAGATGACCCCAAGTACTCATCAATTGTTGTCATTCATAAACCAAAAAAATCTGAAGGTTATTATGGTAATACTGTAGCTGCTCCGGTATTTAAAAAAGTAGCAAAAAAAATTATGAATAATATTCCAATTGAGATTGAGATTAATACAAATAAACTTACTGTAGTGTTTTGAAAGAATTAAAAGAAATATTGTTTGGTGTAAATATTGATTCAGTTTATGGTGATACAAATCTTAGTATCTCAGGAATTTCTTTTGATTCAAGACAGATTAAACAAAATAATATATTCATTGCCATTAAAGGATATGACTTAGATGGTCATAATTATATAGATCAATCAATAAATAATGGAGCAATAGTAGTTGTCTGTGAATCGCTTCCAAAAACAATCAATAAATATGAAATTGTATTCATTAAGGTTAAATGTTCGAAAATAGCACTTTATACAATTTCTTCTAATTTATATGGTAATCCTTCTTCAAAAATAGACTTAATAGGAGTAACAGGAACTAACGGTAAAACTACTATAACTTCACTGCTATACAAGCTTTTCAATAATCAAGGAATTAAATCAGGTCTAATATCAACTATAAATATTGAATATGAAGAATTTACTGAAAATTCAAAAAATACAACTCCTGATCCTATTTTATTAAATCACCATCTAAACGAAATGGTAAAAAGGAACATCAAGGTATGTTTCATTGAAGTTTCATCTCATGGAATTAAACAAAAAAGAGTTTTTGGTAAAGATTTTAAAGGAATTGTTTTTACAAACTTAACACATGATCATATTGACTACCACAAGACATTTAAAGACTATAGAGATACTAAAAAAGAGGTTTTTGACACTCTTAATAAAAAATCGTTTGCATTAATAAATATTGATGATAAGAATGGGAAATTCATGACTCAAAATTCTTCTGCAAGAGTTTATACATATTCACTTAAGTCTAAGTCAAATTTTTCATGCAGAATAGTTGAACAACAACTTAATGGAATGTTGCTAAATATGGAAAATAGTGAAATCTGGACAAAACTAATAGGTGAGTTTAATGCTTATAATTTATTAGCAATTTATTCAGTTGGCAAAATTTATGAGATAGATTCATTAAATCTATTAACTAATATTAGTGAGCTTAATAGTGTACAAGGAAGACTTCAATCCTTTCTATCAAATAGTAATGTTACGGTAATAATTGATTATGCTCATACACCAGATGCAGTTGAAAATGTATTATCTACAATTAATAAGATTAAGAAATCTAATCAAAACTTAATTACGGTAATTGGATGTGGTGGAGATAGAGACAAAGCTAAAAGGTCAATGATTGGAAAGATATGTTCAGACCTTAGTTATAAAGTAATTTTTACATCTGATAATCCTAGATCAGAGAATCCAGAATCAATAATTAAAGATATAGTTTCAGGAGTATCAAACTACAACAATAATAAAATTTTGGTTCAGATTGAAAGGTCAAAGGCTATTGAAGAAGCAAAAAAAAATAGTGAGGAAGGAGATATAGTTCTTATTGCAGGAAAAGGACATGAAGACTATCAAATATTGAAAAATAAAGTAATCAAGTTTGATGATTTTAAAATAGCCAAAAAAATTTTTAATAAGTAAGTATGTTATATTATCTATTTGAATTTCTTGAAACACAATATAACCTTCCTGGAGCAGGCCTATTTGATTATTTGTCATTTAGGGCAGCCGTCTCGGTAATTATTTCACTAATAATATCTGTTGTCTTTGGTAAAAGAATAATTGAATATTTAAGAAAAAGACAAATAGGCGAGAATGTTAGAAAATTAGGTTTAGAGGGAGAAGAAAAAAAATCTGGTACACCAACAATGGGTGGACTAATAATAATTATAGCAACTATAATTCCTGTATTATTAATGTCCAACCTTGAAAATATATATATAAAAATATTACTGATATCAACAATTATACTTGGAATTATAGGTTTTATTGATGATTACATAAAGGTCTTTAGAAAAGACAAAAAAGGTCTCAAAGGAAAATTCAAAATTGCTGGTCAAACTATTCTAGGAATTTTTGTTGGAATTATTTTATTGACAAGTAACGATATAACTATAGTTGAGTTTTCTTCCTTAAGTGACATTGAAAGTATTGAAAATTTTCAATCCAATGAGATTAAATCATTTAAAACAACTATTCCATTTTTTAAAAATAATGAGCTAGACTATGCCCTTATTTCTAATGCTATTTTTAATAATGAAAATATGTTATGGCTAATTCTTATTCCAATAATAATATTTATCGTAACTGCAGTTTCAAATTCAAACAATCTTACAGATGGTCTTGATGGACTTTCAGCCGGAACTTCTGCAATTATAGTTTTTACTCTTGGAGTTTTTGCATGGACTTCAGGTAATATAATTTTTTCAAATTATTTGAATATTATGTACATACCTAGAGTAGGAGAAATTACAATCTTTATAGCTTCTCTTCTAGGATCTTTAGTTGGATTTCTCTGGTATAATACATATCCTGCTTCGATTTTTATGGGTGATACAGGAAGTCTTACTGTTGGCGGTCTAATTGCAGTTATTTCAATATTAATTAGAAAAGAACTAATGATTCCTCTTCTTTGTGGTGTATTCTTAATTGAAGCTATTTCAGTGATTTTACAAGTAGGGTATTTTAAAATAACTAAAAAAAGATTAGGTCATGGTAAGAGGATTTTTCTTATGTCTCCAATTCATCATCATTATCAAAAGTCAGGGTATCACGAAAGTAAAATTGTTTCAAGATTTTGGATAATTGGAATTTTTTTAGCCCTATTAACAATATTAACACTTAAGATTAGATGATAAAAAATTTAACAATACTTGGTGCTAGAGAAAGCGGATTTGGGGCAGCAATGTTAGCTTCAAAAAAAGGTTATAATGTTTTTGTATCAGATCTTAATCAAATAGATGATAATATAAAATTAATTTTTGAAAATTACTCAATTGAATATGAGGAAAATAAACATTCAATTGATAAAATTCAATCTTCAGATTTAATAATTAAAAGTCCTGGAATACCAAATTCAGCAGATATAATCATTAAAATCAAATCCCTGGAAATTCCTATAATCTCTGAAATTGAATTTGCAAGCAATAACTCTGATTCATTTAAAATATGTATAACTGGCACAAATGGGAAAACTACAACTACTAATCTAATTTATAATATTCTAAAAGCTGCAGGTCTTAGTGTAGGCATTGCAGGAAATGTTGGTGATAGTTTCTCCAAAATGTTGCTTTCAGGAGATAAAGACATATATGTACTAGAGGTAAGTAGCTTTCAATTAGATGATATTAAAGACTTTAAACCAAATATATCAGTGATTACTAATGTGCTAGAAGATCATCTAGATAGGTATGATTTCGATTTTAGTAAATACATAGACGCAAAAATGAAAATTATCTCAAATCAAGATAACTCTGACTATTTGATCTATAACTCTGATGATAAACAATTGGTTGATGCATTAGATAATGAGAAGTCAAAAGTAAAAAGAATTTCATATGGTGTTGAAAATCAAAATAAAAACTTAATAAATAATAATAAAAATATTCTGTCAAACAAAAAAAAAACAATTATGATAAATACAGAAGAACTTGCATTAAAAGGAAGGCACAATTTACTTAATGCTATGGCTGCACTATCAGTTTCAGATTTATTAAAAATTGAAAATGAAATAATAAGAGAAAGTTTATTGGGTTTTTCAGGACTTCCTCACAGATTAGAAAAATTTTTAAAAATACAAGGGGTTAATTATATAAATGACTCTAAAGCAACTAATGTAAATGCAGCATATTTTGCTTTAGATTCAATGAATTCTCCAACTGTATGGATTGTAGGAGGAGTAGATAAAGGAAATGACTACTCTGAGTTATTACCAATTGTTAGAGAAAAAGTTAAGGCAATAATATGTTTAGGAATTGATAATACAAAATTGTTAGAGACATTTAAGCCAATATCTGAAATAATTGTAGAAACTGAGTCAATAGATGAAGCAGTTAAGATTGCAAGTAAAATTGCTGAAAAAAAGGATAATGTTCTTCTATCTCCTGCATGTGCAAGTTTTGATTTATTTGAAAGTTATGAGGACAGAGGAAACCAATTTAAGCAAGCAGTAAGAAACTTATAAATGAGTTTAAAAAATATAGTTTTTGGGGATAGAGTTTTACTAGTAATTATAATATTACTTTCGTTATTCTCTTTTTTTCCAGTTTTCTCCTCTAGTTCATACTTATCATATGTTATAGATGGATCTTCACCACTATATTATTTAATTAAGCATTTCATAGTATTACTATTTGGATTTGCTTTAATGTTTTCAATAAAATTAATCCCTTATAATTTATATAAAGGAATGTCTATAATTCTTATGCCAATTGGAGTACTGCTTTTAGCTTATACATTATCTAAAGGGACGATAATTGCAGGTTCTGCTGCAAGCAGATGGATAGATATACCAATAGTTGGAATTAGTTTTCAAACCTCTTCATTAGCTGCAGTTATTATTATTACTTATGTTGCTAGGTATCTTTCAAAAGTAGATTTAAAAAAAATAAAATTCAAACAAACAATTTTACCACTATGGTTTCCTGTTTTTCTCTATATTTTATTGATACTTCCATCGAATCTATCTTCAGCATTTCTAATATTTTCCTCAATAATTCTAATATTGTTTATCTCGGGATTTCCTTTTAGACATATGGTTAAAATGTTTTTAATATTGATGCTACTTCTTTCAAGCTTTTACCTTTTAGCTAAAACTTTTCCTGATCAATTCCCTAATAGAATTGATACATGGATTAGTAGAGTTGAAAATTTTAATTCTACTCAAAACCTAGATGCGAGTTATCAGATTGAAAGAGCAAAAATGGCAATCAATAATGGAGGATTAATTGGAGTAGGAGCAGGAAAAAGTATAATGAAAAATCACCTTCCACAAAGTAACTCAGATTTTATTTTTGCAATAATTGTTGAGGAGTTTGGTATAATAGGAGGATCTGTAATTATTCTGTTGTATGTACTTATGTTTTTTAGGATACTTATTATAACTCATAAGGCTGATGATAAGTTTGGCAAAATTCTAGTTTCAGGTTTAGGAATTTTGATTTTAATTCAAGCTTTTACTAATATCTCAGTTGCAACTCAAATAATCCCTGTAACAGGTCAAAATTTACCTTTAATAAGTAGTGGAGGTTCCTCGGCTTGGATGACATGTATATCTTTAGGAATGATTTTAAGTGTTAGTTCTTCGATTAAAAAAAAGAAAATTGGTTAGAAAAAATAAGTTTATAATATCCGGAGGAGGAACAGGAGGTCACATTTATCCTGCAATATCTATTGCTAATATGATAATGAAATCAATTCCAAATTCTGAAGTAAGATTTGTAGGCGCTATTGGTAAGATGGAAATGAAAATTATTCCAAAACATGGTTTTAAAATTAAGGGATTATGGATTAGTGGTCTTCAGAGATCACTTTCTATTAAAAATATTTTAGTTCCATTTAAGTTAATTGTTAGCTTAATTCAGTCCTTAATTGAGCTATTAATCTTTAAACCAAAATTTGTAATTGGAACAGGAGGATATGCTAGCTTCCCAATGCTATTTATTTCATCTCTATTTAAAGTTCCAACTTTAATTCAAGAACAAAACTCATTACCAGGAATTTCAAATAAACTTCTATCTAGATATGCAGATTATATTTCTGTTGCTTATGAAAAAATGGATAAATACTTCCCAGGTAATAAAATTTATTTAACAGGTAATCCAATTAGGGAATCAATTACAAAAAAAATAAATATTAGTCAATATAAAAAAACAAATAATATTACAGATGATATATTGGTATTAACTGTTCTAGGGGGAAGTCTAGGTGCAGAGAGGATAAATAGAATCATTGAAGATAATATTGAGTTTATAAAGTCTAAAAATGTATATCTTATATGGCAATGTGGTAGTATTTACTTTGAGAATTATAAACATTTTAATTCTGACTTTATAAAGATTATTGATTTTATAGATGATATAGATTCTGTATATCAGATTTCTGACATTATTATTGCAAGAAGTGGAGCATTAACTTTATCTGAATTAGCTGTTGTAGGAAAACCGTCCATTTTAATACCATCTCCAAATGTTGCAGAGAATCATCAATTTTTAAATGCTAAAACAATAGAGGAAAAGGATGCGTGTATTTGTATAGAGGAAAAGGAGTTGGAATTAATATTTAAAAATAAACTTGATTTACTCATAAATGATGAAAATCTAAGAAATGAACTGTCAAGAAATATCTCTAGAATGGGACTTCCATATGCTTCTAGTGATATAGTTGAAATAATTAAAAAACATTTTAACGATGAGCCATAATAAGTATTTTTTTATTGGAGTTGGAGGAATTGGAATGTCTTCTATAGCAAATTATCTTATTGATACTAAGAATATTGTTTTTGGATATGATAGATCATCGAATAAACTAGTTGATAAGTTAATAGATAATGGGCTTAAGTTTACCGATAAATTAGATATAGATCTAGTACCTAAGGAATTCCTTGATAATAATGTTATTGTTGTATATACTCCTGCGATAAAAAATGATAATGTGTTTCTTAATTATTTTTCAAATAAGAAAAGAAATAAAATTTTTAAAAGATCTGAAATATTAGGTCAAATATCAGCAAATTCAAAATGTATAGCAGTTGCTGGAACTCATGGCAAAACATCAACTACTGCTATCTTAAGTCATTTATTATACTCTAATCAAGTTAAATTTAGATCATTTGTTGGCGGAATAATGAAAGGATTTGATTCTAATTACATATCTACTGGTGATGAATATGTTATTATTGAAGCAGATGAGTATGACAGGTCTTTTCTTGCTCTAGATCCGGACTACTCTCTAATAACTTCTATTGAAAAAGACCATCTTGATGTTTATGATGACTTAGAATCAATTCTTACAAGCTTTGGGATTTTCTGTGATAAAACAAAAAAATCTGTAATAGCAGAAAAAGGCATTAATGTTAAAAAAGATTTCTCGTTTTCAATAGATGAAGATGCAGATTACTCTGTTGATATCATAAAAAACAACTTTAATGGAATTCATTTTAATTTTAAAACTCCAAATAATTTAATTTCAAACATTCATGCAAGAGTAATAGGAAAACATAACTTAAAAAATGTTATTTCAGCTTTAGCATTAATTGATCAAATCGAAAATTTCAATTTAGAAGAATTCATACCATATCTATCTGAATTTAAGGGTATTGAAAGAAGAATGAATATTTATAAATATGAAGATAAGGTAATTGTAGATGACTATGCTCATCATCCTACCGAAATAAAATCAATTTTTGATACAATAGATTCTAATTATCAAGACAAGACTAAAGCAGTTATTTTTCAACCTCACTTATATACCAGAACAAGGGATTTAATGGATGATTTTGCTAAAGTTTTATCTTATTTTCATGAAGTATATCTTTTAGATATATATCCTGCAAGAGAGAAGCCGATTAATGGAATAACTTCAGAAGTTTTACTGAATAAAATAGATGCATCAAAAAAAGAAATTGTTAAAAAGGTTGAAATCAATGATGTAATAAATAATACTAATTGCAAAACAATTGCAATTCTTGGTGCAGGTGACTTAACTGTTAATCTAAATAAAAAAATATTTACTAATGAATAGATTTTTAACTACAGTTTTCATGCTATCACTAATATCATTTATGATATTATTAAGCTCATTTATTGAATATGAAAATCATGAATCAAATACAGAATACAACGTTTATTATGCTTTTGATAACCTATATAATAATAAGGCAACAATCGATAGTATTATGACAAATAAATCAAATATTGAACTAATAAAGGCAAATAAATTAAATGAGATTGAGTCAAAATTACATGAAATAGAATCTATACATGAAGCTAATATATTCAGAGATTTTAATTTCAATCTCTCAATAAATATTGTAGAAAGAGTTCCTTTAGCTTATTATGAAAAAAATGATTCATATATAGATCTATCAGGAAAAATTATAAAAAGAAATAAAGAATTAGATTATAAATTGCCAATATTATCAGGAGATACCTCAAAAAATAATATAAAAATAGTAGTAGATGTTATTAAGGCATTCAATGAAGATGTTTTCTTAAACAGAGAATTAGAAAGGATATGGTTTAATGAAGATGAACTTTTTTTGAAGTTAAATAGCTTTCAATTTGATATAAGGTTTGGAGATAACAATAAAATGAATAAAAAATTAGAAATGTTAAAAGGATTCTGCTTATATAATATGGAGAATAAGGGAAATGAAACTTATAAGCAGATTGATTTAGTATATGATAACCAATTAATAGCAATTAAATAATAAATTCATGAATAATAAATTTTCAGTAGGTCTTGATATTGGTACAACAAAAATTGTAGCAATGGTTGGAGAAAAAAATCAGTTTAATAAAATTAAGGTTCTTGGTGTAGGGAAATCTCAAAGTCTGGGAGTCCACAGGGGAGTTGTTAATAATATTACACAAACTATTCAATCAATTAAAATTGCTATAGATGAAGCTCAATCTAAATCAGGTATAGAAATAAAAGATGTCGCAGTTGGTATTGCAGGTCAACATATCAGAAGTCTTCAACATAGTGATTATATAACTAGAGAAAATCCAGATGAGGTAATTAATAATGACGATATAGATAAATTAATTGATCAAGTATATAAATTAGTTATGTTGCCTGGTGAAGAAATTATTCATGTTCTACCTCAGGATTTTAAGGTTGATGGTCAATCTGAAATTAAAGAGCCTATAGGTATGTATGGAAGTAGGCTAGAGGCTAATTTTCATATTGTAGTTGGACAAGTATCATCAATTAGAAATATTGGTAAGTGTATTAAAAGTTCAGGATTAGAGATGGGAGATATAACTTTAGAACCATTAGCCTCTTCTGATGCTGTTCTTTCTTTTGAAGAAAAAGATGCAGGAGTTGCTTTAATAGATATTGGTGGTGGAACTACAGATGTAGCAATTTTTAAAGATGGTATTATAAAACATACTGCAGTTATACCTTTTGGTGGAAATGTAATTACTGAGGATATCAAGGAAGGATGCTCAATAATTGGTAATCAAGCAGAACAATTAAAAATAAAGTTTGGATCTGCATGGCCTGGAGAAAATAAAGATTCAGATATAGTATCAATTCCTGGAATTAGGGGGAGAGATCCAAAAGAAATATCACTTAAAACATTATCTAAAATTATCAATGCAAGAGTTGTAGAGATAATTGAGCAGGCTTATTTAGAGATTAAGAATTATGGTCATGAAGATTCAAAAAAGAAACTTATTGCAGGAATTGTTTTAACTGGAGGAGGTAGTCAGTTAAGACACCTTAAACAACTGGTTGAATATATAACCGGTATGGATACAAGAATAGGTTATCCAGGAGAACACCTCTCTGGAGACTCAAATGAGTTCAATCCAATTTATTCTACAGCTGTTGGACTATTAATGAAAGCAATAGAGAATAATTCTGAAAACTTAACTAGTGATATTTCTAATTCTACTGGAAATGATCTAGTGAATCAAGAAAGAAAGACAATTCTATCTAAGTGGGGAGAAGGTTTTAAAAAATTTATAGATAACGTGGACAATACATACGATAATTAACAAAAATTAAAAAAAATAGAATAGATATGGATACAAATTTTAGTTTCGATTTACCAAAAAACAAAAGTAATGTTATGAAAGTAATGGGAGTAGGAGGTGGAGGAAGTAATGCTGTAAATTACATGTATAAACAAGGAATCAAAGGTGTTGATTTCATTGTTTGTAATACTGACTCTCAAGCTCTTGAAGAGAGTCCTGTGCCTAATAAAATTCAGCTAGGAGTTAATCTTACTGAAGGTTTAGGTGCTGGAGCAAATCCAGAAATAGGAAAATTAGCTGCTTTAGAAAGCTATGAGGAGTTAAAAAATTTACTAGAAACACAAACTAAAATGTTGTTTATAACTGCTGGAATGGGCGGAGGTACAGGAACTGGTGCTGCTCCAATAATAGCTGAAATGGCAAAGGAATTTGATATCTTGACTGTAGGAATAGTTACTATACCATTTAATTTTGAAGGAAAAAATAGAGAGCTACAAGCTATTAAGGGTTTAGAGAAATTAAAAAGATCTGTAGACTCTTTAATTATAATAAATAATAATAAATTAAGAGAAGTATATGGTAACCTTGGATTTAAAGAAGGATTCTCAAAAGCTGATGAGGTACTTGCTACAGCTGCGAAGGGAGTAGCTCAAGTTATAACCCATCATTATACTCAAAATATTGATTTAAAAGACGCCAAAACAGTACTTTCAAATAGTGGTACTGCTATAATGGGCTCTTCAACTGCAAGTGGATCTAATAGGGCAAATGAAGCGGTTATAAAAGCTTTGGACTCTCCATTGCTTAATGATAACAAAATAGAAGGTAGTAAAAATGTTCTTCTGTTAATTATTTCTGGATCTGATGAGATTACTATAGATGAAATAGGAGAGATTAATGAGCATATTCAGAATGAGACAGGTAACAGTGCAAATATAATAATGGGAGTTGGAGAAGATCTTGATCTTGGAAATAATATATCTGTTACTGTTATCGCTACTGGATTTGGTGATGAGAAACAACAGAGTTTAGTGAACTCAGAGACAAAGAAAGTTATTTATACACTTGATGAAGATCATCCATTTGAAAAGAAATTAATTGATGAAGATATAGATGAGGAAACTGAAATAATAGAAGATAAATCAAATGAGGAAAGTCCTTACGATTTTCAGCAAAAGAAGATTGAGAGTGAAATAAATGAAATTTTAAGAAACATAGAAATTAGTTATGAAGTAGTTGAAGCAGATGAACAATTAATAAATATAAATGAAATTGAAATAATAGATTTTGAACATGTTTTACCTGAGGATATAGGTATTATAGATAATCAGGAAAATTATGATGAAATATCATTTGGTCTATTTTCAGATAATTTGGAGAAAGAAGTAATTAATAATAATGACTATGAAGAAAATAATGTTGATGAACAAACTTCGCAATTTGATGAAATAAATTCTTATGTGGATAATGAAGATGAGGAAGGTATAGAGTTTATAAAATTAGATCTTAATGATAATGTAAATCAAATAGAAGAAATTAAAACAGGTGAAGAAGAATCCAATAATGAAACCATAGATTACCAAGAAGATAATTATTTATTTGAAAAACCAATAGAGGTGGATTCCGATAATGAAAATATAATTAGGAGGGAAAATTTAAAAAAATATAACCATATTTTTAAAAGTAATAACTCTTCAATTGAAGATTTAGAAAAAATACCAGCATATAAAAGAATGGGTATTGAAATAAATAATTCAAAGTCTGAAAGTGATGAAATATTTTCAAAGACTATTCTAAATGAAGAGAATAAATTAGAATTTCCAGATGTTAATACATATTTAAATGATAACGTAGATTAATTAAAATGAATATAGAAAATCAAATAAATGAGTCTATTAAAGACTCAATGAAAAAAAAAGATAGTCTTAGACTAGAATCGTTAAGATCGATTAAATCTGCAATTCTACAAGAGAAGACTAAGTTTTCTTCACATAAGACTTTAGATGAGAATGAAATTTTAAAAATTCTTCAAAGGCTTGTTAAGCAAAGAAATGATAGTGCAAAAATCTATAATGAACAAAATAGAGAAGATTTAGCAAATATTGAGGTTGCCCAATCAAAAATTATTTCAGAGTTTCTTCCAGAACAACTAAATGAAACAGAATTAACTGAAATAATCAACACTACAATAACTGAGTTAAATGCTACCTCAATGAAAGATATGGGAACTGTAATTTCTGAAGTTAATAAAAAAGTATCAGGAAGAGCCGAGGGAAGAGTAATAGCTGAGATAGTAAAAAATAAATTATCAAATTAATAAGTTGTAGAACCTCTAAGTAACTATATTTCTAGACTCATCTTTACTTTCATACTCTTTAGATTCAATTATATTAATAAGTCTAATACAAATTATATATATATCTTTAAATGAGATATAAAGGGGTGTTAATGCAATTCGAATTATATTAGGCGGTCTAAAATCTACAATAATCTTTTTTTCCCCATGATATTCTGGATCTGTAAGACACTTTGTTATTCTCCAAGATTCTTCATGGACTATTGATATATGAGAACCTCTATCATCTTTATTTTTAGGAGTGATAATTTTAAATCCTAAATTCATTAACCTGTCATTAAAAATTTCAGTAAAAAAGTTAAATAAATCTACAGCCTTATTCTCTAGTTTTTTAGTTGTTGCATTTATAGTTATGTCTAGTGAAGAGTCTAGAGTAGACATTGAAATTATATGAGGTGTTCCACTTGAGAATTTACTCATTGATTCTGACTGAATATATGTCTTTGAAAAATTAAATGGATTTGAATGACTAAACCACCCTTTTATTGGGGACTTAAGGCCTATCTGTTTTTCATTTCTAGCATATATAAAAGCTGGTGAACCTGGACCTCCATTTAAATATTTATAGGTACAACCTATCGCATAATCAATATTATTGACTTTCATATCAATATCTATAGCTCCAATTGCGTGACTTAAATCCCAAATAACAATGCTATCATTTTCTTGACAAATTCTATTTATTTTTTTTACAGGATATCTGTATGAAGATTTGTAATTAACTAGTGATAGAACAATTATACCTTTATTATTCTTAATAAATTGTTCAAGCACATCAATCTCTGGTAAATAATTTTCATACTCTAGAAGATTAAATTTTAAATTGTAGTCATTACAAATGCCCTCGCAGATATATTTATCTGAAGGAAAATTAAGATTGTCAGTAGAGATATTTATAATACTGTTGTTCCTTTTTATAAGGCTTAATAATAACTTATAGAGATTTAAAGAAGTAGATCCTCCTACATATATTTCAGTTTCATTTGAATTCAAGATTGTAGAAATTTTCTTAGAAACTTTATTAGGTAGGTTTATCCATGAGTTATTCCAGCCAGAGATAAGATTTTGCCCCCATTCATTATTTATAACTTTATTAAGGGCTTCTTTAGTTTTTTTTGAAAGTAGACCAAGAGAATTACCATCAAAATATAATTTATCATCTGGATAGATGAATTCACTTTTGAATTTATTTAATTTATCTTTTGAATCTAATTCTTTTGCTAATTCTTCTAGTCTATCCAAGTTTCATAAATTTTTTTTGCCCATTCCAAGTACATCAATCCACTTGGATGAAGATTATCAGAAGCTATTAAATTACTTTCATTTATTGCTCTTCTGGAAATCTCTGTAACATCAACATACTTGAGTCTATTAATATTTGCAAAAGTTATTAAGCTATTGTTAAATAAATTTATTTTAGATGAAATTTCTTCTCTATTATATAAATTTCCAAAAGGAGTATATCCCCAATCTGGTATAGAAATAATAATGATATTTCCATTACTTTTTTTAAGACTATTCATCTTATCCATTAGTTTGTTAAGATCTTTCTCAAATTCATCAATAGATCTTGAATTAAATTGGTTGTTTACTCCAATTAAAAGAGAAACATAGTCATACTTTTGAGTAAAGTTGGTCTGACTTATTGCATTCAAAAGATCATAAGTCTTCCAACCAGTTTCAGCTATGATTTCAGGTTTTTCAAAGTCTAGACCATTTTCATATGCAATTTCAACAAATTGATTTGGCCATCTTTCATTTTCGTTTACTCCTTCTCCAATTGTGTAGCTATCACCTAGAGCTAGAAAACTAAATTTTGAAATACTTGAGTTAGTTAAATCAATTTCATTTGATTCAGAATTTTCATTCTTAATATTACTATAGTTTATGTCGTTTTCTAAAGTATTTTCAGGATTACAGGATAATGACAATAAAAAAATAGAAACTAATATACTTCTAATGAATATTTCCATTTATAATTTTACTGAATATAAATTTATTAATTATCTTATTTAAGAGCATCAATTGCAATATTATAATCGGGTGAATTAAATATGTAACTTCCAGCAACTAAAACATCTGCTCCATTAGATTTCAGGTTTTGAAAGTTATCTTTATTTACTCCTCCATCTACTTCTATTAAAGCATTTGATTCAGAGGAAATAATTAATTGTTTTAATTCTTTAAGTCTCTCTGTTGTGGATTCAATAAATTTTTGACCAGCAAATCCTGGATTAACTCCCATTAAACAAATTAAATCGACCTCTTTGATGTATTCTTTTAATTCATATATAGGAGTTTCAGGATTTATAGCAATTCCAGCCTTTAGTGAAGATTCATGAATCTTATTAATTATTTGATTTAAATTATTTGTTGCCTCTATGTGAACTGTAATTATATCAGATCCAAGATTTATAAATTCGGTTATATACTTTTCAGGCTCAACGATCATAAGATGAACATCTAAAGGCTTTTTAGTTAGTTGTCTTATGGTCTTAACAACTGGCATACCAAAAGATATATTAGGAACAAACAGTCCATCCATTACATCAAGATGAAACCAGTCAGCATTGCTTTTATCTATTTTAGAACACTCTAAAGATAAATTAGCAAAATCTGCTGCAAGAATAGAGGGAGAAACTTTTATTGACATATTTGCCAATATATAGTTTTAAAAAATAATACAGAAAATCAATTAGAAAAAGATATAAACATGCTCACCTAACTATCCAAGATAAGTTTTCAGAATTTTGCTCCTAGAGGTATGCTTTAACCTTCTAATTGC
>CENP01028453.1_pt1 | contig 75865 bp, 72 predicted proteins | sample 361281 | NCBI WGS metagenome assembly CENP01 (sample SAMEA2591122, study PRJEB7988) | marine metagenome | biome: marine biome (ENVO:00000447); feature: deep chlorophyll maximum layer (ENVO:xxxxxxxx); material: saline water (ENVO:00002010), including plankton (ENVO:xxxxxxxx) | depth 70 m
TCTGGTCCGTTTTGGTCAAAATAAATACAAGAAACTGTTTTTATATCGCCTGCACCACCACTTACATCAAAACCTGCAATCCTAAGATCAGACGATATAATCTTAATGTTCTTTTCAATAAAATCTAATGATCTTGCATATTTCTGATTTTTTTGAAGCTTCAAACTAAGGAAGTTTTTTGCGTTTCTTTCAGCCATTTCTAGCCACTTTTTTTTCTTACCTGAAACTTTATTTAAAAAGTTAATTTTTGGAAAGAAAGGGTTATCTAAGATTTCTTGCGAACTAATAATTTCTTTTATTTGCGGATTTGCCAGCACAAGTCTGCTTACAAATTCTTCAGTTATTTCTTCCTTAGTTTTATTTAGAGGGTTTCTATAAGTGTATTTTTTAATATTAGAGAAGGCATTATTTTCAATAATGCTTACCACAAAACATACTATTTCCTCAGAATAAGCAACACCTAAAACATTTATTTGGTCGCCACCTGCAAATATAACTTGGGTTTCTTCAACTTTTCTAAGCATTTCAATTTTTTTTCTTAACGCTAAGGCTTTCTCAAATTCTTCCGCTTCTGAAAGCTTGAGCATCTCTTGTTTAAGAGCCTTTAAAATATCTGAGAAATTTCCCCTAAGCACAGACTTAGCTTTGTCCACTTCATTGAGATATGATTCTCTAGAAATTTTACCCACGCAAGGTGCAGAGCACTTGCCAATCTGATACTGGAGACAAGGACGGGACCTGTTGCTGAAAAAAATATCATTGCAGGTTCTTAAACTAAAAATTTTTTGGATTTCAGATATCGCAGTTCGTGTTCCTTTTGCACTTACAAAAGGACCAAACAAATTTTTTTCTGCTTTTCTTGTTCTTTTAAAAAAAACACCAGGAAAATCATGTTTGGTATTTATTTCAATGTAGGGAAACGTCTTGTCATCTCTTAATAGGATGTTATATGGGGGTTGCTCAGTTTTAATTAGATTCTGCTCTAGCAACAAAGCCTCAGTCTCATTTTGAGTCTCTAAAAAGTCAACATCGTTAATTTTCTCAACTAATTTAGTTGTTTTATATTCTTTTAGTGATTTCGTGAAATAACTTTTTACCCGCTTTTTAAGATTTTTAGCTTTGCCTATATATAAGATCTTTTTGCTTTCATAGAATCTGTAAACACCTGTTGTTTCAGGAAAGCTTTGTATTTTTTTCTGTATGACTTTATTCACCTAAAAATTTTTGGGTATTTCTTTTTCCAAGTTCTACACCCCACTGATCAAAAGAATTTATGTCCCATATAAGACCTTTAATAATGGTTTTATTTTCCCAAATTGCAATGAGAGAGCCTATGCTATAAGGTGATAAATCCTTTAACTCTAATGTGGTGAAACCTCGGGAAAAGGTGTTCATGTGAGGCTTTGACTTTTCATTATTTTTTAAAGACTCAACTAATGCTTTAAATTGTGTATGGTTGAGCTCTTTGCCTTGTGTACAAATTATATTTGTATTGAATATTTTGGTGCCTTGATATAAAGATTGAAAAAATGAATGTTGTGCCTCTGGCCCAAACCCACCCCATACTATTTGACTGGTTTGATAATCAAGCATTTCGCCGGATTGACTTACTGATTTTCCATTTGATTCCATCTCTAACTGTTGTGCATACTTATAAAAATTCCTTAGCTTCCAGTCATAATTCAGAACAAGTTCGGTTTCATTATTTAAAACGTTGTTGTAGAAGATATCTTGGAGTGCCATTTTAAAGGGGATTGACGACATGCTTTTTGAGAGCATCTGATTGTCAATTAAAGCACCACCTTCAATAAACTGCTTATAAGCTCTATCACCCTCCAGCACTGATAGCATTAAAGAAATTGTACCCCATATTGAAAAACGACCACCCGTATCTTTATCTATATGAAAAATATTTCCTTCTGGAACTCCATAATCAATTGCTTTTTTTTCGTGAGAAGTAATTGCTATAGTTGAATCTAAAAACTTTCTTCCAGTTACATATTCATAAGCAGAGAGAGTCTCAAGGGTAGAAAAAGACTTTGAAGCTATAATTAACAAACAATTCTTCAAATCAACCCCAGTAAGCTTTTCTTCAAACTCTTGCTTATCACTTCCAGTGATATGAATCACTTTTTTTGAATAGTTATTTATAAGAGATTCGCCAATCAAAGACGGCCCAAGGTAAGAGCCACCAATTCCAAAAAAAATCACTTTTTCAAAATCAGCTAAACCTTTTTTAAAGGGTGACGTATCTGCGAGCTTAATCGGATTAGAAAAATTTTTCTTTCTGTAATTAAAATGACTTACAGATTTATTTTCAGATAAGTTTGTTATTTTTCCATCATAAACATCTTTATATTTTTTAAGAGTGCCTTTATTTTGGCAGTAATTTTGAATGTCATTGATAAAATCTTCGGGCAATCTTTGATGTTGAAAATCAACAGTTATATATTCCGTTTGTAGTTTTTCACACCAAAGATTTGCGCTTGAGTCATATTTATTTGGAGTAAAAATGTCTTTTAAGTTCATAAATAATCATTAAAAGCTTTTACTTTGTCAGCTGCTTCAGTAATTGGTCTTCCCACTACTATGTAATCTGCCCCATAGGCATATGCCTCATTAGATGATAAGACACGTTTTTGATCGTCATCTCCTTTGATATTTCTTATGCCTGGAACGACTTTTAATTTTTTAAAATCAGCAAGCAATGGAAGTTCCTTTGGACTACAAACAATTCCATCAATTTCAGTTCTAGATGCTAAATCTTTCAAGACTTTAATTTGTTGTTCAACATCTCTGTTATAAAGTTCAATCACATCGGTCTGATCAAGACTTGTAAGGAGGCTAACGCCAATAATTTTTGTGTTGCCCTTAGATTTACATGCATCATAAATCATCTTTTCTCCACCAGATAAATGAATTGTAGTCATTACAACACTTGAGCTTGAAATCTCGTTGATTGTTTTTTTAACAGTATTAGGAATATCGTGAAGTTTCAAATCTAGAAAAATTTCAAACCCCTTTTCTGAAAGGAGTTGAATCACTTTATTACCACAAGAGGTATAGAGCTGAAGGCCAACTTTTACTAAGCACTTTGATGGATCGATATATTTTATAAATTCGTTTACTTCTTGAAAACTAGAAAAATCTAGAGCTACTATTAGTTTTTTTGACAACATAAAGTCTTTTATTTTAACTCATGCAAGTTAAGAAACTAAGCTCAGTGAAATTCTTTCTCTCTCTGAATCCATTGCGCTTATTGAGACCGTAATTTCGTCTTCAGGTTTAAATAATTCTTCAACTTTCTGTTCACCAGTTTCAATCTCTGAATGATGAATTAAACCATCAATACCACCCTCGAGTTCTACAAATATTCCAAAGTCTGTGACTGACTTTATTTTTAATTTCTCAAGAATATCCCCAACATTGTGCTTATCCTCAAATTCTTTCCAAGGATTTGAAATTGTATGCTTTCGGCTTAATGCCACTTTCCTTTCTTCAAGATCAATGTCCATAATTTTTACTGAAACTTTATCACCCTTATCTAAAATCGAAGCTGGATTTATATTCTTATTTTTCCAGTCAAGGTCTGTAATATGAACTAAACCTTCAATATTTTCATCTAATTTTACAAAACAACCATATTCCGTTGTCTGAGCAACTGTGCATTCAATAATTTGACCAATATGATATTTCTTTTCTATGTCTTGCCATGGATCATCTGAAAGCTGTTTTAAACCGAGAGATACCCTCATTTTCTCTTTGTCGAATGATAAAACCATAAACTCCATCTTTTCTCCAACATTAAGCATTTCTTTTGGATGTGCGACTCTTTTCCATGAAATATCGGTTATGTGTAAGAGGCCATCAAGACCTCCAAGATCAACAAAAGCACCATAATCTGTCAGGTTCTTTACCGTTCCCTCAATTTTCTCTCCCTCTTTAATAATTTCAAGCAATCTGTCTCTTTCCTCAGAGTTTTGCTCTTGAAGAACAGCTTTTCTGGAAAGAACAATATTTGTGCGTTTCTTGTCAAATTTCATCACCTTGAATTCTAAAACTTGTCCAGTTAAGTCTGGATAGTCTTTGCCGCCTTTGGGGTCTATTAACGAGCCAGGCAAAAAAGCTTTAATAACGTCTATGAAAACTGTGAAGCCACCCTTAACTTTATGTACAACTTTTCCTTGCAAATAAGTTCCATTGTTGAAGCTATTTTCAATTATTTCCCAAGTTTCTTGTTTTCTCGCTTTTTCTCTTGAAAGTCGGATTTCACCAAATCCATCATCTAATGCGTCTAGGATTACTTCCACTTCGTCACCCTCAGACACAAGAACTTTATTAGTTACATCTTTAAATTCATCAACTGATACAAGCCCGTCTGATTTAAAGCCTATATCTAAGGTGACCCATTTTTTTCCAATGTTCATTACATTGGCTTTTACAAGTGCCCCTTGAGATAGATTAAAGTTATTAAAACTCTCGTCTAACAGCTTTTGCAACTTATTTTCAGTATCTTTCATTTATTAAATTTATTATCTTTACCGCAGCATCCTCAACTGACTCAGAATCGTTTTGTATAACAACAGAATCTTCAGAAATTTCTAAAGGGGAATTTTCCCTTTCAGAGTCACTTTTATCTCTGAGAATAATCTCGTTTCTGAGTTCAGAGATATTAACCTTTTGTCCAGTATTTCTCAACTGATTTGCTCTTCTTTCTACCCTGGTTTCTAACTTAGCTGTAAGAAAAATTTTGATCTTTGATTCTGGAAAAAGTACTGAAGCCATATCTCTACCTTCAGCAACAAGACCTGGCTTCTTAAGGAAAGATCTTTGAATCTTATATAACTTTTTTCTCACATTAAGATTTTTGGATAAAATTGATGCAAGCTTCGTCAGTTTTGGACCTCTAAGTTGACTAGATATGTTTTCCTCCTTGAAAATTACTTGCTCCAAATTTTCATTAAGAACAAAAGTAAAATTTTGAAACTCATGTAAAAAATCTATATTTTTCAAATGCGTGAAGGCGAACACCCTATAAATCAAACCACTATCAAGGTAATTCCAACCCAATTGTGATGATATCGTTTTTGCAATAGTGCCTTTACCAGAGCCTGAGGGACCATCAATTGTAACTATTGGTAACATTTTTCAATCAAATTAAAAAATTTTGGAAATGACGTATCAACACAACTAGTGTCGTCAAAATTTATAGTTTTATTGATCCGCAATCCAGCAATGACAAAGCTCATAAGCATTCGATGATCACCATTTGTAGTAATGCTTAAATCTTTATTCATGTTGTGCTCTTTAGGGTTTATCTCAAAACCATCTTCAAATTCTCTGAGCTCAATATTAGGATTAAATTTTTTTAGATTTGACAATAATAGAGATATCCTGTCTGATTCTTTGTACCGAAGTTCTTTTGCACCTCGAACTACTGTTTTTCCTTGGGCAAACATAGCAAGAATTGCAATCAATGGTATTTCATCAATAAGGTTTGGTACCATATCACCCAAGATTGTTACCCCCTTGAGCGGCCCTGCAATTGAAGCTTTTAAATCCGCACGTGGTTCATTAGAAATAATTCTTAAATTCTTTTGTTCAATTTTTGCACCCATTTCTTTTAAGATATCTAAAAAAGCTGTTCGTGTTTTATTTACACCAACGTTTTTGATTTCGTTTATTCTGCCAGTGAGAATATCCGCTGCTAAAAAATAAGCGACGCATGAAAAATCTTTAGGAATATCAATCTTCTTTTTTGTTAGTTTTTTTCTTCCATCAAAAAAAATTTTTTTTCCTTCTTTTTTTATTAAACCATCGCACTCCTCAAGCAACCTCTCCGTGTGATCTCGTGAAATTAAATGCTCTTCGATTTCGATTTGACTACCTGATGAGACTGCTGCCATCAAAAGGCACGATTTAATTTGTGCACTTGCTATTTCTAAGTGGTATTTAAACTTTGGTTTTAATTCTGACCGGTTTATTTTAATCGGTGCAAATTTATTGTTGGTAAGCTCAATCTTTGCACCCCATTCTGAAAGCGGATCTGCTATTCTCTTCATGGGTCTTTTCGATAATGACGTATCTCCCAAAAGGATTGCTGCTTCTCCCAGTCCTACAATGTATCCAGTCAGAAGTCGCATCCCAGTTCCAGAGTTTCCTAAATCAAGTTCAACATCTTCTCTCGAGCTTTTTAAAGCATTAGCAGCCTCCATGGTATGCTTCACATCTTCACTAATTTCTTTCCCATCAAAATCAAGACCTAAAATTGCACATCTTTGTGCAATAGATTTATCAATGGGAATTCCTCTCATAGTAAATACTTTTTTATATCATTAATGACTTTATCAATATTGGTTTTATTATCCTTAAAAATCTCTTCCCAGAGATCTTTATTTGCATCTGATAATCTCAATATTTCTTTCAAGCTAGTCCCTGAATATTTATTAAAGTTAATTCCTTTGTCATCAAGGATTTGTCTGTAAATAAAACTAAACAGATGAGGAAAATGGCTTAAATATGCATAAGTCTCGTCGTGTTCATCAATACGCATAACTGATGTTTTTGCTCCTAACGAATTCCAAAATGTCTGTAATTTACTCATGCAGTCTAAGTTTTTGCTCTCAATCAAGATCACCTCCTTATCACTTATTAAATTATGTACTGCATTATTTGGCCCAACTTTGTGACTACCACAAATTGGATGAGAAGAAACAAAGTTTTCTGGTAAATCAGTGTTGGTAAGAAACTTTTTTGAACTTGAAATATCGGTAATAGTTGAATCAGGAAATTGCGAGGAAATTTTTAATAAAGCATTTAGAACAAGCTCTTGTCTAAGGCAAATAACAATTAGATCGAATTCGCCTTCAACATCATCTATGCTATTGAAGATTTTCTGATATATGCCTTTTTCATGCAGGCATGAAACATAATTCAGATTCTCCTCGACACATGACACTTTTTTATTATTTATTGAAAGAGCAATAGAGGTGCCCATAAAACCAGAGCCAATGATAAGAACACTATTCATTTTTTTGAACTCTTAAAGAAGTCTCAAGTATGCTCTCAAAAATAGTCTTAAGATCTTCATTAGGATAATTACATTCTATTTCTGAAATTTTTTTAAGAATTTGATTATGTCTTTGTTTATCAAAAAAATCTTTCTTAATTTTTCTTTTAATCACCCCAATTTCTTTTGAAATCTGAAGTCGAGATTCTAAAAGACTTATTATTTCAATATCAAGACTATTTATTTCATTTCTCAAAATTAGTAAGGTCTTCTCATCCATACTTTTTCTCAAATTCTTCCATAAAACTTGCAAGTGCTTCTACTGAGGAAAGCTTCATTGCATTATAAATGCTTGCTCGCATCCCCCCAACTGACCTATGACCTTTTAGGTATTTAAGCCCCTCTGAATCCGCCTCATCAACAAATTTCTTCTCTAACTTCTCATCTAAGAGGGTAAATACAACGTTACATCTAGATCTTTGTTTTGGATTTACAGGATTTAAATAAAAATCAGACGAATCAATAATGTTGTAAAGAAGGGATGATTTTTTAATACTAAGCTTTTCCATTTCTGAGATCCCACCTGATCTCTCATACCAATCAAAAATTTTTCCTGCCAAATACCAGCCAAAAGTGTTTGGGGTATTCAACATTGAGGATTGTTCAAAATGCGATTTATAGTTGAGCATATTTGGTAAGGCTGGGTTTGATTTTTCAAGTAGATCATCCTTAATAATTATCAGTGTTATGCCAGCGGCACCAAAATTTTTTTGAGCGCATGCATAAATAAAATCGTATTTCGATATATCCAAACTTTCGGAGAATATACAAGAACTCATATCGACAAAACTTGGTACATCAAAATTTGGATCTGAATTTATTCTGATGCCTTGAATTGTCTCATTTTTACAGTAGTGGACATATGCTGAGTCAGAAGCTATAGACCAATCTGAAATATCCTTGATTGAAGTGTAGTTATTTTTTTTTGCACTTGTGCAGACTTTTACTTCACATATCTTTATAGCCTCCTTTATGGCCTTACTTGACCATGAGCCAACGTCAGCATAAGCAGGTACTAATTTGGTTGCAAAATTCATTGGTATCATAGAAAATTGCAAGGTAGCGCCACCCTGTAGAAAGATTATTTTGTACTCGTCTGGTACATTCAATAACCTTCTGGCGGATGCCGCAGCTTTTTCTGCAATATCCACAAAAATTTTATCCCTATGGCTAATCTCAATTATCGAGGAACCAATTTTATTGAAATTGAGAAACTCATTTTTAACCTCTTCCAATACATCCGCAGGGATTATTGCGGGGCCCGCGCTAAAGTTATGAGTATTATTCTTCATCAAGAGTTTCTTTAAAACCTACGGCATCGACAAGTTTTTCTTCTTCTCTTGTTGTAACAACCTTCACTCCCTGAGTGTTCCTTCCAATGATGCTTATCTGATCAACTTGAGTTCTTATAAGGGTTCCCCTGTTGCCTATAAGCATAACCTCATCTCCATCTACTACCTGTACTGCAGAAACCATTCTGCCGTTTCTTTGGGAAGTATTTAAAGCTATTACTCCCTTACCACCACGTTTTTGGCCACTAAACTCAGAGATATTGGTTCTTTTACCGTAACCATTTTCACTTACTGTTAGAAGATGGGACTCAGGATTTACTTTTATTATTGAGATTACTTTATCACTTTTAGCAATATTCATTCCTTTAACTCCTCTTGTTGACCTGCCCATAGGCCTAACGTCTGTTTCTTTAAATCTGATTGCCTTTCCCGATTCAGAAGCTAAACAAATTTCATCATTTCCCTGTGTTATTACCGTTCCAATAAGTTTATCTCCCTCATCAAGGTTTATTGCTCTGAGTCCAGGAGCATATTTCTTTTGAAACGCAGTAAGGGCTGTTTTTTTAACAACCCCATTTCTAGTCGCCATTAATACGAAACTTCCCTCGGAATACTCATCCACAGGAAGAAAAGATGTGACTTTTTCATCATCTTCTAGTGGTAAAACATTAGAAATAGGTCTACCTTTTGCTGTTCTTCCCATAAGTGGAAGCCTATAAATCTCTAGCCAATGGACCTTTCCTTTGGTTGTGAAACATAAAACTTGGACATGTGTATTTAAAACAAGTACTTGTTTAATGAAATCCTCGTCCCTAAGAGCAGAGGCTGTTTTCCCAACACCACCCCTTCTTTGTGATCTATACTCCGCAAGTTGCTGTGTCTTGACAAAACCATTATTTGAAATTGTGAAAACCCTTTCTTCTTCTGGAATTAGATCAGCATCATCAATAGTTAGTCTTCTTTCGATAATTTCTGTTCTTCTTTCGTCACCAAAATTTTCTTTTATTTCTATAAGCTCCTCTTCAACGACTTCTACAAGCCTTGCTTTATTCGAAAGAATTTCTTGAAGTTCTTTTATTTGCTTAACAATCTCTTCGTATTCTTCGTTTAATTTATCTGTTTCAAGTGCTGTAAGTCTACTAAGCCTTAACTCTAGAATTGCTTTTGCTTGAACCAACGAAAGCTTGTACTCAGAATCAACTAAACCAAAACCCTCTTCTAGCCCCTCAGGCTTACAAATATTTGGGTCTGCAACTTTATCAAGCAGTGGTTTAATTGTTGTGGCTGACCATTTTCTTTCACAAAGCCTATCAGCAGCAACTTTGGAATTATCTGATTTTTTTATGATCTCAATTATTTCATCAATGTTTGCAATGGCAACAATTAATCCCTCCAAGACATGGCCTCTTTCCTTAGCTTGCCTAAGTTCAAATATTGATCGGTTTGTAATGACATCCTTTCTGTGATCAAGAAATATATTTAGAAGTTGTTGAAGATTACAAAGCTGTGGCTTGCCATCTACAAGAACCACATTGTTTATTCCAAAGACTTGCTCTAACTGCGAATTTTTTATTAGGTTGTTTAATACTACTTCCGGTACTTCCCCTTTTTTAAGTTCGATAACAACTCTCATGCCGTCTTTATCAGACTCGTCCCTTATCTCTCCAATTCCTTCAAGTTTTTTCTCTTTAACTAATTCAGCAATTCTTTCAAGCATTCTTGCTTTATTTACCATAAAAGGAATTTCTGAAATAATTATTGCTTCCTTTCCTGACTTCATCTCTTCTATTGATGTTTTTCCTCTAACATAGACTTTTCCCTGGCCAGTTCTATAGGCCTGCTGTATACCATCAATACCAGTAATAATTCCCCCCAAAGGAAAATCTGGTCCTTTTACAATTTTTAAGAGGTCGTCAATCAAGCAGTCAGGGTTTTTTAAAATGTATAAACATGCATCTAAAATCTCTGTTAAATTATGAGGAGGAATATTTGTTGCCATTCCTACAGCAATGCCTGAGGAGCCGTTTATCAAAAGATTTGGAATACGTGTTGGAAGCACATCTGGAATATCCTCTGTACCGTCATAATTTGGTGAATAACTAACCGTTTCTTTTTCAATATCAGCTAGGATTTGATCTGTAATTTTCTGCATTCTAATTTCTGTATATCTCATTGCGGCTGCAGAATCGCCATCAATACTTCCAAAATTTCCTTGGCCTTGAATTAATGGGTATCTTAAAGAAAAGTTTTGGGTCATTCTTACAATTGCATCATAAACAGCAGTATCACCGTGTGGATGGTATTTACCAATAACGTCTCCCACTACTCTTGCAGACTTTTTATTTGGTTTGTTGTATGTATTGGAAAGCTTATGCATAGCAAAAAGAATTCTCCTATGAACTGGTTTCATACCATCTCGAGCATCAGGCAAAGCACGACCAACTATGACACTCATAGCATAGTCCAGATAGGACTTTTTTAACTCATCTTTAATATCTACAGAAAGGACTTCTTTAGCAAAATCTTGCACAATGTTATTTTACCATAAGCAGAGATACTAATCTTTAAATTCGCTCACTAATTTAGAGATAGTTTCCTTTGCATCTCCAAATAACATTCTAGAGTTTTCTTTGAAAAAGAGAGGGTTTTGAACTCCAGCAAAACCAGAGGACATCGATCTTTTTAACACTATCACGGTTTTAGATTTATGCACCTCCAATATGGGCATACCATAAATTGGACTTCCTGGTTCTTCAGTTGCAGATGGGTTCACAACATCGTTCGCCCCTATAACTAAGACGACATCAATCGTACTCATTTTTGGATTCAGATCTTTAGGTTCAAATAGGTCATCATAAGATACATTTGCCTCTGCAAGCAGAACATTCATGTGGCCTGGCATTCTTCCTGCGACTGGATGAATACCAAATGATACATCACAACTGTTTTCTTGAAGCAAATCACCTAATTCTTTAACAACATGCTGTGCTTGTGCTACTGCCATTCCATACCCTGGAACGACTAAAACTGAGCTGGCAGATTCTAAAATGAGATAAGCATCTTCAGAGGAAATAGGTCTAATTTCGCCATCAACTTCACCTTGACTAGAAGAACTACTTTTATATCCTACAAAAAATATATTGTATAAATCCCTGTTCATTGATTTTGCCATTATTAAAGTTAGAACTAATCCTGAAGCACCAACTAGACAACCAGCAACAATTAATGCTGTATTAGATAGCACTATACCCGCTAAAGCAGCTGCAATGCCTGATAAAGAGTTAAGTAAAGAAATAACCACTGGCATATCTCCTCCTCCAATGGGAAGAACAAAAACTAAGCCAGCAAAAACTGAAACTACCAGAAAAATGAAAAAACTTAATTCAAAATTAGGTTGGAAAGAAAGGCTTATACCAAAAGACTGAAGTAAAATATAAGAACTAAAAAGACCAAGGTATGCAAGACAAATTATTAGCAGATACTTGGACAACGAATTAAGAAAACTTGGAGCAGACTTCAAATATTCTGAAAGCTTAAAAAATGCAATAAGACTCCCAGAAAAAGTAAGGCCGCCTATAAATATAGTTAATGCTCCGATAAGTGTAATTACATTTACACTGTTAAGGTTTTGAAGCTCCGACCAAGCAAGCAGATACGACGATAGGCCACCAAAACCATTAAAAAGCGCTACCATCTCAGGTATCGATGTCATTTTTACTCTTATCGCAAATAAAGATCCTATAAGACCTCCAATCAACATAGCTGAGAGTACGAGTATCGGATTCACAACTTCTATCAGCGAAACAATTACAGCTAAAAGCATACCAATCGATGATACCAAGTTACCAGCTGGTGCTGAGTCCTCTTTAGATAACATTTTTAGTCCATAAATGAACAAAATTGCTGAAAAAATATAGGCGACTTCTTGAAAAGACCCAATACTAAACATATTCATTTCTTTTTAAACATCCTAAGCATTCTATTTGTTACCAAATAACCTCCAAAAACATTTATTGACGCAAACAATACTGCAAAGAAAGCAAGAAAAGTTTGAAGTGTGCCCTCGGTTCCTAGGGATAAAGCTCCAACCAAGGTAATTCCACTTATGGCATTTGCGCCTGACATTAGGGGAGTGTGAAGAGTGCTGGGAATTTTAGAAATAAGCTCTAAACCTAAAAATATTGAAAGAACTAAGATAAAAAATAATAATAAATATATTTCCATCATTTAAAAACCTCATTAGTTATTTTTCCTTTATTCACCAGAAGAGCAGATTTTATAATTTCATCTTCAAAATCAATCTCTAGATCGCCTTGTTCTTGATTATAAAATTCCAGAACAAAATTTATAAGATTATTGCTCAGGGCAAATGAAGAATGATTAGCCGTGAAAGAAGGGAGGTTAGAAAGACCCATTATTTTTACTCCCTTATGGTTAACAATTTGATTGATTTTTGATCCTTCAACATTGCCCCCACTCTCTACTGCCATGTCAAAGATTACGCTTCCTGGCTTCATGCTTTCAATAGTCTCTTTGTCGATGATACTTGGTGCAGGTCTTCCAAAAATTTGAGCGGTTGTTATTACAATATCTGATCTCACGCAGACATCTTTTTGGAGCATTTTCTGTTTTTGAATTTGCTCAGATTTAAGTTCTTTTGCATATCCTTGTGTAGTCTCTTCTGTTGCTCCAAGATCAATTTTAACGAATTTAGCTCCTAACGATTTAACCTGCTCCTCCACTACCTCTCTCGTGTCAAAAGCTTCAACTTTTGCGCCTAACCTTTTTGCAGTTGCTATAGCCTGTAATCCAGCAACTCCAACCCCTATCACAAAAATATTCGCTGGTTTTAAAGTTCCAGCAGCAGTCATCATCATAGGTAAAGCAAGATTTAATTCTTTTGCAGACTCTATCACTGCTACATATCCAGCTAAATTCGATTGACTACTTAGAACATCCATTTTTTGTGCTCTTGATATTCTTGGAATGAACTCCATGCTAACTGCGGAATTACCTCTCTGAGAAAAACCTTCAAACTGTGCTTTTGATGTGAAGGGATCCATTAATCCTATAAAAAATGAATCTTTCTTCATTATTTTTATCTCTCCTACACCAAGGGGAGAAGTTGAAAAAAGAATATCAGAAGATCTAATACAATCCTGTCTATCCGTAGCTTTGGCCCCTAAATTTTCTAAGACGCTATCCTCTAAGTCAATGCCCTTGCAAAGTCCACTTTCAAAAGAAATATCTATACCTATATCGAGTATAGGTTTGATACTATCAGGATGAAGAGTTGTTCTCTTGTCACCAGAATTGTTTGGTAAAATAGCCCCTAAAATCATCGAAATATATAATTGAATCTCAGATATACTTTAACTTATGAAAAACTTTGATCAACAAGAATTAGATAAATTTTCCAAATTGGCAAAAGATTGGTGGAATCCTTCAGGAAAATTTAAACCTCTTCATTTAATCAATCCTCTTCGGTTTGATTACATTAAAAGTAAGATTGATCTTAAGAGTAAAAAAGTTCTTGATATTGGTTGTGGAGGTGGAATTTTATCTGAAAGCCTCGCAAGAGCTGGATCAGATGTAAAGGCAATTGATCTAGCAGATGGACCCCTTAGTGTTGCTGAAATTCGCAGAAGAGAAACAAACCTAAATATATCTTATGAAAAGTGCTCTACTTCTGAACTGGTAGATAGAGGTGAGAAATATGATGTTATAACTTGCCTAGAAATGTTAGAGCATGTCCCAGAGCCCAGGCTGATTGTTGAAGAGTGCAGCAAACTACTAAAGGCAAAAGGACACGTATTTTTTTCAACAATAAATAGGAATATGAAATCTTTTTTACTCGCAATAGTAGGAGCAGAGTACGTATTAAATATACTTCCAACTGGAACACATGATTTTGATAAGCTCATAAAACCATCAGAGTTAAAAGAATATATTGATAAAACAAGTTTGAATTTCGAAGAAATTAGAGGAATGCTTTATCTTCCTTTTTTTGACATTGTAAAATTGAATGATGATCCATCAGTTAACTACATAATTCATGCAAGAAAAAAATAGAGCTGCTGTCTTTGATCTTGATGGAACACTGCTTGATTCAGGAATAACATTTCATAGAATTGTGAACGAGCTTAAAAATAAGTTGGGGCAGTCTGAGGTAGACTATGAGCTGGTTCGCAAATACTCATCAAGAGGAGCAAGCCTAATCTTAAAAAACTGCTTCCCAAATATTGATGAAAAATTGTTGAAAAAATTAAGAAATGATTTTCTTAAAAGATACGAAGAAATTATCGTCGATAATTTAGTTCTGTATGAAGGTGTTGAGGTAATGTTAGAAAATTTACAAGGAAAAGGTATTAAATGGGGAATAGTTACAAACAAATCACAAAAATATACCCATCCAATAGTAGAAAAACTTGGGTGGCTGTCTGTGCCCTTAATTTGTCCTGAAGATGTAGCAGTTGCGAAGCCAGACCCCGAAGGACTATTGAAAGTCCTTAAAAAATTGGAGTGTGAACCAAAAGTTTCATTCTACATTGGGGATCACGAACGTGACATTGAAACAGGAATAAATGCTGGCACAATGACGGTATCTTGCTCATGGGGATATTATGAGAGTGATCCTAAATCTTGGAATGCAAATTTTTTTATTGATAATCCTTTGGAGCTTATAAGATGCTTGTAAAGAAGGTTCCAGAGTTTAGCCCACCGTCAGAATTACTAGAAGGTAAGAATATTTTAATTACTGGTGCAGGCTCTGGAATTGGTCGACAGTTAGCAATCGATTTTGCTCAAAAAGGGGCAAACTTAATACTAATGTCAAAAGATTTCAAAAAATTAATGTCCGTTCAGGATCAGATCAAAGGAAAGAACAACAAAGAACCTCTAATCATTGAATTTGACTTTCTAAAGGCTAAGGATAAGGAATATAAAAGGCTTTCAGAAGGTATTGATAAACATATTTCGTGTCTAGATGGCCTTGTTCATGTTGCTGCGGTGCTTGGTTATATTTCACCATTTATGAGCACATCGTTGGGCCAGCTAAAAACAGTTATGGAAGTCAATTTTGAAAGTAATTTTTTGTTAACACAACTTTTAATGCCTCAACTTTTAAAAGCAAGATCGCCGTCTGTTATTTTTACAAGTTCTGGAGTTGGAAGAAGACCAAGGGCACTCTGGACTAGTTATGGTATTTCGAAAGGAGCAGTAGAGGCGTTTATGCAGACATTAGCAGATGAATATGAGAATAATATTAGATTTTGCACCTACAACCCAGGTGCCACCAAAACTGCCATGAGAGCTCAAGCTTTTCCAGCAGAAGATCCAAATACAGTTAAACTTCCAAATAAATTAACCAATGATTTTTTATGGCTGCTCTCTGAGGAAAACAATACGACAGGTATAGCCTTTGATTATAGTAAGTTAGAGACTAAATGACCTTGTAAATTTTTTTCAAATTCTGAATATCCCTATTATTGACTTTCTTCCATTCACCTGGCTTGAGGGTTTTTGGCAACTCAATTGAACCATACCTTAGCCTAATCAGTCTGTTTACAGTTAATTCTTGGGTTGCCCAAAGTTTGCGTACCTCCCTATTCTTGCCAGAAAAAAGACAGACATAAAACCAATGATTCTTTGATAACCTTTTTTTCTTTACCTCAACAATATCTGAGAAATTAGATTCTAAACCATTGATCTTCACTCCCTTTAATAGTTTTGAAATCTTCTCATTTGAAATATCTCCATAGACTCTACACAAGTACTCACGATCAATACCACTTGATGGATGAGAAAGCATATTTGAAAAATCACCATTATTTGAAAATAACAATAATCCTGATGTGTTTACATCAAGACGCCCAATCATTATCCATTTTCCTTTTTTTCTGGTTGGCAAATTTTTGAAGACACTATCGTTTTTTTCTGAACTTGCATTTGAACATATTTGGCCTAAAGGTTTGTGATACATTATGACTTCAAGTGGAGCAGACAAATCCGCTATATGCTGAGAGCCGTTAATTTCAATAATATCGTTGTCCTTAATAGCAATGTCAGACTTAACCAATTTTGAATTTACGAAGATTTTATTTTCTGAAATATAATTCTTAGAAGCTCTTCGATTTGTAAAGCCTAAATTTGATAAGTATTTAGATATTTTTTGATCTTTCAGCATCTACATCGTTCTGCAAAGAAAGCTCTGGGTCAATACTTAAAACATCAGGCAAGTTTGGTAATTCTGGTAACTCACTAAGTGATTTTAAAGAAAAATCATCTAGAAATTTTTGAGTTGTAATAAACAATGCTGGCCTACCGGGGACGTCCCTATAACCTTTTATTTTTGCCCAACCTTGATCAATAAGTAGTTTTACTACACTTGTTGCAACACTTACACCTCTAATTTCTTCAATATCCCCTCTTGTTACTGGCTGCATGTAAGCAATAATAGAAATAGTTTCAAGAGTTGCTCGCGACAACTTAAGAGGTTTAACCTCCCACAATTTTGCAACATCTTCTGAAAAATCTTGTTTAATTTGAAACCTATAGCCACTTGCAACTTCAATTAATTCAACTGCTTTTCCCTCATAATCTTTTTTTACCTGAAAGAGTGCTGAAATAATTTTTGATTTTTTTTCTTCATCTTCTACTTCAAATAAATCAATAAGATTATTAAGAGATAATGGTCTGTTTGCAGAGAATAGAATTGCTTCAACTCTATCTTTAAGATTTTTCAATGTAGTATCTCCTCAGTATTTTTAAAATAAAGCTCACCAAACTGCTCAGCTTGAACGACTTCAATATAGCCCTTACGGTTAAGCTCTAAAGCTGCGACAAGGATTACTGAAATGGCTAATTTTGATTCACCTTTTAATACCAACTCTGGTAAAGAAATAAAATCACGTGTTTTTAAACTTTCTAGCAAGAATTTCATTTTTGATTCCACAGAAATATTTTCTAAAGTGACTTTATGGCTTTGCATGTTGTTAAGTTGTTCCAGAATAGATCTAAGAGCAAATGAAAGATCATTTTTGTCATAGAAATTTCTGGGTTTTGGAAGTTCAAATTCAGGAAGTTTCGCAGCCGCTCCAAATATATCTCTATCAACTCGAGGAAGCTCATCTATTTCAAGACTCACAGCTTTAAATCTTTGATATTCCTGTAGCCTTCTAATTAATTCAGCTTTTGGATCGCTATCAACTTCATCATCTTCTTGAGCTCTAGGTAAGAGAATTCTGGATTTAATTTCTGCAAGATAAGCTGCCATTGATAAGTAGTCTCCTGCAAGCTCATATTCCATGGTATCCATTAGACTGATATAAGAAATATATTGATCAGTTATATCTACGAGGTTTACTTCCAGAATATCTAGGTTTTTTCTTTGGATTAGGTAAAGAAGAAAATCCATTGGGCCTGAAAAAACATCCAATAACAGAAGAAGTGCTTTTGGAGGAATATATAAATTTTCAGGAAGTTCATTTATTTCCGAGCCTTTGACCTTTGGAAGGTCAATTTCTTTTACACTGCGCATACACAAGATATTGTATATAAAAAACAAAAAAAATACTAAATATTGTGTTTTTTTTCAATAATAGCAAATTTAAAAAAAATACTTAAAAAATTATTAAAAACACATAGCTTAGTAGTGTAAAATTTACGTTCTATTTCTATATAAAATGTATATTACTGATAACAGCAGAATTCTTTCTAGGGAAGAGCTTTCTACTCCTGAAGAGATAACACAAGAAATTCCCCTCTCAAAAAATGCATCAAAACTGATTTTTGGTGCTAGGAGAAATATAAGCAAAGTTTTACATAACCTCGATGACAGGGTTATTGTAGTTGTTGGGCCTTGCTCAATTCATGACCCTGGTGCTGCTATTGAATACGCGAATTTATTAAAAGAATTTTCAATTCAACTAGAGGATAATTTGTTAGTGGTAATGAGAGTATATTTCGAGAAACCAAGGACCACAGTTGGTTGGAAAGGCTTAATTAACGATCCAAGATTAGATAATTCTTTTAAGATTAATGAAGGATTAAGAGTTGCCAGAAAACTTCTTAATGACATATCTAATGTTGGCCTTCCAGCTGGAACTGAATTTTTAGATCTTATATCTCCTCAATATATATCCGATCTTGTTAGCTGGGGTGCAATTGGGGCACGAACCGCTGAAAGCCAAGTGCATAGAGAGCTTACATCCGGTTTGTCATGCCCAGTTGGCATAAAAAACTCTACAAATGGTGAATATAAACCTGCAATTGACGCTATTAAGTCAGCAAAATATCAGCATGTCTTTTTAGGCGCAACCAAGCAAGGTAAGGTTGCAATATTTAAGACTTCAGGCAACGATGATACTCATTTAATACTCAGAGGTGGTAAAAATCCAAATTACGACAAAGATTCCGTACATGCTTGTGTAAAGTGCCTTTCAGAATCAAATATAAATTCCAATATTATGGTAGATTTTAGTCATGGAAACTCCCAAAAAAATCATGAAAATCAGGCTAAAGTATGCTCGAGCATTTGCTCTCAGATAGCAAATGGAAACAAAAATATAGTTGGTGTGATGATTGAAAGCAATCTACAAGCTGGCAATCAAAAAATTTCTAATCAAATGGAATATGGTAAAAGCATCACTGATGCGTGCGTAGATTTTGAGGAAACTAAAGTTTTTTTAGAAAACTTAAGTACTGCAGTCCAAAAAAGAAGGGAAATTGGATAATTATCACAAATTTGATATTCACCTTGCAGCAAGTATTGGAGTTGTAGGTTCAATTATTTTTGAATGTCTAAAATCAAAGGGTAAATACAAAGTTAAGCTAAATGAACTTTTTTCTTTACTTTCTTATCTGAATAAAGACGAAATACTAAATAACATTGTAAAACTTGAAGATAGTGGCCTTATTTTTTTTGACCGAAGCAAAGAAACTCTTTCAGTTTCTGGCGTTAACCGAAAGGTGAAGCTTCGCAATGCTGTTGCTAAAGAGGGCATGTCAATTAGCAGAGATTGGCGTCCGTCTGAAGATACCCTAGAAATTATTAAACGTTCAGGCATTAATTCATCGTTTATCGAAGAACAACTACCTGAATTTGTGATCTATTGGCTGGAGCAACCCAAGCTATTAGTATCATATAATTCAAAATTTATAGAACATATTAGAATGAAATGGGCTCAATATAATGCTGAAATAAATACAAAAAAAGATCCTCACCCTATAGCAGATGATTGGACCCCAAGCGATGACTGTCATGATATTTTGCAAATGACAGGTATTGAGGATTCCTTTATACACGACCACCTACCAGAATTTATTATGTACTGGAAAGATGATGGTCGCGCCTTTAGATCATGGGATGTAAAGTTTTTGGAATATGCTAAAAATAAATGGAATTTTCTTAATAAAGAATCAAAACCTTCTGTAAGAGAAAATTTTGATTTCTATATTCCAAGTGAATCTGTGAAAACAAAACAAAAAAGAGAGAAAAATATAGTGAAAAATCTGCGAGATAAATATAAAATCTAGCCTCGAAATTTAGGATTATGAATAATAAAAACATAAGAACGTCAGGCATCATTATTATTGCCGTTGGTATATGGATGCTCCTTGGACTTTTTGCGCCAACAAAAAATGAATCGGTAACGTATGTTCCTCAAAAACAAACCGTATTAACTTCTTATTCAGTTGCAAAAGATTATCAGCTTCCTATTTACTCAAAAATTGAATCAGAGGCGTTCTCTAAAGTAGATTTGAGATCACAAACTTCTGAACGAGTAAGAAAAATACATCACCAAAATGGAAATTTTGTTCAAGAGGGAAATATAATTTGTGAGCTTGATTCGGGACAAAGACAAGCAAACTATAAAAGAGCAGAAATCGAGTATGCATCACAGAAAGAGCTAAATAAAAAGGGATTATCCTCAGAATCTTCATTGGTCACTTCCGAAACTGCATTTGAAAGCGCCAAAATTGAGTTGGACCGAACAAAAATACGAGCACCATTTAGTGGATTCATCGAAGATGTGGCTAAGGAGGGGCAGTTGCTTCAGAACGGCCAAAAATGTGGAACACTTATATCATTATCACCGTTAAAGATTGTGGGTAATATTTCTGAACTTTTAGTTTCAAAAATAAAACTAGGCCAAGAGGCAAAAGTGAAATTTGTTGAGGGTTCTGAGTTTACATCAAATATTTCATTTATAAGCTCGACCGCTGATCCTCAAACAAAGACCTTTAGAGTTGAGACAGAGTTGAGCAATTTAGAAAATTCTATAAAAGATGGCCTTACAGGTGAAATGATGATCTACACTGATCCTGTAAAAGCACACTTTGTTCCAACTTCAGCTTTTATCTTGGCAGATGATGGAGATGTAGCTCTTGCCCAGGTGGTTAACGAAGGTACAGTTGAAATTGAAGTTGTGGATGTGTTGCGTGACACTATTGATGGGGCATGGGTTACAGGACTATCTGATGTTGCAAGAATAATTATTGGCGGTCAAGGCTTTGTAAAAGAGGGTGAGGAAGTAAATTTCCAAGATAAATAATGGGCATAGTAACTACAGCTGTAAGTAAATTTAGAACTACTTTACTGATTATGCTCTTTTGCGTTGTAGCAGGTGTTCTAGGAAGAGCAAATATGCCAATTGCATCAAACCCTAACATCACCCTTCCATTCGTAAATGTCTCAGTATTCCTTGAAGGAGCATCTCCAGAGGATATGGCTAGACTCGTATCAAAACCACTTGAGAATCGTTTTCTAAGACTAGAAGGCAAAGATGAGGTTTATTCAATTAATGGAAATAGTTTTACTTACGTCAGAATTCGTTACGACGTTGATTACGATATAGATCAGGCATTAATTGATGTAGAAAGAGCAGTCAGTGAAGTTAGAAATCAGCTTCCTCCTGAAGTAGATTATGTAGGCGTTCAGGAATTTGCAGATAATGACCAACCTATTCTAACTTATTCTTTGTATGGATTTAGTAATCTGAGGTCGGGATTTTTTATTGCAAAAACCATTGAAGACAGATTAGAAAAGATTCCAGGTATTCTTGATATTTCTATCGATGGTGTACCTGAAGAATTGCTTGAGGTAGAAGTAATAAAATCAAAACTTGAAAGCACATCAGTAAGCCTTCAGGAAATTGCCAATGCTGTAAGATATAACAATGTTTTAATACCAGCTGGCTTTCAAGACACAGGCTCTGGCAGCTTTGCAGTTGAAATACCAAGTGTTTTTGAAACAAGGGACGACGTCTACAACCTTCCAATAAAATCTTCAGGCAATAAAATTGTAAAACTTGGGGATGTTGCAGAAATAAAAAGAACTTTTAAAGATCCTACAAGTTTTTCGAGGGTAAATGGTTTTGATGCTATTACCTTGTCAATAGTAAAGAGAACTGGCTTCAATGAACTGCAAATATCTGATGCGGTAAAGAAAGAAATTGAACTCATAAAATCTGAGTATCCAACCTTAAATATTGAGCCAGGAATGGATTTTACTAAACTTGCAGGAGATCAAGTCAGTGAGTTATCAGGGAATATCTTAACAGCAGTTGTGTTAGTAATGGTAATAGTTGTAGCCGCGCTAGGTCTTAGGAACGGCATTATTGTTGGTATAGCTATACCATTCTCATTTCTAGCTACATTCGGAGTGTTGCATTTCATTCTCGGATATGAATTTAACTTTTTAGTAATGTTCGGAATGCTTCTTGGCTTAGGAATGTTAATTGATGGTGGGATTGTAATAGTCGAATATGCAGATAAGTTGATTGATGCTGGTCAGAGTCGCCAAGATGCATATCAAAATGCTGCAAAAAGAATGTTTACTCCTGTTGTGGCTTCTGTTTTAACAACATGTGCAGCATTCACACCCTTGATGATTTGGCCAGGAGTTCCTGGAAAATTTATGAGATTTCTTCCAATCACAGTTTTTACTGTTTTAATAGCATCATTAGCATATGCTTTAATCTTTGCACCTGTAATTGGTTCGTTATTCGGTAGAAAGAAGAAAAATTCTGATCTTAAAAATGAAAATGAAAAAGGTCTTATTAAGCGTGGTTATTCTAAAGCAATTAGCTTTGCCACAAAAAATCCATTAGAAACAATTGCGTATACAGTCTTGGTGGTCTTTTTGATAATACCACTTGGCGTAGTTGGGAATTATGGAAAAAGTTTTGTTTACTTTCCAAATATTGATCCATGGATAATAAACGTAAATATTCAAGCAAGAGGCAATGTATCACCACTTGAAGGTCGAGATATGGTTATGGACCTTGAGGAAAAACTTATTGATGTAAGGGGCGTTGAAGACTTACTCATGACTGCGAAAACTACTGAATGGGGTGGTGGTGACGGTGTTGCTAGAGGTTATATTCTTGTTGAGGACCTAAAAACTCTTGATTACACTGGTTGGGATGTTCTAAATATGGCGAGAGAAGCTGTCAAGGATACCGCAGGCTACAAAATTAATATTAGAGAGCTTCAAGAAGGCCCCGGGCAATGGACTGATCCGGTAGAAATAAAGCTTTTAAGTGAAGATAGAGGTTTAATTGATAAAAAAACAGCCCAATTAAGAGATTTCATTGAAAACAACATTGATGGCTTAACTGGTATAGCTGATACAACTCCCAAGTACAAAATTGAGTGGAAGTTAGATGTCGATAAAGAGCGTGCATTTCAAGCAGGGATTAATTTGTTTGAAATAGGATCAGCTGTACAAATGGTCACAACTGGCATAAAGCTTGGTGAATATAGACCAGATGACTCTCAAGAAGAGATTGACATTAGAGCACGTTTTCCAGCTGAGCAAAGGAATCTCTCAAGCCTTGATCTCATTACTGTAAATACTCGAAACGGTCCCGTACCAGTTTCGAGCTTTGTAGATGTTGAAGCAAGACCTAATGCTACATCATTGAATAAGTTAGATGGAAAATTCTTTCATGAGATTAGTGGTATTAATGTCCCTGGATATAACCTTTACGAGGAAATAGAAGAAATAAAGAAATGGATGAGAGATACAAATTTTAATGATCCAAGAATGGAGGTAAGGTTTGGCGGTCTAACTCAAGAGGGTGATGAAGCAGAATCTTTTTTAACTTATGCATTTTTAGGTGCAATATTTTTAATGTTTTTGATATTGGTTACACAATTCAATAGTCTGGTGCAGCCATTCATAATACTTATTTCTGTCGCATTTTCTACAGCTGGAGTTTTCCTTGGCTTGACTATTGCTCAAGCAGAGCCCTCTACTGTTATGACCGGTACTGCAATAGTTGGTCTTGCTGGTATCGTGGTAAATAATAATATTGTCTTAATTGATACCTATAACAGGCTCAAACTTGAAAATCCAAAGGTCTCAACTGAAGACCTTATACAGAGAACTTGTCTAGATAGATTGAGGCCAGTATTGCTAACCTCAATTACAACTATATTTGGCTTAATATTTCTTGCTAATGGCTACAGTGTTGATCTGTATAATCAGACTGTTTATGAAGGAACATCAACAGTCAAATGGTATCAAAACTTTGGTATTAGTATTTGCTGGGGGCTTGGCTTTAGTACAATCCTTACACTTTTGGTAACCCCTTCATTCTTAATGGTCTTTGAGAAAATGTCATTGACGAATTCAAATATTTTCGGCTCAGCTATTAATTTCTTTCGAAGCAATAAAGCTTAAGAGGTATAATGTCTAGGTATGGCAAAATTTGAAGACTCAATTAAAGAACTAGAAAAAATTGTAAAAACACTCGAAGAAGGTGAACCTAGTCTAGAAGAATCACTCAGTAAATTTGAAAAAGGCATTAAATTAATAAAGGCTTGCCAAAAAGAACTTGAAGATGCTGAAAATACCATAAAAGAACTTACTGAAGATGGCACAATTAAACCACTCGAAGAATAGTCAAAAAATCTCTGAGAACAGTCTCACGCAAAGAATAAACAACAATATATTGTCGTTAGCGTTACCAAAAAATGATATTTCTAAAGCTATGAATTATGCGCTTCTTAATCCTGGCAAAAGAGTTCGTCCAATCCTTTTATATTTAGTAGCAGACGCACTCAATCTAGACCTCAAAAAAATAGACGCAATAGCTTTGAGCATAGAATTAATTCACACATATTCACTTATACATGATGATCTTCCCTGTATGGACGATGATGATTTTAGAAGAGGCCAGCAATCTTTACATAAGAAATTTTCTGAATCAACAGCAGTTCTATCTGGAGATGCGATGCAATCAGAAGCTTTTAAAGTTATTGCCGAAAATAATTATCTCAATGCAGTAGAGAAAGTTAGTGTTATCTCTGAACTCACTGAAGTTATTGGTGCTAATGGAATGATTCTAGGCCAATACAATGACATATTATTTGAAACTACTGAGCCAACCAAAAATGAAATATTAGAGATGGCAAGGTTAAAAACAAGCTTACTCATTGAATTTTGTATCCTTTGTCCTGTAAAAACTTTTGCTTGTCTTAATGAGGCATGGCTAAATCTTGCTAGATCGGTTGGTGAGGGATTTCAACTGGTTGATGACTTGCTTGATTTATCACAAACCTCGCAGCATATTGGAAAAACTGCAAAAAAAGATTTAATAAATAATAAAAAGACCTTTCCAATATATTATGGAAAAGATGCAACGAAAGTTGAAATAGAAAAGAGATCAAAAATTGCAAAAGAATCTTTAATTAAGCTTGGATTCTATAATTGTGTTCTCTCTGAATATATTGAAAAATTATTTCATAGAACAAACTGATGAAAATTTATAAAGAGTTCCCAAAAACAAAGCCAATAACACCACTGTTGGATAAGATAGTAAGCCCAAGCAATACAAGAACTCTAAAATACAACGACTTAAACAAGCTTGCAGATGAAGTTAGGGAATTTTTATTGTTCTCTGTAAGTCAATCGGGTGGTCATTTTGGAGCTGGATTAGGGGCTATAGAACTCACAATAGCACTGCATCATGTCCTAAAAATGCCTTTTGATAAGATTATTTGGGATACAGGTCATCAAGCATATCCACATAAAATTCTTACTGGAAGAAAAGACTTGATGCATAAAATCAGACAATTAGATGGTCTTGCAGCTTTTCCTGCCATAAGCGAATCTGAATTCGACTCACTTACAGTTGGTCACTCGAGCACCTCTATAAGCGCTGCTCTTGGTATGGCACAAGGTTCAAAATTAAATGATCTAAACAAAAATATATTCGCGGTTATTGGAGATGGAGCTATGACTGCAGGTATTGCCTTTGAAGCAATGATGCATGCGGGTCATTTAAAAAATAATCTGAAGATAATCCTGAATGATAACGATATGTCCATTTCAAAAAATATTGGAGGCTTATCAAATTATCTTGCAAACATATGGGCTTCAAAAGCATACAAAAAAATGAAATCAAGTGGAGTCAGGGTTTTAGAAAAACTTCCTTATGCTCTACATATCTCTAGGACACTAAAAGAAGGCATGAAATCTGCTATTATGCCAGGAAATCTTTTTGAAGATTTAGGAATCAAGTACATTGGCCCTATTGATGGTCATGACATCAAAAAACTTGTCAAGACTCTTAAAAGAATGGTTGAAAAAAATGAGCCATATCTTCTTCATGTTATTACTAAAAAAGGAGCAGGCTTTGAACCCGCAGAAAATCAAAGGATTAAATTTCATGCTATTTCAAAAATAGAAACAGCTGCGACCTCAAATTCGCCTAAATTTCAAGATGTCTTTGGAGACTGGCTTTGCTTTAAAGCAAAAAAAGATAATAAGCTTATCGGTATCACCCCTGCAATGAAAGAGGGTTCAGGAATGGTAAATTTTGAACAAGAGCACCCTGATAAATTTTTTGACGTTGCTATCGCTGAACAACATGCGATAACCTTTTCTGCAGGGCTTGCATTAGAGGGACATAAACCTGTAGTTGCAATATACTCGACTTTTTTGCAACGCGCATATGATCAGCTGATTCATGATGTGTGCATCGAGAAATTAGATGTTACCTTCGCACTTGATAGAGCTGGTGTGGTGGGCGAAGACGGGCCGACACACTCTGGTAACTTTGATTTAGCTTTTATGCGATGTGTTCCAAATATTGTAATTGCAACGCCTTCAGATGAAGATGAACTTTGGAAGTTGCTAAATACGCTCTATGAGCATAAGGGGCCTGCAGCTGTTAGATATCCTCGAGGCAGTGGAAGAGGAGTAAAAATAAATCAGAACGAAGATACAGTCATAATTGGCTCCTCAAGAACAATAAGAGATGGCTCCAACCTATGCATCTTAAATTTTGGTGTGTTGTTAGACAGGCTTGAAGATATTGCAGATAAATTAGATTGCGGGCTTCTTGATATGAGATTTGTGAAGCCTTTAGATACAAAAGCTTTAGATAAAATTCTTAATCAATATAAAAAAATTGTAACCGTTGAAGACCATACAGTTTCTGGTGGTGCTGGAAGCGCAGTAAATGAATATTTTTCAAGTAGATTAAATGGGGTCTCAGTGCTTAATCTTGGGTTGAGTGACGAATTTCCAGAACATGGAAGCCGTAGTGAAATTTTGAAATTAAATTCATTAGATCAAGAGAGTTTATCAAGAAAAATTACAGACTATTTTAATTCTTAAAGGAATCCCACCCAAAATCTACAAAAGAAAGTTCTTTTTTACTTTCATCAAAAACTTTTATTGCATCTCCACTGATGATTTTTCCAACTCTGTGAACATTTTTAGATATCTCTAAAATAATTTTTCTATTCTTTTTGTGAGCAGTAAAACATAAAACATAATCATCGCCTCTGATTAAGTCGTCTAAATCAGATAAAACAAAGGAATCAGAAAAATTTATTTCTGCCCCTTTTTTTGATGCGCTGCATATTCTTCCAAGATCTTTTAAAAAACCGTCTGAAACATCAATACAAGCATTAATAAAGGGATTAAGTTTTTTCGTGAGATTTATTGGTAATTCAGGTTTTAAAAAAAAATTTTGATCTAAATTTTTGTAATTTACTAAACCATGATGCCCTCTTCCAAGAATATTTGAAATGAATATGTCGTCATCTTCACATGCACTATCTCTGCGTAAGATTTTTTCTTGCGCTTTACCAAAGAAACAGACTGCTATATTTAGTTCACCAAATGTTAGATCTCCACCTGTAAGTTCAACGTCATATCTAGAATTAAAGCTCTTTAGTCCATCACTAAATAAATTAAACCATTCATCTGTTGGCTTTGGGTGTGAGATTGATAAAAGGTAAGATGTTGGTAAACCTCCCATGGCTAAAATGTCACTTGCTGCTGTTGATAAACACCTGTAAGCAATATCTTTTGGGCATAAATCTGCTGGGAAGTGTTGACCAGATATATTTGAATCAATAGAAGTTAAAACCTCAGACGAGTTTAGGGAAACACAATCGTCTCCATGCAAAACCCTCCTGGATGTTTTTGGTTCTAAGGTTAAGTACTTCTCTATGTAATCTTTTTCAGATCTCACTAAGATGGGTATCTTTCTATCAATCCTGCAGCACCCATGCCTCCACCAACACACATAGTAACTACACCAAACTGTTTATCTCTATTATTTAGCTCTCTAACCATATGGCCGGTAAGTCTTGAACCAGTCATTCCATAGGGATGACCAATAGATATCGACCCGCCATCAACATTGAGCTTATCCATTGATAACCCTAGCTCATCACGACAATAAACCACCTGTACTGCAAAAGCTTCATTAAGCTCCCATAGATCAATATCATCTATACTCATACCGTATCTATCTAATAATTTTGGAATAGCAAATACAGGCCCTATACCCATTTCATCGGGATTACAACCAACTGTGGTGAAACCTCTAAAATAGGCTTTTGGTTTTAAACCTAATTCTAGTGCTTTATCTTCAGACATCACTAGTGTAATTGATGCCCCATCTGAAAGTTGTGATGAATTACCTGCAGTGACGCTTCCATTCTCTGGATCAAATACAGGATTGAGGGAGGACAAACCTTCAATAGTTGTCGAGGGTCTGTTGCACTCATCTTTAACACATTCTGCATCAACTACTTTTTGTTCTCCAGTTTCCTTGTTTGTAAGGAGCATTTTGGTTTTCATAGGAATAATCTCGTCACTATATCTTCCAGCTTCTTGTGCTTCCGCTGTTCTCAGTTGACTTTGTAATGAATACTCGTCTTGTTGTTCTCTTGAAACTTTATACCTTTTTGCAACAACCTCTGCGGTCATCCCCATTGGGAAATAAATTCCGGGCATCTCAGCATTTATCTGATCATTAACAAAATTATCCATATTTATTTTTGGTTGCACCATAGTAATTTGCTCAACACCGCCAGCAAGGATAGTATCATAACCACCTGCCATAATTTGGCCTGCTGCCATAGAAATAGTTTGAAGACCAGATGAACAATAGCGATTCACAGTTGTACCACCAACTGTAATTGGTAGCTTTGACAAGACAACCGCATTTCTTCCTATATTATGTCCAGTTGCTGCCTCTGGATTACCACAGCCCATTATTACATCCTCTATCGTATCAGGAGGTAAATGCGGATTTCTTTCTAGTAAGGCATCTATAAGATGAGATAACATATCATCACCCCTCGTCATATTAAACGACCCTCTAAAGGATTTTGATAATCCTGTTCGCACACTATCAACAATTACTACATTTTTCATAAAACTCTCCAAGAACTTTATTTTAACTTCTTTTCCTCATCATTTAAATCTAGTTTTTGGTACCAGTTTGGAACTATGTCTATTCCTAATTTTTTTGCTCTTTTGAATAAATATGGAATAGTGATTGGCGAAAAAGGTAAAATTAACAAAATACCCAATCCTGCACCTTTAAGTATTTCTTTAAGCTGTTTATTTGCTGATCTAAGATAGGTTTGATCTTCAGTTTCAAGGTATCGAAAGAAATTATCAAGCATTTCTCTATTTGCTTCATTCTCTTCCTGCAAAGCTTTGATAAGCTTTTCAAGATAACTATTTACACCTTTAAATGACATAAAAAAACCTCCGCAGAGCGGAGGTTTTATTTTAATGAATTTTATTCCTATTAGAAGTTATATCTAAGAGAAATACCGCCATTCATTGGCTCCATGTAGTACACGTTGATATTACCTCCATTGGCACCTGTTGAAGGAAAACCACCCATAGGAACGTCTTTGTCTTCAAGATTATGGAGATAAACATCTAGACCCCATCTGCCATCCGATGAATCAAATCTTAATCCAGCATTAACAAATGAGAATTCTGGAATTCTTTGAAATTCATTATTAAATGGAGTTAGGTAAAAATCTCCCCTATAAATGTAATCAACATTAAATGTAAGCAGCCCATCATTGTTGTTAACTAAGTCAAATTCTGTGCTCAATTGTGCAGTTGTTTCTGGAACCTGAGGTAATCTGTTTCCACTTAAATCCACAAAAAACCTCCCATTATCTACACATGGAACACCCAAGAGGGCATTGAATGGTGCCTGGCAATAGTCTCCAAAACTTCTAAAAAGGAGTCCAACATCTGTCTGAGCGAAGCTTACACCGAAACCACCATCAGTCGAAGGTGATAAAACTTCTGACACATTATAAGGATTTGTTGGGTCATATTCACTCACACCATCGCCAATTTCTGATACGTTGTATCCTGCTACAAAAGCAATTCTCACCCATTCTGCTGGAACAAAGAGAGATTCAAGTTCAAGGCCTACGATCTGTGCATCAATATTGTAAGTTGTTGAAGAAAAGCCCTCAATCCTTACACTTTGTAAGCCATCAATATCATTGAGATATGCTGCAGCATTAACTACTAGAGCACCTCCAAGGAATGTATTTTTTGAACCAACTTCAAAAACACTATGCAATTCTGGATCGAATGATGTGATTCCATCGACTGCTGTAGGATTAAATCCACCTGATTTCACTCCTCTATCGTATTTTGCATAAAGCAAATTACCATTATCCAATTTGTAATCTAGAATTAATCTACCTGTAACTTCTTCGTCGGAGGCAGAACGTCCTGGAACTACTGGAAATCCACTTAAGGTACCATTATAGCCTGCCAAAAGTCCTCCAGGACCAACGTCTGTAAGTCCGCTAAAGACGTACTGATCAATGTCAAAACTATTAAATCTAATACCTGCTCTAAGCATGGTTTTATCATTGAGGTCGTACGTACCTTCAGCATAAACGGCATCTGTTGTTCTAAAACCTTTGTCATATTGGCCTACGTTTCTCTGCCACATTGGTAGTTGTGGCGTCATCAAGCCCGCAGCAGCAGCCCCCATGATTGTATTTCTTGCAGTATCTAAAGAAGTCTGAACACCAGCTTGTGTTCCAGCTAATCTAACAGATGGAATTTCAGCTGCTTCACCAATTAAAAACATTTGCGCCAATGCTGCACAATCAGTTACCCCTGAGCAAAGCCCCAGAGCAAGATACTGAGCAGATAAAGCAGTAATTTGCGCAGGTGTAGTTGGGTCTGCAGCGACATAGCCAGCCGCAGCTCCTAATACAGCATTTGTAATATTATCCTCAGCTACACCGGAATAAGTAAGTAAGAAGGTTGACCAAAAAGGCAGTCCACCAAAATCTGCAAGCTCTGGATACATTCTTCCGATTGGCCCAAGACCAACTTCTGAATAATAATGTAAACCTGGAGACTCTACTTTGTAGTTTGTAAAGTACCTATATAGAGAATGGTACAGCCCTGCTTGAAGGTTGAAAGGCCCATCAAGATTTGATGTGAATTTAAGCTCGTAAGTATTTTCTCTATAGTTAAACTCGGAGTTGTCGACCGCCATGTCTCTATCATATGTTCTCATTCCGCTTCCCATAACATTGGCGTTAACATTGCCCATTCTGTACGGAAGTGTTGGAACAGTTCCATTTAAATCCTGCGCATGGAAATACTCTTGCATATTGAAAAAGGAGATAAAGCTCACATCCCAATTATCATTGAGTGTATGATCTAGCACTAGGGATGCACTGTAGTCATCTCTGATTTGTTTAGGATTAAATTGAACATTAGTTGATTCATAAGGCACTGGTAAAGCTACACCTACATCAGTATCAAGGAGTATATTTGATTGAATCAAGTCACCTGGATAGTTCATTGTAATCCAGTCCACGTTTGCAAAGAGAGAGACTCCACTATGTCTTACCCCTCTATCAGGAAGCTCGTCACCCCACTGTTCACAGCCCATTAAAGCATTAGTGTTACAGTGTGATTGTCCAGTTCTGAAACGGCTATCTTCTTCATTGGCTACCATCATAGTAAGTTTTAACGAAGTGTCATCGCTGACATCCCAGATTGATTTAATCCTTGCTCCAAAGAGGTTTCTATCATCGATCTTAGTGTTGTTATAAAGGTTGTCTACATAGCCATCTCTATTAACAGCTCTAAATGAGATTCTTGTTCTAAAATCTTCTCCAGGATTTATAGTCATTGCACCTGTAACTCTGGATAAGTTTAAGTCGCCTGTTTGGTATTCGATGTAAGCATCAGTATCGTCACCAGGATCAACACTATTTATGATAAATGTTCCTGCTGGATTATTTCCACCAAAAAGAGTTCCTTGAGGACCTCTTAAAACCTCAAAGGTTTGTATGTCATAAAGCTCGTTGAAAGCCATTTGCAAACTACCTTGGTTGACGTCATCAACACGAAATGTAGTAATGCCTGCACATGATCCACCAACACAGTAGCCAGTTAAACCACGAATAGAAACTGCTGCAGCAGAGAAATTACTCTTTACAAAGGTAAGTCCTGGAACGCTATATTGAAAATCAGCAAACTCCTTTAAGTTTTTTGATTCAATATCATCTGGGGTAACAACTGAAACAGCTAATGCCGTGTCCTGCAATTGATCCTCACTACGAAAAGCGGTTGTAACCACTTCCTCTATATTTTCACTTGATTCCTCTTGCGCAAAAGAAAAAGAACCAAATGCAAGTAAAACTAGTAATAAAATTTTTTTCATAACTCTCTCCCTTAAGTTATCGATGTGAATATAATATTACAAATATCAAGGTAATCAAACTTTTATGACATGAAAAAAAGTGAGAGAGTAAATGAAATTCAAAGGATTCTTGATGCATATTTTCCAAATCCAGATGTCCCTCTGAACCACACTGATGCATACACACTTACTATTGCGGTCCTACTTTCAGCTCAATGTACTGATGAAAGGGTAAATAAAATAACTCCTAAATTATTTAAACTTGGTCCAAACCCAGAAAAAATGGCTTCTTTAAGCAGAGAACAGATTTATAAAGTTATAAAACCTTGTGGTCTTGGGCCACAAAAATCCAAGGCTATCAAGGAGTTATCTAAAATTTTAATTAGAGATTATGAAGGGAGGGTTCCAGATAATATTGAGGATTTAGAAAAACTTCCAGGTGTTGGACATAAAACAGCATCAGTTGTTGTCTCTCAAGCATTTGGTAAGCCATCATTTCCAGTAGACACACACATCCACAGATGCGCCCAAAGATGGAAACTTACATCCGGAAAAAATGTTCAGACTACAGAAAAGGACCTTAAAAGACTTTTCCCAGTTGAAAAATGGAATAAACTTCATATTCAAATTATCATGTACGCAAGAGAATACTGTCCAGCGAGGGCATGTTACGCTTTAGAGTGTCCAATATGTAAAACATGTAATCCAGATAGAAAGAGAAAATTTAAACACAAAAAGCCATGATTAACGAATTTAAAAGAGATCTTGATAAAACGATTTCGTCTTATGACGAAGAGTTATCAAACTTTATGACAAAAGAATTTAATCGACAAGAAGAGCATATTGAGCTTATTGCCTCTGAGAATTATGCGTCAAAAAGAGTTCTAGAGGCTCAAGGAAGTGTGCTTACCAATAAATATGCTGAAGGTTATCCAAATAAAAGATATTACGGTGGATGTGAGCATGTGGATGGTGTTGAATCAATTGCAATAAAAAGAGCGAATGAATTATTTGGATCAAAATTTGCGAATGTTCAGCCTCACTCTGGTGCATCTGCGAATGCAGCTGTCTTCCTAGCTTTGCTTGAGCCTGGAGATACTATTCTTGGTATGGCACTTGACCAAGGTGGACATTTGACACACGGTGCAAAAGTAAACTTCTCTGGGAAAAATTTTAATGCTGTTCAATATGGACTTCATAGTGAAACAAATGAAATTGACTATGATCAAGTCCAAAAACTTGCTCTAGAGCATAAACCAAAGGTTATTATAGCTGGCTTTTCTGCTTTCATGGGAATAGTGGATTGGGCAAAATTTAGAAATATTGCTGATGAGGTAGGTGCATATCTCATGGTTGACATGGCACATGTTTCAGGGCTGGTTGCTGGCGGGGTTTACCCAAACCCTGTTCCTCATGCTCACGTCGTTACAAGTACGACACATAAATCCCTACGTGGTCCTAGATCTGGAATAATCCTTTCAAATGAAGATGAGGACTTTCAAAAAAGACTGAACTTTGCTGTATTTCCCGGCTCCCAAGGTGGCCCACTAATGCATGTTATTGCGGCAAAAGCTGTTTGTTTTAAGGAAGCTCTCACAGAAGAATTCAAACAATACCAAAGGCAAATAGTGATTAATGCAAAAGCAATTTGCAAAAGATTTAATGAAAGAGGAATGGAATTAGTAAGGAAAGATACAACTAATCATCTGGTCTTAGTAGATTTACGTAACAAGGGTGTTAATGGGAGAGAAGTCGAGGATCTTCTGGGATCCATTAATATAACCCTCAATAAAAATTCTATTCCCAATGATCCTGAATCTCCATTTGTAACATCTGGAATAAGAATAGGTACGCCAGCAATTACAACACGTGGATTTAAAGAACAACAATCAGAACAAGTGGCTGATCTTATTTGTGATGCGATAGAAAATAAAGATAATGAATCCAAACTATCTGAAATAAGAAACACGGTAAAAAGTATGTGTAGTAAGTTTCCAGTTTATAGCTAATGTATTGTCCATTCTGCGGTCACGATGAAACTAAAGTGATTGATTCTCGACTGGTTGCAGGAGGCTCACAAATTAAACGTCGAAGAGAATGCAGTAATTGTGGTGAGCGATTTTCAACATATGAAGAGGCTGAACTTGTAATGCCAAGAATTATAAAAACAAATGGCCGAAGAGAGCCTTTTGACGAAGTAAAGTTACGGGCAGGCTTTCATAAAGCTCTAGAAAAAAGACCAGTATCGTCAGATAAAATAGAAAATTCTATACAGTCCATAAAAGATGCAGTTAGAAAAATTGGAGAGAGAGAAATAGAATCACAAGTCATCGGTAAACAGGTAATGAATCAACTCAAAGAACTTGATCAAGTAGCATATGTTAGATTTGCCTCTGTGTATCAGAATTTTCAAGATGTTAAAGACTTTACTGATGAAATATCAGAGTTATCAAAGAAATAATGGACCATAAAAAGCTGATGCGCACTCTTATCGTAGATGCTTCGACTTACAGATTTACCACCAAACCAAACCCAACTGTAGGGGCTATGATCGTGAACGAAGAAAAAGTGTTATGCACTGGATTCCATACTAAATACGGGTGCAATCATGCAGAAGTTGAATGTCTCAATCAGCTAGATTCAAAGAATTTAAGTGCAGAGGATAAAAAAAAATTATCATTACTTGTTACCTTGGAGCCATGCTGCCATCATGGGAAGACCCCTCCCTGTACTGATGAAATCATAAAAAGTGGCATTAAAAATGTAATTGTTGGCTCACTTGATCCCAATCCTCTTATGTCAGGGAAGGGCATTCAAGTTCTTCGTGATGCAGGCATAAATGTTAAGACTGATGTTTTATCAAATGAAGTTAAAAAAGCCAACTATTCTTTTTTTTTCAAACATAAAAACAATAGGCCTTTCATATGTATAAAAATTGCAATGTCAAATGATGGAATGTCGCATTCCTTTAATGGCAGCTCAACCTGGATAACTTCTAAAAAGTCTAGAGATGACGTTCAATCACTAAGAGCAAACTATGATGCAATAGTCACTGGTGGAAATACTGTGAGAGATGATAATCCTAGAATGAATGCAAGGGTTTCTTATGATGTAAATCAACCACGACGAATTGTAATTACTAGAGAAAAAAACTGGGACATGAAGATGAATTTCTTTCGAGACAGTAATTTTGAAATTGTAAATTCATGTCAATTAGATGAATTTATTAAATCTTTTCAAGATCGAGATACGTGCTCTTTGCTTATAGAGGCCGGACCAAAACTAGTTAATTCCTTCTTAGATGCAGGGCTTTGTGATCAGTTTGTAATCTACAAATCAAATATAGACTTAGGGCAAAATGGTGTACCGTGGTTTGAAAATAAAAATGCATTAGTAAAAAAGGGTTTTAAACTAAAAGCACGGTCTTATATCGTGAGTGACGTGAAAGAGGTATATACAATATGATTAGGAGCTCAATTAAAGAAATAATTAATGATCTTAAAGAGAAAAAGATGGTAATTATTCTTGATGATGAAGACAGAGAAAATGAAGGCGACCTAATCTGTGCTGCCGAGGCAGTAACACCTGACATCGTTAATTTTATGGCAATGAATGGGAGAGGCTTGATATGTCTTGCTCTCAATGCTGAAAAATGTGATGAGTTGAACCTGCCACCAATGACAAATAATAACAATGCTGCAAATAAAACTGCATTTACTGTATCAATTGAAGCTAAAGAAGGTATTACGACAGGCATTTCAGCAAAAGACAGAGCCCACACCATTCTAACTGCAGTTAATGAAGACTCTGGTGAAAAAGACATTGTTCAACCTGGACATGTATTTCCCTTAAGAGCAATGCCTGGCGGAGTTTTAGCTAGAGCTGGTCACACAGAAGCAGCTTGTGACCTTGCAAAACTTTCTGGATTCTCTGCTACTGGCGTCATTTGTGAAATTATGAATGATGATGGGACAATGGCTAGGAGAGATGATTTATTAAAGTTTGGTGAAAAATTTGGTCTTAAAATTGGAACTATTGCTGACTTAATTGACTACAAGCTTTCATTAGAGTCAACCCTTGAAAAAACACTTAAGAAAAAAGTGGACACAGAGTTTGGTAAATTTGACCTGACGGTGTGGAAAGATCTTATATCAAATGAACATCATTTTTCTCTTAGCCTAGGAAATTTCAAAGATATAAATGAGCCTCTTGTTAGAGTCCAGACACAAAATGTATTGCAAGATTTATTGGGAGTTAAAGAAATAGGAAAAAAATGGTCAATCAGAAGTTCTCTCAAAAGGATTTCTCAAGAAGGTGCAGGAGTTTTTGTTCTAATAAACCATAGAGATGCAAAGTCATATTGGTTAAAAAGCTTAAATGACGAGAAAGTTGAACCTAAGAAGAACAGAAGAGTCATTGGGGTTGGCTCCCAGATTTTGAGAGCCCTTGGCTTAAGCAAAATAAAAGTTCTTGGAACTAATACAAGATATAGCGGGTTGTCAGGTTTTAATATTGAGATCACAGAATTTGTAGATGAATAAAAATAAATTAGATTTTGGAATTAGTCCTGAAAAAATAGCAGGAAAGAATGTTTTATTGGCAACGACAGTTTGGAACAAAGAGCTTCTTTTGCCTGCCAGAAATGAAATCAAGGAGAAATTAGAAAGCATGTCCGTAAATATCCTTGAATTATTTTGTCCAGGCTCATTGGAGTTGACGGCAAGCATTAAAAGATTCCTTAATACGAACAATGTTGATGGTGTTATTGCTTTAGGTTTGGTAATAAAAGGCGATACCCCTCACTTTAAACTTGTTTCGCAGCAAACATTTCATGATCTTGCTAGATTATCTAATGAAAACTTTGAGATTCCATTAGTTAATGGCGTTCTCACAGTTGATAACAGGGTTCAGGCTGAAGAAAGAACAAATCCCGCTAAACTCAATAAAGGTGCTGAATTTGCCCTCTCATTAATGCATATGCTTTCGTCATGAACAAGAATCTTGCAAGATACAAAGAAGAGGTCAATGCTCGAGAACTTCTTGTCCAAGCTTTTTATGAACTTTCCTTTGGACATAACGATCCAAAAATAATTGAAAACTCATTTACTAAAAACTTTGTTAAAACAAAAGTTAATTACATTTTTTTTAAGGATATTTTTCAATTTGTTGTTAAAAATAAAGCAGATCTTAAAAAGCAGATTAAAAATAAGGCTGAACTTGAGATGTTTGGCATTTTAAAAGTAGAAACTATGGAGGAAAATATTCTTTTCATAGCTTTAGCGGAAGCTGAATTGTTCCAAACACCTAAAGCTGTTTTAATAGATGAAGGCATACGGCTTTCAAAAAAATTTGGCGCAGATAGTTCCTATAAGTTTGTAAATGCAACATTAGAGAAAATTTTAAACTAAATCCTATGAATATAAGCTTTATCGGATGTGGGCATATTGCAAAAGCATTAATCAAAGGATTCTCTGCTGATAAAGAAATAAGTATTTTTGGTTTTGATAAGCTCGAAGATAATCTGAAGTGGCTTAACGAAAATGGTTATAAACACCTAAGCTTAAAAGCATGTTGTGATTGTTCCGATATTATTTTTCTATGTGTCAGACCACAAGATATGCATGATCTTTGCAATGAGTTAGCAAGTGGGAACCTTGAAGACAAGAAGATCATAAGTGTTGCTGCTGGGATCAAACTAGATCAAATTGAAAAATTAATCCCAAGGAACAAAGTCTATAGAGTTATGCCAAATATCGGGTCAAAAAATAATTTAGGTATAACCGCTGTCTTTTCAAAAAATGATAACCAAGAACTTCTTAAACTCTTAAAAATTTTAGGTGAAGCATATGAAGTAGATAATGAAGATCAAATTGACTTACACACAGTATTGCTCGGAAGTACGCCAGCATTTTTTTATGATCTTCTTCATGAATTTGAGTCAAGAGTTGAAGAGTTGATTGATGATAAAGATCAGATTAGAGTCGCAACTATAGTCTTCCTTTCAAGCTTAATTACCTCTATTAGTAAAGGCCAAGACCTTTTGGAGCTTGTGGAAAGTGTTGCATCAAAAGGGGGCACAACTGAGGCTGGAATAAACTTTTTAAGAGAACAAAGGTTTAATGAAATTTTTTCAAAAGCTGTAGATGCAGGTATTATCCGTGCACGCGAGCTATCTAAAGATTAAACCGTCTCTTTCGGGACTGTGAGATATAAGAGATATTTTTACCCCGACGTAATCTTCTATAAAGTAGATAAACTTTTTTGCAGGTTCCGGTAAACTATCAAAATTATTAAAGGCAGATAATTTACACTGCCAACCTGGAAAATTTTTGTATATTGGGGTTACTTCGTGCAAGTTCCTTGATTTATAAGAAGTTGATTTGCCCTCAATCTCATAATCAACACACACTTTAATATTTTCAAAATTATCCAAAACATCAATTTTTGTTATGCATAGCTCTGACAAGTTATTTAATTTTGCTGAGTATTTTAAAGCTACTAGATCCAACCAACCACATCTCCTTGGTCTTCCTGTTGTTGCTCCAAACTCATTTCCAAGCTCAGCTATTTTCTTCCCCTCTAAATCAAATAATTCAGTGGGAAATGGACCAGCTCCTACTCTGGTTGTGTATGCTTTAGCTACCCCCAGAACATTAGAATAAATACTTTTTGGAAAGCCTGAGCCTACACCCACTGAAGTTGCAAGGGTATTTGATGAAGTTACGAAGGGATAAGTACCATAGTCAACATCGAGAAGTGTTCCTTGTGCTCCCTCATAGAGAATATTGCCCCCTTTGTTATGTATTTCCTCTAAAGTATCAGTAACGTCTCCAAAATATTTCTTAAGATTATCAAAGGCTTTTTGGGTCTCTACAAGCATCTCTGATGCATCAACTGGCTTTGAATTATGTATGTTAACAATTTGGAAATTGTAATACTCAACAATGCTTTCTATCTTTTTTTTGAGATTGGCCTGATCTTCAAGATCGAAAACCTTAATACTTCGCCTTGCTGTTTTATCTTCATAGGCTGGACCTATGCCTCTTTTTGTTGTGCCTATGGAGTTTTTATTGTCCTCTCTTAACTGGTCAATAGTTGCATGTATCGGCAAAAGTAAGCTGCAATATCTACTAATACATAATTTTCCTTCAAGATTAATTCCTCTTTCTTTGAGTTCATTAACTTCCTCCAGAAGAGAATCAAGCGAAAGAATCACTCCTTGACCAATGAAACATTGAACATGATCGTAAAAAATACCAGATGGCACTAGGTGTAAAACAAACTTCTCGTTTTGTGAATAGATTGTATGGCCTGCATTATGGCCGCCTTGAAAACGACAAACAGCATCAAACTTTTGTGAAAAGTAGTCAACTATTTTGCCTTTTCCTTCATCTCCCCACTGAGTGCCAACGAGGATTAGGGACTCTTTCATCTAATCAGGCTGTTCAGACCTATTGAGATATTTGAAGTAATCAGAATCAGGATCAAGCAAAAGTATATCGCTTTGATCATTAAAAGTTGCTTTGTATGCTTTTAAGCTTCTTGTGAAGTCATAAAATTCTGGATCTTTATTAAAAGCAGAAGCATATGTAGAGGTCGCTACTGCGTCTCCTTCCCCTCTAATTTTTTCAGATTCCTTAGTTGCATTTGCTAAGATTATTGTACGGTTCTTGTCAGCATCAGCTCGAATCTTTTCACCTGCTTCACGACCTTCAGCTCTTAATTCTTCTGCAATTCTATTTCTCTCAGTTTTCATCCTCTCAAATACAGTTGCACGTAGTTCTCTTTCAAAGTCGATTCTTTTAACCCTGAAATCAACAATCTCAATTCCGAGCTCTCCAGAATCTTCTCCTAGAGAATTTTTTAGCGCTAACATTAAGCCATCTCTGTCACCAGAAACAACCTCTTGTAGAGTTCTTTCACCAAATGCATTCCTTAATTTGTCTCTCACTCTTCTTTGTAGTGTATCTTCAGCAACTCTATCTTGACCGCCATTTGTTGAAGTATAAAAAGTTTCAGCATCAATTATTTTGTACTTTACAAAAGAATCGACAAGCAGTGGTTTTGATTCACCAGATAGTACCGTGTCAGGTTGTGTGTCAAGCGTTCTTAACCGACCTTCAAACTTTAAAACCCTATCTAAAAACGGCACTTTAAAATTTAATCCTGGTTCCAGCAATCTTTCAAATGCGCCTAACTTTAGAAGTATCGCTTTTTCAGTTTCTTTAACAATAACTAATGATTGTGTTGCTAAGACAATTATGAGTAATAAGACTAAGCCTAATATCGTATTTCTATTCATCTTCTTCCTCCTCTCTTTTCATCAATTGGTCGAGTGGAAGGTACAGCAGATTATTTCCTCCCTCAACGTCTATCATAACCTTTGTGCTTGAAGCGAAAACCTCTTCAAGTGCATCAAGGTATAATCTTTCTCTGGTTACTTCGGGCGCTTTCTGATATTCGGTGAGAAGTGCTTCAAATCTTTCTGCTTCACCTTCAGCAATTGCGATGACTTTCTGTTTGTAAGCCTCAGCATCTTGCAGTTGTCTTTGTGCGTCACCTCTAGCAACTGGCACTATTGATAGTGCATACTTTTCTGCTTCGTTTTGAAGTCTTTCCTTATCCTCTCGAGCAGCAACAACATCCCTAAAGGAATCTATTACATCTGCAGGTGGTTGTCTTTGTTCAATATTTACTTGTTGAACCGATATACCTGCATCATATATTGCAAGGTACTCATCCAATCTTAATAGAATTCCCGAACTGATTGTGGCAGCACCAGAAGTCAAGAGATCATCCATTATGTTCTCCCCGACTACATGCCTTAATGCGCTCTCTGTTGCTTGTTTGATTGTAACTTCAGGATCTTCAACGTTTAATGAATATTTTTTTAAGTCGCTTATTGTGTATTGCACATTAAGCTCAACGTCCACAATATTTTCATCTTTCGTCAACATATTTGTTGGCAAGTTTACAGCTCTTATTCTTGATATATTTTCTGAAGCAAAAATCTCTTCTACAACAGGAAAATGAAATTGTAGGCCAGGACCTAAAACTCTATTATATTTTCCTAGAGTAAAAACTACTTCCCTGTCAGCCTCATTAACAATTCTGATTCCAAGAAAAGCATATAAAGCCAGAAGAATGAGCAGCAAGTAGGAGAAAAATTTAAAATTCAAAGCTAATTTCGGTCCACCACCAGAGCTCCCACCAGCACCTCCTCCAGAGAAAAACATATCTCTAAGTTTTTTTATAGCCTCATCTAGGTCAGGAGGGTTGTTATTGTTTTTCCTTCCCCAAGGGTCATTATCATTAGGATTCCAACTCATCTTAATTACTCCGTAAATATTTTGTTATTGTAGCAGAAAAAGTTTCTATACTTTTTGATTCTCCCGCTTTTATACATGTGTCTTGATCTATTTTTTTCAACCAATTTATTTGTGTTTTACCTAAGTTCTTTGTGGCTTTGAGTGCGTCTTGAAAGCATGCTTCAAGAGATTTTCCATTTAAACAATAAGGAAGGAACTGCTTATAATTTATACATTGCATGCTTTGATGCTCCTGATTAAGGTTATATTTGTCTAGCACAGTTTCCAGTTCTTTTAGAAAACCATTTTTAATAATTTTATCAAGCCTTTCTTCAATTTTTTTTGTAAGTGTTTGCTTTTCCAGTATAGTTGAAAGCTTTAAGACTTCTTTTGGTTTAAAAAAAAGTTGCTTCTGTTCCTTTTTTAAATTTGAAAGTTTTTCCCCTGTGATCTGTATTATTTCAATTGCTCTTATTAATCTTCTTGGGTTCTGCTTATCAAGTGTTTCAAAAGTTTTTTTGTCAAGCCTCCGTAAAAGCTCTTGAATTTCTTTGATACCTGAGGTCTCGTAAGATTTCTCAATTTCACTTTTAATTTTCTTATCAGACGGAAAATCATGAAAACCATTTAAAAGCACATATACATACATCATAGACCCGCCTACAAAAAATGGTATGTTGCCACGTTTCAGGATATCACTCATAGAAATATCTAAATGTTTTTTTAAAGTGGCTAAATTAAAGCTTTCTGATGGTAGCAGAATGTCAACCAAATGATGTTTGGCTTGTTTTAATTCTCTCTTATTAGGTTTGCAAGATCCAATATTCATATCTTTGTAAACCATTGCTGAATCCAGACTAATAATCTCAACAGGAAATTTTTTTGCAATGTTCAATGAGATATTTGTTTTACCAGAAGCGGTAGGTCCGAAAAGAAATATTGCTTTTGTATTATATCTATACATCAAGTATTGATCTAATTAATCCACTATAAGAACCAGGTAAGTTTTCCAAAGCTTTTTTTTGTATTTTCAAACGTTCATTTCTTTTTTTTGGTGAAGAGTACTTTTCAACAAGAGTTCTCAACATTTCTTTGTTGGAAAAAGTTTCGATAATTTTGGTATCACAAAATTGTTTTTTTAGTTCAGAATAATTTTTTAAAAATTCTCCTGTGATAACTGGAGAACCGCAAAAGACTGGTTCAATAAAATTATGTCCCTTTTTAAAAACTATACTTCCTGCAACAATTGCCAAAGATGAAAACGAATATAATTCTTTTAGATATCCAACCTTATTAAAGATAACTACAGAATTTACTTCTTCACTAAGATCAGCAAAAAAATCTGTTGATATTTTATTCTGTTGCAATGTTCTTTGTACTTGTTTGAATCTCTCTGGATGTCTAGGAACAATTACTATGTTGAAATCATTTCTCTCAATCAAAGCTTTAAGAACGAACTCTTCTTCGCCAGCATGGGTACTTGCAACCACTAGGATAGGCTTTTTAAATAAATGAATTTTTCTACCGACAAAATCTAGGCGATCCTTTTGAAGGGTATAATTTTCTGCATATAATTTTATATTTCCGATAATGGACACATTCTTACATCCCTTTAAAGTTAAAAACTCATAGACCTCTTTTGACTGCACATAGAAACTATCAATGTTTTGTAAGAGCTCTTTCGAAGTCTTATGGAAAAACTCCAACGTCTTTATTGTTTTTTCTGATAATTTTGTATTCAAGGAGATTATTTTTACTGAATTCAGCTTTTGAAAAAGCATATTTGGCCAAAATTCACTTTCAAATAAGATTATTTTTTTGACCCTAAAAGTCTTTATGATCTTTTTATAAATTGGCCCTATGTCATATGGGAATGGAATAATTTCAATTTTTTCTCCCTTGAATGAGTTTTTGATTTCATTGATTCCTGTATCTGTGGTGGATGAGAAAAGTATATTTAGGCGTTTCTCAGATAGTCTCCTTGCTATTGGCACGAGTGCCCGTACTTCCCCAAGGCTTACTCCATGGAGCCAAATGTGTTCTTCACTGCATTTATCAAAATTAAACCCTAATCTTTTTAGTTTAAATCGCAAATCTTGAGCTCTAAACAAAATATCTTTTACCACGATAAAAGGTAGTAAAAAAAAATATATGAAGTTATATACAATAAACATAATGAATAGAGTTATTCTTGCATTTTTGCTAACTATAACAAGACTGATATCTTTATTTCCAAGATCTATTGTCTATAAAAATAAATCTGTTTTAGCAAAATTTCTTAAATCACAACTAAAGAGAAGAAACAGAATCATTAAAGCGAATATCAAATATTGTTTTTCTGATAAATCTAAGGAATGGCGTGACCAGCTTGTTGATAATATTTGGGAAGAATCTGTAATAGGTATTTTTGAAAATAATTTTGCATGGAATGCATCACATAAAAGGATTGAAAAAATCAACTTTTCTTTTAAAGGGGACGAAATACTTGAAGAAGCACTTAAAGAAAATAAGGGCGTAATATTATTATTTAAACACACTCTGTATCTTGAATTATCGGCAAGACTTTTATCAACGAAATATAAATATGCTGCTATGGAACGTCCAAATAACAATGAAATTATTCAGAAACTTCAACAAATTGGTAGGGCATATTCTTCTGATTTAGTTTTGAGTAACTCAAATATTAAAGATTGTGTTCGTGAATTAAAGAATAACGCAATAGTCTTTTATGGGCCTGATCAGGATTACCGAAATAAAAGATCAATTATTTCAAAATTTTTTAAAAGAAAATGTCTCTCCACTACAGTTCCTTTTGCACTGCAACAAATTGTTGGTTCCAATGTGGTCTTTTTTGATTTTTATAGAGAGGATAGTAAGTTCTATATAGAGTTTAAAAAGTTAAAGGTAGACAAAAAAACTGCTAAAAATTTTGTAGATATGACTAACTTGGTTATTGAAGAAAGTGTTTTAGAACATCCAGAGCAATATCTCTGGCATCATAGAAGATTTAAATCCCAAGCACCTAATATTTATGATTGATAATTTCAAAAAAATTAAGGGGTTCCTAAAACATACAGAGGGAGTGGCATTATATGAAAATACAAAAGAAGTTTGTGTTCACGGTAATGCTGCTGAAATTGGATCCTATTGTGGTAAGTCAACTTGTTATATTGCACAGGCTTGTAAAGAAAATAATTCTCTTCTTTATGCCATAGATCATCACAGAGGGTCTGAGGAGCAACAAAAAGGTCAAGAGTACTTTGATGAAGAAATATTTGATGTACTTGAAAATAGGATAAATACCTATCCATTATTTCTTAAAAACATTAAAGAATATGAGCTTGATAATTTCATAAAACCAATGGTTATGGATTCGATATCTGCATCTAAAGAAATTTCTGAAGCTCTTGATTTTATTTTTATTGATGGTAGTCATACTTATGAATCAGCCAGAAATGACTATAAATATTGGAAGCCAAAATTAAGGAATGGGGGGATATTGGCAATTCATGATATTTATGATTCTGAAGATGATGGCGGACAAGCACCAAGAGAAATTTATGAAACAGCATTGAGAGAGGGTTTTACTCTGAAAAAGCGTGTTGAAAGCTTAGTATTGCTTGTTCGCTAGTCAAGAATAACTTTCTTTTTGCCTGTTAAATCATGCACAGCGTCAGCAGCAATAACAATTGCTGCATTTGTCCAGGTAGAGCTCTCATCAGGCCAAAAGATATTCATCTTAAATTGATAGCCGGTTGGGTAAAAACCTTTATCATTTTTGTATTGAAGAATGTTATTAAATATTTTTTTTGCGATTTCAACTTTGCCGTTTTTTTTAAGTGAAACTACACACTCAGCTGTCTCTGCTAGCGTTACCCAAGGCTCTTCAATCACACACTTAATGCCTTTATCATTTACATAAAATTTTTGGAGAAGAGTTTCAATTTCTTGTTCACCACCTATATTGCATAACAAAGGGTAGTAGGAATCCATAGAGAATCTTCCTCGATCAACATTATCTCTATTAAATTTACTTGATTTGATCATGTCTTTCGAAATAAAGTGCATATCCTCTGGAATATTTTTTTTAAGAATCTTTGAAATTTTAAAGAATGCTCTTCTTGATAACTCCAATGAACAGGTCGCAGTTATTAATGAGTTATCTACAAAGCCATTTTCATTTTTAGCCCAAAAAAAATACCCTTCTTCATCTAAAAAATCTTTCATCCCTTTATAAACTTTTGATACAAAGGGCCACAGATCGTCCAAATACTGTGAATCATTATCCAGATAATACTTCTGCAATATTGGCAGAAAAACGTAAGCTACATGATGGGGCTCGAAGTAGTCTTTTGTGACCGCAAAATTAACAGATTCCGATTTAATGAGGCCATGTTCGTTACACTCATTAATCAAGAAATCTATACCTTTTTTAAAGGATTTCCATTCCCCAAAAATAGCAAGGGCTATTAGACACTCAGAGTGGTCCCAAGCATCAAATTTTTTACCTTCATCCCAAAATATTGCACCCGAGCTGTCTTGATTCGTGATAATCCATTTAATACAACCCTCAAAATCTTTTTTATTAATCATTTTCGTAAATAAAAACAATCAGATTTTCCAAATAATGGATTAAGACACCTCTCAAGATAAGCAGAAAACCATGCTTTACCAAACATTTGTTTAATTAATATCTCATGTATTGATTTGGTGAATTTTGAATCCTCCATATTATTTTTTGCTTTAAAGATCCAATAAAAGGAATGCAAAGCATGCTCTCTATGAAATTTAAAAATCTTAAGGCCTTGATCTTCTAAGGATTTTTTCAAATATTCTCTTTTAAATATTCTTATATGGCCTCCTGGTGACTGCATATATTTTTTGGAGTAATTCCAACATAATCTTTCTGGTAGAAAACTAGGCACACTTATCAACATGACACCTGAAGGTTTTAAAACCCTCTTACACTCTTCAATAACTTTTTTAAAATTAGGAACGTGTTCAAGCACCTCTGAACAAATAACTAAGTCTTGGCTATTGCTGCTTAATTCAATCTCTCTTATATCCTGATTAAAAAATTGATATAGATTATTATTTTGACAATTATGATTTTGAAATTCCCATTTAAGTTTATTTATTTCCTCAATTGAATGATCAAAACCTCTTATCTCTGCTTGTTTTAAAATCATGCCTAGAGATTTGAGATGTCGCCCATTGCCACAACCAATGTCTGCGACATACTTTATTTTTTTCAAATTCAATAAATTAAACTTAAACGATACCACTTAATATTTTTTGGTAGATAACCTCAAGCCTTCTAGCATACTCGTCCCACCCAAAAAAATCATCTGTTCTCAAAAGCGAATTATTTGAAGACATTTTATTCAGGGAGTCATTTCTTAGTAGCATTTTCATTTTTTGGGCGAGCTCATTTGGACTTGCAGGGTTAAAAATTATTGCATTATCTCCAGCAATCTCTGGGAGTGATCCAGAATTTGCAACAATTACTGGCAAACCCATTGACATCATTTCAATCAGTGGGAATCCAAATCCCTCGTATAATGACGGAGCTACACCAATATCGCTTTTTTCCAATACGTCTATTAGACGGTCTTTGGATAAAGACTTAAATAAAACCACAGATTCTTCTAAGTTTAATTTTTTGATTAATTCTTTATTATTTTCTCTAAGATCGCCAACTAAGTTCAATTTAGCACTGGGATATTCACTTTTAATTAATGAAAATCCCAAAAGTAAGTTTTTCATATTCTTCATAGGAACATCAGAGCTGATGATTGAGACGAAACTTTGCTTTTGTACTTGTGTGCGGTCTACAAAGTGGTTCTTAATATTTAATCCATTCCACAAAACCTCTATTTTTGATGTATCAAATTTGAAATATTTCTCTATATCTTTTTTTGAAGATGAGCTTGGACAAATGACATATCTATAATTTTTGAGATTTTTTGTTTGGAAATTCAAGAATGAATACCAATTCTTTATTGCAAATTTCATGAAAAAATCTATCTCGTTTTCAATGTCAATCTTCTTGTCAATATGAATTGGATGATGGATGGTGGCAACAAGCCTATCATTAACAAAAGGTGGATATCCACTTAAGGATTGATTGTCATGGAAAATATCAAAGTCTTGAAACTCTTTTAAAAAAATTTTGTCTTTTGATAATCGTTTACCGAAGAACTTTGGCTCTGTAAAAATACCCAAAGAGGTTTCCAAAAAATCAGTAAGCTCTAGTAAATTTGGTGTTCTTTTTCTAAATAGTTTGAATCTCTCAAAGAAATCAAATGTTTCATAATATTTGGGTGTGTCAATTTCTACTACCCTGATGTTACCATTTAACCTTGGTAAAGGATTTCCTGAGAAAACAGTTACCTTATGCCCTAATTCAGCTAATGCCTCAGAAACATTCTTTATATAAATTCCCTGACCACCAGAAAGAGGATCGCTTCGATAGGAAATAAAGGCTATTTTAAGTTTTTCATTCGACACTTGTGAGCCAGCTTTGATATTGTTCTAACTTTCCACTCACAGTATCTAAATAGAGTTTTTGAATTAATGCAGTAACATCGCCACGTCTGCCATTTCCAATTTTGATTTTATCAACACCTTTAACTGGGGCTATCTCTGACGCTGTTCCACAAAGGAATACTTCGTCAGCAACACAAATTTCGTCTCGTGTAATATTTCTCTCTTTTACAGGAATATTATTGTCTTTTGCAAATTCCATAACAGTTCTTCTGGTTATCCCATTGAGGCAGCAATTAAGCGAGGGTGTTAAAAGCTCTCCATCTTTTACTAAAAAAATATTTTGGCCACTCCCTTCAGCAATAAATCCATTTGTATCAAGCAAGATTGCCTCTTGAAAACCATTTTTTCTTGCTAAGTCATGAGCCATAATTCCATTAACATAGCCACCAGAGATTTTGCTTTTCGTCATCAAGCTATTTGGAAATTGTCTTGTGAATGAAGAAATCATTACATCGATTCCTTTTTCCTGTGCGTCTGATCCAAAATAGTTTGGCCACTCAATACAAGAAATCATTACATGCCTGTCAATATCAATAATATCTAAACCCAGCCTTTCACTGCCGATATAAACGAGAGGCCTTATATATGAGTTTGTTAGCTTTGATCTTTTTACAACTTCTATTTGTGCTTCAATTAGTTGATCTAAGGAGTAATCTACGTCAACACCTATTATCTTTGCTGATTCAAGAAGTCTTTTTGTATGATCCACAAGTCTAAAAATAAGAGATTTTTTTCCATCATGTGATTGATACGATCTGACGCCTTCAAATGCTCCAAGCCCATAATGAAGCGTATGAGTAAGAGGACTTATTTTTGCCTGCTCTTTCGGTATGTATTCTCCGTCAACCCAATATATATTTGACATAGAAGTAAGTATAATTAAAAGCAGAGTTCATTAAAACTGTGATGAATAAAAATATCTTTAGAGCATACGACATTCGTGGAAATGCAAACACAGATCTTACTGATGATGTTGTTATAAAAATTGGTCTCACTCTTGGAAGGCTTGTTACTAAATATGGAGATAGAAAAATTTATTTGGGATATGACTCTAGATTATCTGCAGATAGAATAAAAACCTCATTAATAAGAGGTCTAAATGCTTCTAAAGTTGAACCAGTTTTGCTTGGTTTAGCCCCTACTCCTTTACTTTACTATGCTACAAAAGTTGGGGAAGTAAAACATGGCGTAATGATAACAGGAAGTCACAATCCAAAAGACGATAATGGCTTTAAGATGGTTATCAATGATTTGCCAGTTTCTGGAGAAGAAATTCTTGCAGGCATGAATAAATATGAGGATTTCAATGCAACTGAGGATAAATGTTCTGAAGTTGATTTTTCAGAACGCTACGTAGATGAAATTAAATCTCAAGTATCAATAAAAGAAAAACCAAGAATTATTCTTGATCCTGGTAATGGTGCATCCGGCCCACTAGCAGAGAAACTTTTCAAGAAATTAAATCTCGATTTTGAGATTATTAATATTATTCCTGACGGAAGTTTTCCTAATCATCATCCTGACCCATCTAAAGAAAAGAACCTGGATCAAATCTATTCAGAGATAATTACCAAAAATTTTGACTATGGTTTTGCATTTGATGGTGATGGTGACAGAGTTGCTTTAATTACCAAAACGCAAAAAATTATTTTTTCTGATACATTGGTTATGGTTTTAGCTAAAAAATATCTGGAAGAATTAGGGAAAGGCTCAATAGTCTATGACGTAAAGTGCAGTGATGATTTAGCGAAATTAATCTTAAACTATGGTGGTACACCAATAATGGAAAAAACTGGCCACTTTAATATTAAGAAATCTTTAAAAAGTCATAATGCTATTTTAGGTGGAGAAATGTCTGGCCATATTTTTATAAACCATAACTGGTATGGATTTGATGACGCTCTATATACCGCAGTGAAACTTATAGAAATTTTTTCTTCAGCTGGTAAACCGGTTGATGACATTATCAAAGGCATGATGAGTTCATTTGCCACTCCAGAGTTAAATCTTAACATTAAGGAGAATCAAAAATTTAGCTTCATTGAAAAGTTTAAAAAAGAAATGAACTTTGATGACGCAACAATTTCAGAAATTGACGGTATTCGTGTTAGCTATGAAAACTCATGGGGGCTTTTAAGAGCATCTAATACTTCTCCAAAGCTTGTTCTTCGCTTTGAGGGAAAAAATATGAATGAAATGGAATTTATAAAATCAAAGTTTGAAGAGAACCTAAAAAGAATCTTCCCTGAAATTAACTTAAATTATCATTGAACTTATTGAGCTAATAAATCTTCAAGGTTTTCTTCGAGAAAAAATTCAAAAATACTATTATCAAAGGTATTTGATACTAAGCCATTTGTCTTATTAATACGTACCACAGCAATTTTTTCAGGCATAACATAATCTTTTTTTTGAATTTTCTCTTTTGAAAGGGTAATGAAATCTAGCCAAATTGGTAAAGCTGTAGTGCTTCCGTATTCATTAGCACCTAGAGAATCGCCATTGTCCTTGCCAACCCAAGCTGTGGCTACAATATCTTCTGCGTAACCTGAAAACCAGGTACTTACGGAATCATTAGTCGTCCCTGTTTTTCCTCCCATTTTATCAAGAGGGAGAATTAGATTTCTTTGCTTTGCATTTCTAAGCAAAGCTTCTTTTAAAATGTCACTAAGTATAAATGCTACCCTTTCATCAAGCGCTTGGAAATCGGGATCATTTCCAATTTTAATCATTGCTCTGCCACTATAGTCAAAACCCTCATTAGATAACCAAGGAAAGCTGAGTGCATCATGACTACTATATTTTTGTCCATACTTTTCTTTTGGGTCAAATACTATCTCACCCTCAAGGTTCTCAATTCTGTCGATATAAAAAAGTTCTACATATTTCCCACTGTTTGCAAAAAGACTAAAATTTTGAGCAGTAAAAAAAGGGTTTGTTTGCCCTGAGCCAAGGGCAACTGAAAGATTAGCAACAAAAAGCTCTCTATTTAATCTGTAATTATTGAAACACTTCTGAATCCTTTCTATGCCTAAGGATTGAGCAAGTTTAATGGAAATCATGTTTAGTGATTGAACCAACGCCTCTCTTAATCTTGTTGGACCATAAAATTCTCCTGAATTATTTTTGGGCCTCCACACTGATTCCAAATTTTTATCTTCAATCGCAATAGGGCCATCTATTAGAACAGTCGAAGGGTTAAAACTATTTTCAAAAGCACAAGCATAAATAAAAGGCTTGAGGTTAGAACCGGGTTGAAGTGTAGAATTTTTTACACGATCAAATTTAGATTCATTAAAATCAAACCCCCCGACATAGGACAGAAGATTTCCATTCTTACTATTAACAGCTACAAATGCAGCTTCTGCACTAGGAGACTGAAATATCTCGGCCTCTTCTCCATTTTGTTTTAAGTAAATTACACTGCCCTTTTCTAAAAAATCTGTAAATCCTTCAGCTTTTGCGTTTGACTCAATATTTTGTTTTCTTGCCCAAGAAAAATTTTCTGACCAAAGAATTCTTTTAAAATTTAATGATTGATCAAGAGTTAGAATTTCTTGGTCTGATAGATCAATTACAATTGAAGGTAATTGCTCATTTAATTTGATTAATCCACTTAAAAAGTCCTCAGCATCTTTCATGGTGTTATTCATAAAGCTTTCATTATCAAAACTTAGATCGTTGCTGATTAATTTTTGATAGTAATTTTTGATACTTTCAAAATCCAAACTTTTATAAATCGTCTCTGGCTCCCATCCATATCTTTTTTGGTAATTGATCAAATTATTTGTTACTGATTTTACAGCGTTGGATTGCATCTCTGAATCCAATGTTGTGTAAACGTTTAAACCATCTTCATATGCACTCAGTCCAAAGCGATTAATTACATCCAGCCTAACTTGTTCCGCAAAATGTTGTGCACTTACTTCTATTTCAGGGCTAAAACTTTTTGAAGTTACATTAACAGTTAAGCTATTTTCATATTCTTCATTTGAAATATAATCATTTGAAAGCATTCTTCGTAAAACCAAATCTCGTCTTCTTTCTGCCTGAAGGGGACTTCTAATTGGATTTACAGTTGATGGTCTTTGCAGTATTGCAGCTAATAGTGCTGCTTCTGAAATACTAGCTTCAGAGAAATCTTTTCCAAAATAATATTGATATGCCGCAGCAAAACCATAATTTCTATTACCCAGAAATGCTTTATTGAAGTAGAGTTCAAAAATTTTTTCTTTCGTCAAGATATCTTCAAGACGTAATGCTAGGATTATTTCTTTAATTTTCCTTTCGTATGTCCTCTCGAATGATAAAACATAATTTCTTACAACTTGCATAGTTATTGTTCCACCTCCCCCAAGGGAAAGTCCGAACAATTCTCCATAAGTTGCTCTAAGTAAACTTGTTAATTTAATTCCAGAATGCTCGAAGAAATCATTATCCTCAGCGGCTAAAATCGCAAGCTTTAAATTTTCTGGAATTTCGTCATACTCCACAATTCGTCTTTTCTCAGTACCAAAAAGCCCAAGAAGTTTATTGTCTGCGCTATAGATCCTCATGGGATTTGTAAGCTTTATCTCAGTGATAGTCTCAATTTTTGGCAAGTTTTGCGAAAAAGAGATAAATACACTGCCTAGAATAGACATCGAAGCCAAAAGAAAAACTAATATATAGCGTAGTAAAAGCATACTGATATATTATTATGCAAAATTTAAAAAAAACTTAGTGATATGAATATTTTTCTTGTTGGAATGATGGGGGCTGGCAAATCCTCTGTAGGTTCACTTCTGGCTAGTGATCTTAGTTATGAATTCGTAGACCTTGATAAATCTATTGAAAGACAATTAGGCAAAAGCATAAATGCCATTTTCAAAACATATGGAGAGAAATATTTTAGAGAAATGGAGCAAAAAAAGTTATTTGAACATAAAAATACGGACAAGAAGGTAGTTTCTACAGGCGGTGGTGTTATTTTGAACCAAGAAAACAAGGAATTTCTGTCACAAGAAAATACTTATTTTCTTGACGCTAGTGCCACTGTTCTGTGGGAGAGAGCTTCTAGAAAGAAATATAAAAGACCACTTCTTGAGGGGTTAACATTTAATGCATTTGATGAGCTTTACAATATTAGAAGAAGCCTTTATTCTTCATGCTCTAAAACAATAGTCAATACAGAGAATAAGAGCATTGCTTTGATTGTCGAAGAAATAAAAAATTATGCAAACAATAATTATTGAAAATGGTAAAGATAAAGTTGATGTGCTTTATCATCAGGATATTGATAACCTTAAAAAAGAATTTTCACTAAGAAGTAAATCAATCTTTGTTATTGATCATAAAGTTTTTCAAAATAAACAATTAAAAGATGCATTAGTTGGATCAGAGGAAAATATTTTTTTAATTAAAGATCCTGAATTAAATAAAAGCTTCAAGGTGCTTGAAAAAATCCTCGAATTTTTCCACTCTAAAAAACTAAACAGAAACGACACAATTTTTGCCGTAGGAGGAGGTGCAGTAACGGATTTAGCTGCATTTGCCGCGTCTATCTTTAAAAGAGGTATAAACCTGACATTGATACCAACCTCCTTACTGGCTCAGGTTGACGCAACTATTGGAGGAAAAACTGGAATAAATTTCCATGGCATAAAGAACCTCATTGGAAGCTTCTATAACCCCAAAAAAATAATCATATGTACGGGATTCTTATCATCTTTAAACGATCAAGAATATTTGAATGGCTTTTCAGAAATAATTAAACACTCAATTTTAAAATCATCAAATGAATGTTTAAATCTAATAGAAAATAGTGAAAAAATTAATTCCAGAGAAGAAACATTCTTAAGAGAATTAATAGAAAGGTCTTTGAAAATAAAAACCAATGTAATTTCAGAAGACTTTAAAGAGAAAGGACAAAGAAAATTTCTTAACTTTGGGCATACATTTGCTCATGGAATTGAATATGCTAACAAAGAAAATCCAGTTTTACATGGGCATGCAGTCCATATAGGAATGCAAATGGCTACTGAATTCTCAATACAAAAGAAAATAATTTCCATGGAAGACTATCATATCTGTAAAGATTTATTTGGTCTTTTTGGTTACGACTTTACTAAGATAAAACTGAATGCTGAAGAGATTTTTCAGGCTATGAAATTAGATAAAAAGAATGAGAGCGACAAAGTTACTCTCATTCTTCTGAAGTCAATAGGAAGCCCTGTTGCTGTTGAGGTGGATGATGAGAATGAATTGTTGTCATTTCTTCAAGAATTTATAGATAATTTTGAACGATAATTTTTTAAATGCTCTGCAGAGAACAAATGCAAATAGGTATGTACCTGTATGGCTTTTAAGGCAAGCTGGTAGATATCTTCCCGAATATAGAAAGATTCGAGCAAAGAATGAAGATTTTTTTGCAATGATTAAAAAACCGGAAGTGTGTTGTGAGCTTACACTTCAACCACTACGAAGATTTAAACTTGATGCCGCTATTACTTTTACAGATATTTTAACTATCCCAGATGCTCTAGGCTTAGAAGTTGAATTTGTTAAAAATAAGGGTCCGGTATTTAAAAAATCTTTTCTTCAAAATAAGAGCCTCAGACTTGATCAAACCAATTTTCTTGACAGACTTGATTATGTTTTTCAGGCAACCAATCTCATAAAATCTAATATTGATTTACCACTTATAGGTTTCTGTGGAAGCCCTTGGACAATTTTTACTTATATGTTTTATGGAGAGTCTCCAAAAAATTTTGCAATCATAAAGGATTATATTAGAGAGAATATCGAAAGTACCGAAGAGACTCTAGACTTACTGACACAACTATCTATCGTCTATTTAAAGGAGCAAGCTAAATATGGAGCTGATTGTCTTCAAATCTTTGACTCTTGGGGTGGTATTCTTGGAGATGATTATGTTAAGTACTCATTAAAGTATATAAATGAAATTCGTAAAGAGTTACCACAAAATATACCAATCATCCTTTATTCAAGGGGTCAAAAAGTTATAGAGTTTCTTAAAGACTCAGATGTCAAGATATTTAATTTTGATTCATCAGAGAAACTCGAAAAGTACATCGACTTACCTCTCACAGTTCAAGGTAATCTTGATCCAAAAGTATTTAATAATAGTGATCAAAAGCTAATATCTTTAGCCGAAGATATTTATTTAAAATTCTCTCAAAAAAATAACTACATATGTAATCTTGGAAGTGGTTTAACTCCTGATATTAATCCAGAAAAAGTAGGCACTTTTTTAAATCATCTAAGATTTCTTAATTCTCAGTAATCCTTCTTGGATCACAGATGCTATAACTTCCCCATCTCTCGTAAAAAAAGTCCCTCTGCCAAGGTTTCTTGAGTTCCCTGTGAATGGACTATCTGTTGAGTACAAGATCCAATCATTCCAGATAAAGTCTTTTTTATGAAACCACATAGCATGATCTAAACTTGCCATTAATATATCCGGTGACATATAACTCAATCCATGTGCATAAAGCCCTGGTGCAAGCAAGCCAGCATCCGACACATAGGCAAGAAATGCTTTATTAAGAGTATTATCTAAAGGTATATCTCCATTAGGTTTAATCCAGACGTTTCTAATGGGAAGCATTTTCTTGGGGTCAAAGACATCGTTCCACTCTACAACTTTCTGAGTATACTCTCTTTGTTTAAGAAACATATCTTCTAGTCCTTTTGGAACTTTATCTATATTTTCTTCTCGCATTTGTATTTCGTCTTTTAGGTTTTCTGGCATTGGTACCTTAGGCATCTCTATACTATGATGATATTGATTTGGCTCATCTTTTTGAAATGAAGCTGTCATGGTGAAAATTACCTCTTTGTTTTGAATAGCTTTTACAGTTCTCGTAAAAAAGCTTTTTCCATCTCTCACAGGATCAACATTAAATGTAATAGGTTTTTTCATGATGCCTGGACGTAAAAAGTAAGCATGGAGTGAGTGAAGATGTAAATCAGAGGATACAGTTGATTGGGCTGCAACAAAAGATTGAGCAATTACTTGGCCACCAAAAATCCTTGAAATTCCGGCACTTTTTCCGTTAAAACAAAAAATAAATTCTTCTAATTGCTCAAGCTGAAGTCTTTCAAGAACTCTATTAAAAGGGTTTGAGGATGAGTTGGTGCCGGAAAGACGATCACTCTTGCTCATTGTGCCGATAAGCCTCCATCTATCAATAGCTCTGTACCCGTAATCATTTTGGATTCATCAGATGCTAGAAATAGTATGGCGTTTGCAATGTCCTCAACCTCTGCAAGTCTTCTTATTGGTACTTGTTTTTCAAGTTTTTTTAATAATTCTCCTGATGGATCGCTTGAAAAGAACGATTTCATCAATTCAGTGTTAGCAAATACTGGGTGAATGCTATTGCATCTCACTAGGTCTGTTGTGCGTGCGCAATGGAGAGCTACAGATTTTGATAAATGTCGCACAGCAGCTTTAGCACTGTTGTATGCAGCAAAATTATGGCCTGCAACAATGCCGGAAATAGACGAGACATTTATGATTGACCCATTGCCAGAATCTCTCATCACAGGTAATGCGTATTTGCAACCATAGAATACAGAATCTAAGTCAACTTTATGGATTGTGTTCCAATCCTCAAGGGTGGTTGCTTCAACGTTCGAAACATGACCAATGCCGGCATTATTTACGAGAATATTTAAACCATGACCTTCTGATTTAACATGATCAATAACTTCCTGCCACCTTTCTGTATCTGTAACGTCATGCTCTAGAAAACTTACGCCTATCTCCTCAGCAATTTCTTCACCTTTTTTAGTATTTATATCTGTAATATATACAGTGCAGCCATTGTGTTTGAATAATTTTGCAGTGGCGCTTCCAAAGCCACCAGCTCCCCCTGTTATAAGAGCCACTTTATTTTTCAACCGGTCAGACATAAAATATAAGTAAGCCGTTAGTATACAGTTAGAAATTTAAAGATGAAAAATAAAATTGTTCAAAATCGACCTGAAGAGATAATGCAATATCCGGAAATTAATCCAAAGGAGCAAGATGCTGTTGAATGTGTTAATGAAATCTTTAGAAGTCCTTTAACAGGATCATATACTTGGGACTATACAGTTGTTGAAGACCGAATAAAAAAACTTTACGAGCTAGGTAAGAGACTAAACTGGAATGTTGAATTTGATCTGGATTGGTCTCAAGAATTTCCCAAAGATAAACCTATGATAAATCAAGAAATCTTTAAATTTCCTGAGGAAAATTTGCCTGGTATTGAGGACTTAACAGAAGCTCAAAGAATTGAAATGGATAGGCACAGAGTATCATGGCAGTTGAGTCAGTTTTTACATGGTGAACAAGGTGCATTACTGGTAGCATCACAATTAGTTTCATGTGCACCAACTTTCAATGCAAAAATGTATGCTGCATCGCAAACTTTTGATGAAGCAAGACATGTAGAAGGATTTAATAAGTTCCTTAAAGAAAAAATTGGTTTTCAGTATCCAGCAACAGATGGATTGAAGTCGCTTATGGATAAAATCCTTACAGATGAACGTTGGGATCTAAAATTTATTGGTATGCAAATTATTATTGAAGGTTTAGCCTTAGCTGCATTTAACAATATGAAAATAATATTAAATGATGGGCTTTTAAAACAATTACTACATTATGTAATTCGTGATGAAGCAAGGCATGTTACATTTGGTGTAAATTATCTTGAGGATTATTTAAAAACTCTTTCAAAGTCTCAAATCGAGGATAGGGCACAGTTTGCCTTTGAAGCATGTGTTGTTATGCGAGATAGGCTTATTACTGGTGATGTAATCTCAAGGTTTTTAGATATCTCAAAAGAGGAAGCAACTGAAATAACAGCTAATTCTGGCCAAGGTGAGCATTTTAAAAATATGCTTTTTACAAAAATCATTCCAAATCTAACAAGAATTGGTTTAATAACTGATAAGGTGAAACCAAAATATGACAAACTAGGTGTTCTTAGTTATCAAGAAATGGAAGATAACTTCAATGTGGATTGGGCGGAGATATCAAAACCATATGAAACTCAAGAAGAAATAGAACGAGAAATTAGTTTTAATTAACTAGCTCTGCCTTCAAAAGAACTACAACTTCAACAGGTACATCCTGATAGCCTTTGAGACCCCCAGTTTGTACTCCAGCAATTTCATCAACAACTTCAATCCCCTCTATGACTTGACCAAAGACTGCATAGCCCCATCCATCATCAACTTGATTAGTTCTAAAATTTAAAAAAGGATTGTCCACATGGTTAATAAAAAACTGCGACGATGCTGAATGTGGGTTTGCTGTTCTAGCCATGGCAATGCTTCCTCGAACATTTTGTAGACCATTATTTGCTTCATTAAGTATTGGATCAAGCTTGTCGTCTTTTGGTGTCATATCTTCAAGATGCCCACCACCTTGAATCATAAAATTTGGAATTACACGGTGAAAAATTGTGCCGTCATAGAATCCACTCTCGACATATTTAAGAAAGTTTTCTGTTGTAATAGGTGCATTTTCTTGATCTAGTTGAATAGTTATCTCACCCATAGATGTTGTAAGTTTTACTGTCGGCATAGCTTCTCCTTTAAAAAATATTACTGATAAAAAATAAACCCCCAAGACAAATAAAATACCCGCTAGGACATACTTGAAATTTTTCATCAATTAATTATACCCTACTACTTATCAAGTTTTTTTGAATTACGAATTACGAGCAAATAAATTAATTCTGGTATCCCAAATAATTGTATAACGAGTGCCATGATAAAAATCGGGATATTTTTTCTACGTGCAGAAAACCACATTGCTAGCCCTGTAAAAACAACATCCAAGACAACTGCTGGAATTAAAAAATAAGGTGATGAGATTAATTCTGTCATGGACCTAAGAAATTATTACCTCTCCTTTAAGGTACAGCCTTGCCTTGCCTGATATTTTTACTTTGCTATCTAGAAGATGACACTCTAAATAACCTCCTCTTGATGATAGTTGTTTTGCTCTAAAGTGTTGCTTTGATAATATTTTTGACCAATATGTTGTGAGAAGAGCATGCGCCGAACCTGTTACTGGATCCTCATCAATACCAATGCCTGGTCCAAACACTCTTGAAACAAAATCTACTGATAATCCCTGTGCTGATATGATTAAACCACGACAATCAAGTTTTGCAATTGCAGAAAAATTTGGTCTGCAATTTAAAACATCAACCTCTGAATTTAGAATTAACAAATAGTCATCAATACCCCGCACTACATCAACGATTTCACTATTGATTAATTGATTAAATTTTTGGAAGTTATCAATTTTTCTTGGATTGTCTTTAGGAAGGAAGATAGATACACCATCGTTAGTTTTCTCAGCACGCAAAATACCCCTATTTGATTGAAACTCAATATGTGTAGCCTCTTTTTTAAGGTGATTGAAAAATATATAAGCTGAGGCCATTGTTGCATGCCCGCATAAATCCACTTCCAATTGTGGAGCAAAAAATTTTATTAAATTATTTTTGTTTGTGTTTATAAAGGCTGTTTCTGAAAGATTATGTTCAGCTGCCATCTTTTGCATCATCTCAGATGGTATTTCTTCTGAATGAAAAACTACCCCTGCTGGGTTTCCTTTAAATAACTTGTCAGTAAATGTATCAACAAAGAACACCTCTAAATCCATTAATCTATTTTACAAACAAATGTTTGATAGAGCTATGTAGGATAGAACTGCAGAGATCTTCTGCATGCAAAACATAAACTTTTTAAAATATGCTAAAACCCCACAAGAACACAAATAATATTTTGCATTCTTGTTAATTCAAACATCCTAGAGTTAAAATGCTTAATCTGCTATGTCTAAATTGCTTGAAATAAAAAACTTATCTGTAGACTTTAAATTAAGAGGAAGTATTTTTAGAGCAGTTAATGATATTTCGTTTGAGATTGAAAAAAATCAAACATTGGCATTAGTTGGTGAATCAGGTTCTGGAAAATCTGTAACAGCAATGTCGATTCTTAAACTTCTTCCTTATCCAAAAGCAACGCATCCAAATGATTCAAAAATAATTTTTGAGGGAAAAAATATTTTAGGCTTCAACAGTGAAAGACTAAGACAAGTAAGAGGAAATATTGTATCAATGATTTTTCAAGAGCCTATGACATCGTTAAATCCATTTCATCGAGTTGGTAATCAAATAATCGAAGCCATTATCACTCATAATAAAATCTCTAAAAAAGAAGCAAAAAATAAGGCGTTTGAATTATTAGAACTTGTTGAGATTCCAGATCTCTCAAGAAGGTTTAAATCATTTCCTCATGAACTTTCAGGAGGCCAAAGACAAAGAGTCATGATTGCTATGGCTCTAGTCAATAATCCAAAACTCCTCATTGCTGATGAACCTACAACTGCGTTAGATGTAACAATTCAGGCACAAATACTTGATTTAATGTCTAAACTTCAAAAAGAATTTGGCATGTCCATTCTTTTCATTACTCATGATCTAGGTCTTGTTGATAAATTCTCTGACAAAGTAGCAGTGATGAAAGAGGGAAAGATTGTTGAAATAGGTGAAACAAAAAAAGTCTTTACGAATCCCAAAGAAGCATATACCAAACTTCTACTTGCATCGATTCCAAAAGAAAAAACTAAGATAGAATCAGAGCCACAACCTTTAGTTGAGATAAGTGATCTTGATGTTTTCTATAGAATTGAGTCACAAAATATTTTTAAAGAAAATTATTTTCACGCAGTAAAAAATATAAATCTTAAAATTAATAAAAAAACTACTATTGGTCTCGTTGGAGAATCTGGTTCGGGTAAATCAACACTCGGAAGAGCTATAGCAAATTTACTTCCTTACAAAGGTTCAGTTTTTTTTGATGGGAAAGAAATTTCATCATTTAAAGATCGTAGCATCAGAAAAGATATCCAAATCATTTTCCAAGATCCTTATGGATCACTATCACCAAGACTTACTGTGGGCGATATCGTTGGAGAAGGCCTAGATATTCATATGAATTTAAGCAAACAAGAACGAAATGAGCAGATAGAGCAAACTATGCTAGAGGTTGAACTTGATCCCAAGTATAGATTCAAATATCCACATGAGTTTTCAGGAGGTCAAAGGCAAAGAATAGCTATAGCTAGATCAATAATACTTAAACCTAAATTTATCATTTTAGATGAACCTACTTCAGCTTTAGATAGGTCTATTCAGATTCAAATCATTGATTTACTTAAGTCGCTTCAAGAAAAGTACAATTTAACTTATTTATTTATTAGTCACGATTTGAAAGTGATAAGAGCAATGTCTGACATAATTCTTGTAATGCAAAATGGTGAAATGGTTGAAGAAGGCAATGCAAAATCTATTTTTGAAAAACCTAAAGATGAATATACAAGAGAGCTTTTATCTGCCGCAATTAAATATTCTTAAATTTAATCTGAAGAGGTTTTTGGATCCAAAGCATCTCTAAGACCATCACCAAAAAAGTTTAAGGAAAATAATGTAATGGTAAAAGTAATTCCAGGAAAAACTAACAACCACCAATATTCTTCCATAGATTCAACCCCATATCTTATCAATGTTCCCCAACTGCTCATTGGAGGCTGAATCCCCAAACCTAAAAAACTTAAAAAAGCCTCTAGGAGCATAACCTGAGGAATGGTTAAAGTTGCATAGACTGCAATTGGTCCTAAAACATTTGGAAAGATATGTCTTATGAACATATAAAAGTTTGACACTCCCATTGCTTTTGCTGAAAGGACATATTCTTGGTTTTTTATACTTAATACCTGTCCCCTTATTATTCTTGCCATTGTTAACCATTCAACAGCTCCAATTGCTCCAAAAAGAAGCCAGATGTTTCTACCAAAAACAACCATTAACAAAATGATGAAGATTATGAAAGGCAAACCATATAAAATATCAACTATCCTCATCATCACAGCATCAACTTTCCCCCCGAAATAGCCAGAAACAATCCCCCAAGTAACTCCTATAACCAAAGCTACAGCTGTTGCTACAAAACCTACCATTAAAGACACTCTGGAACCGTAAAGAAGCCTACTAAGAAGATCCCTTCCTAAAGTATCAGTGCCCAGCAAATAAGCGCTCGAAGGTGCTGATGCTCCAAGCTCTAAATTTTGATAATCATATGGGTACGGTGAAATAACTGGGGCTAAAATAGCTAAAATAATTAACGATATGAGAATAAATACCCCAAACATTGCTGCTCTGTTTTTTAAAAGCTTTCTTAGAGCATCAGACCACAACGAAGAATTAATCATGAATCTCTCGCTCTAGGGTTCAAAATCAAAACTAATATATCTGAAACTAAATTAAAAAAAATAATCATTGCAGAGAAAAATATTGTTGTGCCAAGTATCATTGTGTAATCACGATTGAACGCAGCTTCTACATAAAATTTTCCTAAACCAGGAATTTGAAAAATTGTTTCAACTACAAAAGAACCAGCTAATAGGCCGGCAATAGCTGGTCCTAAAAAAGACACAACAGGTAAAATACCACCCTGCAAAGCATGATTAATTACAACCTTTGTTTCAGTAAGTCCTTTCGCTCTAGCAGTTCTGATAAAGTCTTGGCCCAATATTTCTATCATCCCACCCCTTCCAAGTCTGGCAATATATGCAGCATAAGCAGCACCCAAAGTAATAGAGGGGAGGATTTTATCACCAGGAAGTGTATCCCAACCTGACACTGGAAGAAGTTCTAAATAAATGCCAAAGATAAGAACTAAGAAAGGTCCTAATAGGAATGTAGGCACACATATGCCAAGCATTGCAATTGCCATTGGGAAATAATCAAGGAAGGTATTTCTTTTTAGAGCTGCAATTGTTCCGGCCAAAAGACCTATGAGAAGCGCAAATAATATTGCGTAGAAGGCTAGCTCAAAGGTTACAGGCAGTCCAGTAGATATCATTTCAGTCACTGTTCTTCCTGGATATCGAAAAGACGGACCAAAATCTCCAACTAATACATTAGAAAAATAATCAAAGAATTGTTCATATATAGGTGCGTTGAGGTTGTAGACTTCATTAAGATTATCAATGACCTCTTGAGGAAGTTTTTTTTCTGCATCAAATGGCCCTCCCGGGGCCAGCCTCGTAAGAAAGAAAGTTATGCTAGCAACAACAATTAATACTGGGATTGCAATTAGAATCCTTCTAAGAATTATTCCAATCATTAAATTAGTCTCTCTCTAGATAAACAAATTTTGGATGATGATGGTCAAGAATGTTTGCGTCCCAACCTTTGACATCTGGATGTATTTGAAATTGCTTTACGTAGGTATAGATTGGAATTAGTGGCATTTCATCTATTAATATTCGCTCTGCCTCCATCAGCTTTTTATACCTTTCTTCTTGGTCCGAAGTTTTATTTGCTTCAGCAACTAATTTCTCATACTCATAATTTGTCCAACCTGTCTGATTGTTTCCTCTGCCTGGTCTCATTATTTCAAGAAATGTATTAGGGTCTTGATAGTCTCCAATCCATCCAGCTCTAGAAATTTGATAATCTAAATTATCTTGTCTGCTTAAATAAACTTTCCAATCGGTATTATAGATTTCAACATTAATACCTAAATTCACTTTCCACATTTGTTGAATTGCTTCAGCTATTTTCCTATGGCCCTCTTGAGTATTGAATAAAATTTCAATTGTGGGGAATCCTTCTCCATTTGGGTAACCAGCTTCCGTTAATAATTCTTTACCCTTCTCTGGATTAAATTCAACTACCGTATCTGGATAATATTCAGAAGTTCCTGGAGGGGTAAATGAATATGCAGTTTTTTGTCCACATTTAGATACTTTTTCAACAATTAGTTTTCTGTTAATTCCCATTGCCAAAGCTTTTCTTACCCTAGAATCTGATAGATGTGGCAAAGTGGTATTTACTCTGTAGTAGTAAGTGCCCATATATGGGTCAATTCTTAAAGAGGGGTTTTTATTCTCTAAGTAAACAGGACACTTCTCTTGTGGTACTACATTTGTGACATGAAGAGCACCTGCTCTAAACATTCTATCTTCAGTAGATTCATTTTGTATTGGATAGTAATGGATTTCATTTAGTTTTACTCTATCTGCATCCCAGTAATATTCATTTTTTTCTACGATAATCTTCTTATTAAGTTCCCAGCTTTTTAATTTCATTGGACCGTTACAAACATGGTTGCCTGGTCTTGTCCATTTCATGCTTCTATCATCTATTTCCCCAAATTTTAAAACTGTTTCTTTATGTACTGGCCATGTCGAGTAATGAGCTAGAAGACCAACAAAAAAAGGTGTTTGATTTTCTAGTTCAACTTCAAGTTCATAATCTGAAATTGCCTTTACTCCAACCTCAGAAAAATCGTCAATCTTACCATCATAAAACTCTTTTGCATTCTTGACGTAGAAGAGCATTTCTGAATACTGCGAACCAAGGGTTGGGGTTAAGGCTCTTTGCCATGACCAAACAAAATCTTCAGGTGTAACACGATCACCATTTGACCATCTAGCATTTGGATTAAAACTAAAGACATATGTCTTTTGGTCCTCTTTAAGAGCCCAACTTTGTGCAACTCCAGGCAAGTTTTCTCTACCACCTTTTGGATCGGTTATTGTAAGACCCTCACAAACACCAATTAAAATATGATGTTCTGGTACGCCTGTAACAATATGTGGGTCAATGCCCTGTGGCTCGCTACCATTTCCCCAATGTAAAATTTGATTTTCCAGCCCTTCTTCAACTGGAGTTTTCCCACTTGAGCAACTGGCTAATATAAATATAGATAAAATAGAGATGAAATTTTTCATAACCAAAGGTTAAACTCTTATTGTCTAAGTATCAATCAAGGAAATACTTTTAATTTAGTTAAAGGCACTTACCACTTTTTCTTTAAAATCATCTAATCGCACAGTTGCAAAAATTCATTCACGACTAACTGAGTGGTGGAGCTATGCGGGATCGAACCGCAGACCTCCTGCGTGCAAAGCAGGCGCTCTCCCAGCTGAGCTATAGCCCCAAAGTATGAAATCATATCTAGGTATCAGAGAAATTTCAACTAATCTTTGTCTCTTGGATCGTCTGAAAGCTTTTGACCTAGAAACCTTGAAAACGGTGAAATTAAAAAAATAATGGGCGTTCCAACCGACCAAGCCAACATCCATGCACTTATCCATGAACTTAGTTTCGGAGGAAATTCATTTGTGTTTAATGATGTTATGAAAAAGCTTACCAACCCAGTTGCAATAGTCACTAATACGAGGGTAGATATTACATATGCTACTGTAAAATTTTTCACTTATTTAAAAAGGAAATATAGTGATATGGCAAGCAATGAAAGTTGATATTTAAATTCCTGCCACTGCTGCTCCCAAAGGTCAATATGCAGAAAATAAATTATTATAACCATGGTAATAGTTGCCAAAAAACCTCCCAAAGTCGATAGGGTTTTCGCAGATGCTCCAAGAAAGGAAAGCCCTCCCAGAAGAATACATGCGGGTATTATTATTGCTTCACTAATGGCAGCGACCCAAGAGAAGAAAATAGGAAAAGACTCAAAAAAAGCCATCCCAGTGACTATTTCAAGTGGCATTGAAGGGTTTTCACTTAGAAATAATACCTTCCCTTGGCCATGTGTAAACATGAGAAGTGAGAATATTATCCTCAATGACCACTCTGAAATAATACTAAATCTGGAATTCGAAATATTTCCAATTAATTCATTGACTGAGGACATATAAAAATATTAAGTTGTTTTGGAAATTAAAGCTATGAATTCTTAGCCTACGAAGTGTTTTTCTTTTTCTTCGTTAATAATTTTTACTTCAGCACAATATTCTGCCGTAGGTCTTGAGATAAGACGCTCAAGTCCAATTTTTTCACCTGTTTCAACACAAAAACCATAGTCTCCTTTTTTGATGCGCATAATAGCTTTATCAATTTTAGGTAAGAGCTTTGACTCTCTTTCAACAATTCTTAAAAAAAGCATAGAATCAATCTCGTGCTGTGCTCTATCAACTTCATCACTGCAGTCTGGAGGATTACTTAATCTATTTTTTGCATCTTTAATGTGGCCAAGGGTCTCTAGTTTTAGCTCCTCTAAGAGAATTTTAAAGAACTCCAACTGCTCTTTATTCATATAGTTTTTCTTTGGTGCTTTTAAAATTTTTTCTTTTGTTAACATAATGAGGATGTAATTTTATGGGAGTGGATGAATATTTCAACTAAATAACGAACTTATTTCTATTTTTTTACAATTTCGACACGATTTGCAATTCTTATCCCAATAAATACAAGAATTCCTGCTAATGGAAGCATTAATAACGGTACTGCATAAAGAATAATTCCAAAAGAGATGATCATATTAAATAAGATTCCACCAGAGGCATCGCCAGAACGATTAATAAGCGTATCTATAATCACAGTAGATTTATATTTTTCAGTTTTACTTAAAGTTGTATAAGCAACTTCTCTTGCCGGTTTGTTTAATCCATATTCATAGGGTCTTTGAAATAAAGATATTATGTAAAAAAGAATTATTCCCGATGCTGGCAAAAGTAATTGACTAAAGTGAAGAGACATAAGGGTAAAAGAAATCACGAAAAATATGCCATACAAGCCCAATACAAAGCTAAGACCTAGACGTTTGTTGGTCAAAATTAATATAGAAGATGCCTGGAAAAAAAGTGTTAAAGGTAAGACGATGTTATCTGCAAATGAAAAAATTTGAACTTTTCTACTAGTATCTTCAGTGTAAGCATTAATTATTTCAAGATTAAAAAAATAAAGTGCAGTTGATAAACAAGTCCAAAAAAAACCATAAGAAACTAAATACTGAATATTTCTGTTTAAACGAATCTGTTTAAACTGCTCAAAAACCTGTTCCATCAAAATTCCAATGTTTGCTTTAGCTGAAACTTTTTTGGGAGACAATTTTGAGGAAAAGAATATTGCACATCCTAATGAGACTGCTGATAATCCAATTGATACCTCTTCGCCCTGGTCATAAAGAAAATTAGTAACTAAAATACCAGCCAACCATCCACCAAAAGTCCCAAAAGCACTAATTATTCCATAGTTTCTTTTTCCCTCTTCTTTGTCAAAACAATTAATCGTTCTAGCCCAAAAAACTGCAACCACGAAAAAATTAAAGATGTTATACCAGACATAAAAACTTGCTCTCAATATAAAACTATCAGGATATACCTGATAGCAAAGCAAAAATATAAACATATTGATAAGTAGGAATGAGTAGACATACGTTACAATTCTGTTTTCTTGAACTTTGGAGACCGTATATGAATAAATTAAGTTTGCTGCCACCATCACCAAAACAATGAGAACTAAATACATAGGCAAATTTTGTGTGCCAATATCAGCAGCAATAGCACTTCTAAACGGACGTGTTATAAATAAAGAGAATAGAACAAAGAAAAAAAATAGTCCTGAAAAAATGGTATTTTTAGAGAATGCACGAAACATTTTTATTTTCCAATTGAGCCTTATTTCTCATCAAGGCTTTGTAACTTTTTAGATAGCTCGTCCTGTTGGCTAAGATTGTAATTAAAATCTATTAAAGCTCCTTCCCAATCTCCATACACAGGATTCGGAAGCATAAACCAAAAATTTCCCCAGTGAGAATCATATTTTTTAAAGATATCGTTGCGCTCTATAACACTTAAATTATTCTCTTCTGCCCCAACAAAATCACCAAGATTATCTCCAATTATCATTACAATCCTATAGTTTTCTGCAATCCTTTGAATTCTTGAATTTTTGTTTCGATCCCAGCCTTCTTCCTCATAACGCATTAAAAGTTGATCAATATTTTCTGAAAAAGTGAAGCCCAGCTGCTCAAGATTATTTTTTGTTGCTACTTCAATTTCTACCACTCTGTTAGTTACAAAAAAAATTTCTAACCCAAGAGATATTGCATATCTTAGATATTCTTCAGCACCCTCAATATAATCAGCTTTCTCCTCTTTAGCCCAACTAATCCAGCCATCAGGATATGCAGATCGTTTTTTAATCATGCGTGCTTGGTATGCAATATTGTTTAAAACAGTTTGATCAACATCTAAGATAACTGCTGGTGGCTTTCCAGAATAATCAGTTTTTTGAACCAAAGCGGCTGTGTGACTTTTATCAGCAATTAAAGTAGGCAGCCTAGACATTGCAGCCCTATAGATGCTAGTGGTATTTGCCTTATACTCAGCAGAACTTTGTATATAAAGTGTTCCAAGCAGGGATTCTTCCTCAAGATATTCCGTACTTAGACCAAAAGAAAAAAATATTAAAGTTAGAAATCTTCCCATTTTGGTATTTTACATTGTATTTAACACAAGGTTATTAATTTCTGAGAAGGGAGAATTGGATACTTATCATTCTGCCTCTAGGATCGTGAACCCTTGTATCATAGCTAAAGTCAGGTGCGTCATATAATAAGGGTGGGCCTTCGTCAAAAATGTTAATAATCGAGAAGGTTGTTTGCAAGGAAAAGTCAGTATTGGTTTTAAAAGCTCTAAAAAAATTATCCAATGGATATTCCAAAAATAAGTCATGCACCAAGAAAGCATCAACTTTATTGGTATATCCAAGAGCTTGTGCGCTATTTGGTATTGATCTTAAATTTTCGTAACTATCAATAAATCTTGTAATCACTCCAGCCCGACTATCATTATTACTCCATACCAATTGGTTATTAATTCTAAATTTTGGCAATGAAAATGTATTATTATCAAAGTTAAATCTACCAACCCTGTTAATCATCACAGTGGAATCGAAACTCTCAGGAGTTAGGAACTCATCCAATTTCGTTCCTTTGAGGTCTATTGTGAATGTGCTGCTATCGAAGAAGTTAAATTCTTGAAAGTAATTGAAATCGATACCACTGACTAGTGTACTTGATTCATTAAAATATCTCGTTGTAACTCCAATCAAATCTCCTAAATTATTTCTTGTTATTGATGAGCCGTAGGGGTCAGATTCTATTAAAGCTTGTGCACTTTCAACCTCTATTCTGTTTGTATAGTCGATCTCCCATAAATCTAAAGAAACTTTTATTTGATTGTCTTGATAATAAATGCCAAAGTTCGTATTTTGTGAGACTGATGGCTTTAATTCAGGATTTCCTAATTGGGCTTGCCTAACAAAAACACTTCCTTCAACATCTCTAACGCTACCAAGTCTGATTTGACTTGAAAAAAGCTGTCCCATTGAGGGCATTTTAAAAGATTCGCCTTTTGCAATTCTCAGAGAAAGGGTTTCAAACGGCTTAAAATTTACAGAAAGTTTAGGATTAAATGATGAAAATTTATCTGCATCTTCATACCTTCCAGAAAATACTAAGGTAAATGATTTTGTAAAATCTCTACTCCCTTCAAAAAATAAAGACGATTTGTTTCTTGATCTTTCTACATTTTGCCCACCGCCCAAGAAAAATAAATCTGCTGTTTTAGTTAACTTCCCATCTGAATCAAATTCAACTCTAGATAGTTCGTTAAATCGAATTTTTAGCCTATCTCGACTTTGTTGAATACCAAAGGCAAGATTTAAGTTAAGGTCCTTTTGAAACGTTCTGGCAATTAAATCAAAAACTGTCAAGCCTCCGGTTTTGTTTGACCTTTCAAAGCCCTTTATATAAGAAATAAGTGATGCTGAATTATTTGCTGGATTAAAAATGTCCCACTGTTCATTATTGCTTGCTCCGCCAGACCCATTCAGTGCACTTAAAAATCTTGAATCAATAATATCTGGTCTTCGATGAAGATTTTCATGTTGACTATCAGTAACAGAAAATTCAACCTCAAAATCTCTGTAAATTAATTCGTACGCATAACTAAAATGGTGTTGTGAGATATCTTTTGGTGAAAAAGGTGAGGGGTATCTGCCTCCCAAAGGTCTTCCAAGCCATCTTACAGGAACATTAAATGGACTCCCACCAACACCTGGCATTATTTCTCTTGATAAAAATGGTAATGCAGGATAAGAGGGTGATTGAGGATTATCAATAACCTTTACATTTGATGCAATTAGCAAAAGAGAATGCTGAAAACTATTTAAGTTTAAATAAAATTTCTCATGTGACTCGTTATTTACTAAGTTAAATCTAGTGCCATACTGAAACCTGCAACGTCCAGATAAAATACCACCATTTTCAACACAATTTGGATCAGGAACTAGGGCCCCTTCTTCATATTCCCCAGCGTAAGGTCCTTCTTCAACTGTATCTGCTTCGGTGAGGATAAACGAGTTCCCTAAGCCACTGACTGCTAATTCAGCAAGTTTTCTAAAGTCTATAACTGGTAGAGGGCTTCTCTGCAAGTTGTTATAGCCAAAGACAAATTTTAAGTCTTTGAAATTGGCTCCGTATAAGAAACCAAAAGTATTATCATTTTGATCGTAGTTAGCAGTTTGGCGACGTCCAAAATTAACTTTTAGCCCATTGAACTCTTTAAATGTTAAGACGTTGACAACACCAGAAACTGCATCTGACCCGTAAGTTGTTGAGGCGCCTTCTTTTAAAATTTGTACTTCGCGTAATGCAACTTCAGGAATGATACCAATATCTATGTAACTTCCCCCGTCATCAGAGGGAGTGCCTGCAAAAGTCTGTCTTTTGGAATTAATCAAAACAAGGGTAGATTCTTGTTCAAGACCCCTCAGGTTTATTGATGCCATTCCCTGATCTTGGCCCCCTAGAGTATTGCTTTGAAAACGCGAACCAGAAGAAGAAGTAATATATTGACTTAGCTCAGCAAAGCTTACCAGACCAAAATCTTTAATTTGTTGGGCTTTAATTATTTCTTTTTCAACAGCATTTCCTGTTGTGCTTGTTAATAAACTTCCTGTGGTTACAACTTCTTCAATATCGTCTGAAGAAAAAAAATAAAATGAAATAATTAGTAAGACTAACCTCTTAAACACGAAATAGATTATATAAAAAAAAAGGGCAGGCCCAACGACCTGCCCCATAAAAAGGAGTTTAATTTAATTTAAAACTCTAAATTAAACCTAAGACCAAAATTAATCCCTGGAAGTGGCACCTCAGCTTTGACATAGGAAGCATGATTTCTTGCAACCTCATCTAAAAGATTATTGGCAAAAAATGAAACACCAAGATTAAATTGACTAGATAGCTCAATCTCTTTTTTAACCAAAAGATTCAACATCTTGAATCCTTCTGTTTCAGTTTCTCCATCACCAATTATAGTTTGTCGATCAACATCTTTGAGAGTGAGTCTCATTCTGTAATCACTAGCCCTGTAAGATAATGTGTACAAACTTCTTGCTGGAACCAATCTAGGAACATTTTCTCCGTTACTGAATTCACCATTGACTGAATCTCTTCCATAGCTAAGCACAAATTCACCAGTATCCGTAATGAATCTTCTACCAAATTCAAATTCATAGCCGTTAAATTCAGCGTCCTGTTGAAGAAAATCCGCGTGGATCAAACCACCATGGTCCTCATCACCATGGTCCTCATCATGATGCTCTTCTAACTCATCTTGAAGATAAATATAATCGTCAATGTTATTTTGGAATAAAGTTAATTGACCAAAATAATCTCCATCATCAAAAAATAACGATCCCTCGAAGTTATTGGCTCTCTCTGAAGATAAGTTGATGTCACCTGTTTCAAACCTGCCACGCGCTAAGTGTGGTCCATTCATTGCCATCGCAGTACCAGATGGAGCACTAGCAACACTTGAAAAACTTATATCAAAACTAACTGCATCAGTAAGCTGTCGACCAAGGCTTGCAGAGAAACTTAGATCGTCAAAATCTTTATCAAAATATTCAACTTCCATTTCTTCATGCTCATCATGATCCTCATCACCATGATCCTCATCATCATGGGTGCGCTCTAACCCCTCACCATGACCTTCTGTAATTGAGCCTTGTCTATTAACCTGATCATAGCGCAAACCTAAATCTAAGCTATAACCTGATAAATCAAGACCAGCATAATAGCCAAAATTTAAACTCTCACTTTGCATTGGATCCATAAATGCTTCGTGTCCAGCAATGGATTCATCCATGGAAAGAAAGTTCACCATTAATTTCTGAGATGATATGAGTCCTGATGTTGGAAGATCAAACATAGCACCAAATTCTTGAGCAATGTTGGTAAAGACAGTTGGTCCCTCTTCATGACCATGATCGTCATGTTCTTCTTCATCATGATCACCTTCCTCTTCAGCATGCTGCTCTTGAAATGTGTAATCAGTGTCTCTAAAAAAGTAATCAACTTTATTTACAATAGGGCTATTTAAGCTCAAGCCACCACTGACATTTACAGCCTGTGAATCAGTGAAGGCATATATTCTTTCACCCTCGTGCTCATCGTGTCCTTCCTCTTCTTCACTGTGTTCATCACCATGAAAAGGTATTCCATACTCTGTCTCTTGATCTTCAAGAGAGACACCAAGATAGCCCCAATCACCTGTAACTGAGAGGCCAACCCTTGAGGTTGTTGAGCCAAAATCTGAATTTGCCAAAGTCTCAGCATCCATTTCATCATGATCCCCTTCTTCTTCATGCTCATCTTCCGAGTGAAGAATTGCACCATTTGGAATTGCATAGTTTCCGAACTGGGAATCTTTGTAAGCCAAAGACAAATTTACACCTGCAACATTTTTTTGGTACGCAAAATTTTCCGCATTTCCCCAATTGACGCTCTGTTTCTCAAAACCTAGGCTTCCAACTTGTTCCTCAAAATCAGTTTTTGCAATGGTGTTATCAATTACATTAATAACTCCTCCAATAGATCCTTTTTTATAAAGCAATGACGACGGGCCACGAATAATTTCAACTTGTGACACATTATTAAGATCCACCTCATTTAAGTGATCCGCTCCCATGCCTGCGACGTCAGCTACACTCAGACCATTTCTAAGAATCTTTACCCTTCCATCTAAAAGCCCACGGATTGCTGGCTGACCAACAACTGCGCCATAGTCCACTGAGGATACACCTAGCAATTCATCAAAGGATTCTCCAAGACTTTGTGTCCCTGAGTCCTCTAAATCCTCTCCACTTACCACATGTATTGGGTCACCAATTTCTGATAATTGTCTATCATCACTTGTTAATGACGAAACAACTACCACCTCTTCAACTTCTTGTGATACCAAGAATGACGATGTAAAAATTAAACTTATTAAGATTTTTTTCAATTTGTTTCCTCCTTTTTAAAATAAATTTTTGCTATTAAAAATTTATCTTTTCGGAGGTGCTCGAGATAAAGAATCTCTAAGAATTTTGTCGTGAGTAAGTTGTCTTAGTGAATTACTTACTACACTTGCAATAGGGTTTTTGAATATATTCTTATTTATAAAAAAACTTGTAGAATTTTCACTCTCACAAACGTGACAAGATATTACCTCAACCTCTTCGTGAAAATGATCATTGCTAATTTCATGTAAGGGAAAGCTCACTCCCAAAATGAAAATTAGAAATAACTCAAAATACTTTTTTTTCATTCGTGCAGATCATATCAGAAAGTCCATTAAAATCTCAATTGATATAATTTAATTTTTATCTTAATTTATATTTCTTACTTATTTAGATAGTTCAATTAATTGGTTTGGCTTATTTTTACGTTTTTTTAATTTAAATTCATCATATAGATTTCCTGTTGCATCAAAGGCTTGGAATCGTAAATCATTACCTGATATCTTGATTATCTGGTAAAGCTGTGTATCTTCTAAAATTTTTTTTGCGTAGTTGCCTTTCGTAAATTCATACATTTTCGGGCCACTTACCGATACAACATAGACTGTCCCTACATCGGGATCATAAGCTTGTTGGTAACCATTAGGCACATTTTCAACCTTAGCTCCGGCAAGGTCTCCAGTTCGAGAATATATATGGTCATGACCGTTGAGCACTAGATCAACTTTAAATTCATCAAACAATGGCTTCCATAGTTTCCTTAAATGAGGATTGTCACGATCGGTTCCAGGTGAATACATAGGATGATGAAAAGTAACTACTGTCCATTTATTCGGATTATTCTCTAAAACAGATCTAATCCAAGGAACTTGCTCCTCTTGTGCAATATTTGAGTCGAGAGAAATGAATCTTACTCCTTGATAATCCAAGTAATAAATTGTCTCTTTCAAACGCTGATCTGGTACATTTTGAATAGGAAAGACAAATTGTGGTTGCCAGTGAGCACTTATTTCAGGAGCAGTTCTCTTAGCTTTTGAATATTTTACGTACTCATGATTTCCAGGAGTAGCTAACAGAGGTATTGTTGCGTTTACCCAGTCTGGGCCTTCGTGCCACTCACCCCAATTGGAATCCATATCTTTAATATCGACAAGATCACCAGCATGAAGTATAAAAGAAGCTCTTGGAGCATCACGAAAAGCCTCCCTAAATACTCTTGACCAGTGAGTTCTTACTTCGTTCTGAGCATCACCAAAATAAATAAAACTAAAGGGTTCTGGGTAAGAGCTTGCTGTCTTGAAGTGGAAATATTCACTCCAATTTACTCCATCGCCTACTCTATATGCATAGAGGGTATTTGGATTCAAGCTCCTAATAGTAATACTATGGTAATGAGCTTGATTTATATCACTCTGAAAAAATATAGTTTTTGCCTCAAATAAATCTGGGTTTAAGTCACGCCCACTGGCATTTGCAACCGCTATTTGGACAAAAGCTTTTTTTACAGAAGTATCTGTTCTCCATGTGATAGATTGCGTTGTTGCTGGATTATCTTCCCAAGTCAGAACTATACGATCCGGCATTGGTGTTGGTTTATACATTTCTACAGATGAATATTTAACGATATCCGAATTATTGTGAGCTAATGCATAGAGGCCTAAAAATAAACCTAAGAGCACTGCTTTTGCAAATCTAAACATTGTTTTTAATAAATTGATTAAAGCTATATTTAATATGTTTGGCTCATTATGCTTCAAACCCAAAGAAATAAAAACTGAAGGCCATTACAAATTGTTACTATGGTGGGTCTGGCTGGATTTGAACCGGCGACCTCACCCTTATCAGGGGTGCGCTCTAACCAACTGAGCTACAGACCCGAAGAACAAATTATTATAGGTTTTTTGACATGTAAGTCTAGACGTCTACTTATCCCAAATCACTTTATAGATTAAATAACCTAATAATCCTCCCATAATCTGAAAAATAATAAAGAATGGAGCATCAATAAGATTAATACCGGCAAATGTATCTGAAAAAATTCTTCCAAATGTCACTGCAGGATTAGCGAATGAAGTTGATGCTGTAAACCAATAGGCAGCGCCAATATAAGAAGCTACCATTATTGGAACTTTTTTAGCATCTGAAGCAAAAATGATCATTATTAAGCCGGCAGTAGCGATTAGCTCTGAAAACCACAAATTTGAACCTGTTCTTATTTTTGTTGATAATTCAATCAATGGTAAATTGAACATTAAATTAGCAAGTATTGCCCCTAGTAATCCTCCCAAACATTGAACCGCAACGAAACTAAAAAAAGCTGGAAATTTTAATTCACCTCTAATGTAGCTAACCAAGGACACAACAGGGTTAAAATGAGCGCTCAATGGAGCAAAAATTGTAATCAAAAAATATAAACCCCAAAACGTAGCTAAGGAATTTGCTAGAAGTGTAATACCATCGTTTCCATCCGATAAATTTTGCCCCATTATGCCTGAAC
>CENP01028369.1_pt1 | contig 75201 bp, 80 predicted proteins | sample 361281 | NCBI WGS metagenome assembly CENP01 (sample SAMEA2591122, study PRJEB7988) | marine metagenome | biome: marine biome (ENVO:00000447); feature: deep chlorophyll maximum layer (ENVO:xxxxxxxx); material: saline water (ENVO:00002010), including plankton (ENVO:xxxxxxxx) | depth 70 m
CTCTGAACGTAAAGAATCAATTAAGGTCTGATGAAAGTTTTGACTGATATGGTACTCGAAAGCCTCTTCTATGGATGAGAATCCGTAATCCAGAGCTCTTTGCTCCCAATTGTTAGGAAAATCTATTGGTGAAATTGATATGAAAATTTTAATATCTGGATTATTAACAAGGGCATAATTAATCCATTCTCGATAACCATCTGTAGGGTGATGAAATAGATTCCAACCTGTCATTCCCATAAAATCAACATTGCCGTTATCAAGAATTTCTTTGATTAGAGTGTTTTCGTTGCCGGTACTGTTCCATAAATCTAGTGCCCTTCCATTCTCCCCTCCGCGAAAAACGTTAGTTTGGATATGGCTCTTGTAACCAGCATCAATTACGACCTCTTCTAATCTCTCAGCATAGGGTCTAAAAAAACTGTGCCCCATAAGCAGCATATTATAGCCCTCATTTTCATCTACCTTTTCTTTCGTGCAGGATGATAGTATTATTGTGAGGAATATAAATAGCGCCGTTATCTTTCTCATATTCATTGAAAATGTCAAGAATTATGCCATATTACAGGCATATCCTCGGTATCTAGCTACTTAACCTCTAAGCCTCTGAGATAAGTCAAGGATACTTGTTTTAAGGACAAGTTCCCCATATAGGGTGATTTGATTGAGTTAAAGCACTGTATTTAGAAAAACCGCTCGGTGCAACAAATAAATTTGGAACACACCAACCACTAATATCTTGATTGAATACTGTTGCATTGTAAAACATATTTAACATATTTCCAACTCTACTTACATCCCAGTCACCAATATTTTTATTATAGTTTATTGCTCCTTGAAACATACTACCCATATCGTTTACTGAGCCTACATCCCAATTATCCAATGGCTGGTCAAAACTTTTAGCATCGAAGAACATTTCACTCATATCAACAACATTTTGAACATCCCATTTACTAACATCTTGATTAAAGGACTCGGCAGATTTAAACATCATCTTCATATTGTCTACGTTACTTACATCCCATGCACCGATGTCTTGATTAAAGTTCACCTGATTAGATAAGAGGTTATCCATACTTGTAATCTTTGATGTGCAAAATCTCGTTACGTCTTCACCATTCAATATGGCGACATCTAACATAATTCTGTCTGCTACTATATAATCTGAGCCACCGACTTTAAAGGACTCACCAACAGCGTAATTATCACATACCAAGCAACCACTATAATTAATTCTTGCACCATTTGGATTATCGGGGTCCTCGCAACTCATAATTATAAAAAGTGATAGAAGAAAAATTAGCTTTTTCATTTCTCAAATATAAAAAAAGTCACCACCGAAGTGAGTGACACTAAAAGAGGCATATTATCGGCATCCAGGTGCTTAACTCTAAACCTCTGAGGTAAGTCAACGATATTTGGAGAAAACCTTTTTTCTTAAATCAGGCAGTCAGGACTAATTATACCTTGGTTATTTCAAATATTTCATAAGACTCCAACACATTATCCCAAATCGGGCTAGAAACGGGATTAGATCCGTCCAAGAATGACCTCAAAGCATTTTCATCATGAACTGAAATTTTAAACATTACAGATCCTTTATCGGGAGATACCGTACCTAAAGTTTTGGATAAATCAGCAACTTTTTTTCTTTCCGCAATTCCTTCATCAGATTGCATGAATTTCATAAATGTTTCAAATTTCCCTTCGTTTAGTTTCGCAACCACCAGCATATCTTTCATCTTATTGTATTTATTTAATTTATTGAACTTCAAATATAACAGGCATGTCATGAATCTCCAACGGCTTAGTCTCTAAGCCTCTTAAATAAGTGAACGATACTTGTTTGTAGTTAAAAACAATACGTGCATCATATTACAAGTATATACTATAGGAAAGAAAACATATAATCAAATTCAATACGGCATAAAATATTGCTGGCAACATTTTAACTACTTTTTCTTTTAATTTAATTCTTACAAAAACTGCAACCAGCATCATACACATCAGTAAAAAAGATGCTGTCAAGAGTATAAAAGGAACAGCTAATCCAACAATTAAACCTAACCCTCCTAATAATTGACAACTTCCAAGTATAAGTCTTTGATTTTTATAACCCCATCTCTCGTATTCCAATTTCATCTTCTTGGAAAAAAAGGAATTTATACCATAAATAAAAAAAGAAATTGCCGAAATAAAAATAAGAATGAGGTTAATCTCCATTATTTAGATTAAACCAGAGTTTTGAGCTGCAATAAACAAAGACAACAATAAAAGTGATGCCGAAGGGAGATATTTTTTTAGAGGGTTTTTAACTTTTATGTGATAGGCTTGAGCACAGACCATTAAAAAAGCCATTAATAAAGAAGCCGTTACTAAAGGAACTTCATAATAAATTCCCAAAACTAAAATGGTTGATAATGATATTTTAGAAGCACCAACGATATTTCTAACTAAATCTGAAAGACCGTATTGTTTAAATTCTAAAACAATATTGTCGTATCTAAAAATCCAAACAATAATTATTGATATTGCAACTATGATCTGAGCTATTATTGATATATTTTCCATAATACTTATTTTTTGTATTCAATCTTAAATATAGTAATGAATTCAGTATCGCCTCCAAGATCTTATTTTAACTTTTCTATCAAAAAAATGATGTAATATTATTTAATTAATCAAGAATTATGAAAACTATTTTGGTTACAGGATCAAGCTCAGGAATAGGAAAGTCAACTGCCATAAAATTTGTTAAGGCTGGATGGAATGTTATTTGCTGGGGGCGACGATTTAAAAAAATGGAGGCTTGGAAAAACAAATTACCCGAAATTGACCAAAAAAGAATTTTCCTTCAAGGTGTGGACGTAATGTCAGAAAATCAAGTTACGGAAGCAATTCAACTGATACCCGAAAAATTTAAAGTAATCGATTTACTGGTTAACAATGCGGGCCTAGCTCTTGGCAAAAGTCCTATCCATAAAGGCTTAATAAAAGATTGGGAGCAAATGATAGATACCAATTTAAAAGGCCTTCTTTACGTAACAAAAATGATAAGTTTAGATATGGTCGATAGAAAAAGTGGACAGATCATAAATATTGGCAGTATTGCAGGAAAAGAAACATATCCGGACGGCAATGTCTACAATGCAACAAAATTTGCAGTTGATGCACTTACTCGTGCTATGCGACAAGATTTATCACAGCACCAAATTAGGGTATCCCAGATATGTCCTGGAATGGTAGAAACTGAATTCTCCGAAGTTCGCTTTCATGGAGATAAAAAGAAAGCTCAACAAGTTTATAAAAATATGAGTCCTCTAAAGGCAAATGACATAGCTGATTTGATATTTTATGTATCAAACACTCCTACCCACGTAAACGTTGCAGATGTTCTAATACTTCCCGCTCAACAAGCCTCTGCAAGTATAGTTACTAGAGATTCAAATAATTAAACGATCAAGTCCAGATTTACATGGAAAAGTAGTTCATTTAGACCCATTTTTTTGGCATAATTGTTGGCAATATACAAGCATGAAAAATTCCATATTTATTTTTTTTACCATAATGATTTTTTTATCATTGATGTCTTGTGATAAAAACAGGTCGTCCGATTTATTTTATTACGATGAGACTGGATGCTCAGACCCCTGGTCGAATGATACTTCATACTACGATACCTTGACAACCAACATTTATAAAGAAATAATTGCATCATATCTAGAAGATAAAAACATAGAATTAATATCATTTGGTATTAATTATGATTCAGCTAAAGCTGAAGTATGTCTAGCTTGCTTTTGTAGAACAGGCAATGTTCTTCAAGTTGAGGTTGAGGCTGGCAGAAAGCAAAAAATGAGGAGGATTGGTTTTTATCCTTAATCCACAAGTTGAAATAGGCTTTTGACATATCTTTTATCCAGCGGTTAGTAAAATTTAAATCTTGTATAATTATCATATATTGGATTTATGAAAAAGCTAGTAGCGTAGAGGGATTCCCTATGCCTTACAGCGCTAAAGAATTCATAAAAAATAATTGTGAAAACTATTTAAACTAAATACTTCAAGATTTAGTTCACATCGATTAAATTAACCTCAAAAATCAAAACTGAATTTCTAGGAATATTTCCAATAGCCTGATTTCCGTAACCCAAAGCAGAAGGAATTATCAATATCCCAGATCCGCCTTCACTAAATAAAGGAATTCCTTCTTGCCATCCTTGAATAACATTCATTAAAGGAAATGTGACTCCAATCGGACTCGATTCGTCGAAAATTGTACCATCTATCAATGTTCCCTTATAATCAACTCTAACAGTGGAATTAATGTTTGGAAAATTGCCATTCCCATTGCTGTTTACAACGTAATACAAACCACTTCCTGTGGGCTCTGCATTTAAATTATTATCGGATATATATTGAAGAATTATCTCCTCATCAATCTGAGCATAATTTTTCGTGCAACTATTAGTGACAAATAATGATGAAAGAAAGATTAAAAAAAACAAATTTTTCATGTATCTAATATAGGCACACAGTCTTACTTAAGACCAAAGACATATTTTTTTAAATCAATGATAACCTATCATTCGTATTTTTGCATTTCAATAAAATCTAGAATAACTAAAAATACATTAAAATGAAAAATGGATTAATACTGATAGCATGCTTAATACTGACCTCATGTGCTACCGTAGATAGCGGTCATAAGGGAGTAAGGGTTTCATTCGGTGGAAAAACAGATATGACCCAAGTCTACTCGGAAGGTTTTCACGCAGGAATAATGTATCTCATTGATAACATGATTGAATACGATGTTCGAGAAAAAACAACAGTGCAGCGATTTGAATTCAATGATAAAAACAATATGTCAACTGTTGTTGAATTGTCCTTGGACTATAACCTGAATCCGAATAAAGTTAATTCTCTTCATACAAGAATAACTGATGTCGATGTCAAAATACTTAAGACTCTAAAATCAGCAGGAAAAGAAGTTGTACCTCAATATTCAGCTATCGAGTTGAACATATCGAAAAGAGCAGAAGCTGAAGCGAAATTAGCTGAAATTATTGCTATGGAACTACCTGAATTCTTCGTTGAGTTTAAAAGGTTGCAGATGACTGATGTAGATATACCTGAGGCAGTTGCCAGCCTAGCTGAAGAAACAGCGGTTCAATTGGGACGAAATGCGTTGGCAGAGAAAAAAGAAGCTGAACAAGTAGCCTTAGCCAAAGCGGCTGTTGCGAAATCAAAAGGACTATTTGAAGCCGCCGAATATGATGTTAAAACCAAGAAGCTTATGTCTCAACCTGCTGTTTTGAAACTATATCAAGCTGAAACTGATAGGCAATGGGCACTTCAGGGAAAATCGAAATATGGTAATAATAACGTATTTGGAGCTGGTGTCTCTGTAATTCGAGGATTGAACGAATCTCGTTAAATTCAGAATAGCATATGCTATAATGCACTGACTGAAAAAATAATTTTCCAAAAAGGTTAAAGAGACCCTAAATTTTATTAATATAGAGTTTGGGGTTTTTTTTATAATTCAAAATTTAAGCTCCTGAAACCTCTTCAGTTATTCTAACTATAGTTTTTGCTAATTTGAAATCCAGTAATGATATACCCTTAACGTCATGAGTCGTAAGTTTTACAGAAAGGGTATTGTAAGAGTTTGTCCACTCCGGATGATGATTTAATAATTCAGATTCAATGGCGATTTTGTTGACAACAGTCATACATTCTTTAAAATTTTTAAAAGTCAAATTTATTTGTAAAGAATTTTGATAAAACTCCCAGCCCGGTATTGATTTTAATTGATTCTGCACTTCGGAATCTGACAACTTTTTCATAGTTGAAAGTTAATGATATTCTTGCTTTCACATGGACCCTTTTCAATATATTTGTCGTTATATGGATCTTAAAAAGTCATTTCCTTATTTTCCTAGTCCTTTCAAATTTATACCAAATCAAGAATCTGAATTATGAACTCTAAAGTTTTGGATGCTAGCATTGACATAGCAAAATCCTCTTTTAAAAAAGATGGCACTGCTCAAGGTGTAGCAAAGCAGCGCATGATAGAAACACTTGCTAAACCTGAAAATAGAGTTATCAATGACCCTTATGCGGAAAACTTTACCCAAGGTTCAGGCTTTCTTAAATTAATAGGGCACAAAACTCTAGTTTGGATCACCAAAAAAATTGTACCCGGTTTTCACGAACATATGGTTTCTAGGACTAAGTTTATTGATGACCTTGTTAAAGATTCAGTAAATGGCGGTACGGAGCAATATGTTATTCTGGGAGCTGGATATGACACCAGAGCCCATCGACTAGATCTCCGCAATGCAACAAAAGTATTCGAAGTTGACCAAGCAGATGTTCAAAAAAGAAAGCGTTCCATGCTACCTAAAGAGCTATCAAATTTAGAAAACATAACTTATGTAGATGTTGACTTTAATCACCAATCTCTAAAAGATAGACTTTTAGAAGCAGGATTTGATCAAAGCAAATCAACAGTTTTCACCCTTGAAGGAGTATCTCAATATGTAACTAAAAAAGCACTTGAAAAAACAATAAAAGACCTTTCGGAACTTTCTCAAAAAGCAAATGCTATTTTCTACATATCTTACGTAAATGACCTGATTCATAAAAATCCGAAGGCGTGCTTTGGTAAAGGTTATTTAAACCCTGAAAAAAAAATTGATTTGATACTCAAAGGAGTGGCAAAAGTTGGTGAACCCTGGATCTCGTTATATAAGGAGAAAGAAATAGAGAAGATGTTGTTTAAATACGGGTTTTCATTAAGAGATAACAAGACACTATCTGATTTAAACTCGCTTTATTTCTCCCCTGTTGGAAGAGAACTTGATGAGAATCAAATTTTTAATTTAGAGCACTCAGCGGTAGCTGAAAAATTAGTAATAGTTTCTTGATTTAGAAATACTTTAGAGTATTAATGCATACATTAATATTATGAAAAAATTATTCTTTCTCTGCTTTGCCATGACATCTAGTTTCATTCAATCCCAAAATATAGATATTGTCAATACAAAAAAAGATATTGGAACGGATTATTGGAGAATCGTAAACGATGATGTAATGGGTGGAGTATCAAGATCTAACTTGACATTGGACTCATCAAGTGATATTCTCTTTAAAGGATATGTATCCATGGAAAACAATGGTGGTTTCGCTTCTTGTAGGCATAATTTCAGTGATCCTAAGCTTGAAAAAACCAAAGCATTCAAGTTAAAAATAAAAGGTGATGGAAAAATATATCAGTTCCGAGTCGGTACATCAGAGTCTTATGCCAGCTATTGTTATGATTTTCAAACCGCAAAAGATAAATGGATTGAGATAGACATCCCAACAGAGAAACTAATTCCCAAAATAAGGGGTCGACATGTACCCAATGCTCCATCTTTCGACCCAAAATATGTTCGCGAAATAGGTTTATTAATTGCAGAAAAGCAAGAAGGGAAATTCGCTTTATTACTAGAATACATAAAAGCAGTTAAATAGATTTCGGATAAATATTAATTGTAACAGGATTCTGAGAAAAAGATAAGGAAATGGATATTTACACGATTTCTTTCATTATATCCACTCTATGGGTTGGCCCATTTTGGATAGCAATGCTTCTAAACCCAAAAAAGGAAAAGACAAAAAAATTGCTGAAAGAACCGCTCTTTTTTATTGGTCCAATAATAATTTGGTTTCTTATCATGTTCTTAAACCCCCAAGGCCTTGCAGATCTCTTTAATAATCCAGATGGATCATCAGGTATTCTGGACACAATAGGCTCAGCTCTGGGAACCCCTGCTGGGGTTGCAGGGACTTGGGCCCACATGGTTGTTGGAGATATTTTTGTGACACGTTGGATATGGAAAAGAAGTATCGATTCAAATCAAAAACTATGGACTACCAGATTATCTATATTCTTTGGAGTCATGTTAATGCCCTTGGGTCTTGCAATACATACAATCGCCAGTTTAGGAAAAAACAGGAAATGAAATAAATCCAAAAAATTCATCTTTGATTCGACAGTTTAAGCCATCGAAACCTATGATTGTGAATGATTTACTAATTTTTTGATTTTCTCGATTTTCTAGCAGCAATAAAACTTCTTACAAAACCTACCATCGCAAAAATGGTTGATGCTATCATTATACCGACCCTGAGTGTAGCATTTGTATCACTTCTTTCTAAGGAAGAGAAGAAGGGTCTGAAAAGGCCTATTAGAATAAGAAAAGTGAGTAAGACAGCAACATGAGCCGCTATCTTATTTTCTTTTTGAACCCCCTTGTTTACTGCCACGAGAATTATACCTACAAACACAGGAATAAGTGCAGTTAAGGCCTCCATTCCAGAATCAACATACCCCCAGGAACCAAATAAAATCAATATTAAAGCATTGATTAAGCTTATGGAATTTGCTTTCATTTTTTTTTTATTAATTACTACTAATAATCGAATTTAAATCGAAACAAAATATGTCCCTTTGCCACGTGCAGAAAAGAACAATATAACTCCTTAAAATTAAGCTGAAAAAAAATCTAATTCATTAAAAATGCAAACTTAATTATTAAGAACTCTTCTGAATAAGTTTCCAAAAATTAATTTCTTAATAACCTCAAACACTATTATATTTAGTGTACGCTTAAAGTGGATCGACCAATTTAATTCAAAATACAGAATATGAAAAAATTTTTACTCCCCCTACTCTTTTTCCCCTTCTTATTAACCGCTCAGGTAGATTTAAAAATATCAAATCTATCAATCCCATCCCACGATATTCTTGGTAGTACGCAAATATCTGGAGAGGTTACTAACGTCGGAAGTAACAAAATTTCATCTTTTGAAATCGTTTGGAGTGAAGGATCCTCAAAGCACTCTGAAATCTTTAATGTTGATCTAAATCCAAATGAATCCTACAAGTTTACGCACTCGGAAGTAATCGAAACTCCCACTCTAAAAACATACAATATCAGAGTATCCGCAAATACTAATGGGGATGTTAATGTTTCGAATAACACATTAAACCATTCTTTGAGATCTGTCACATTCATACCCAAGAAGAAAGTACTCTTTGAAGATCAGACAATTGCTGCAAATGCTTTCGGCTGGTGGAGTCCAAGAGGAATTGTAAGGCTTGATGAAGTTATGAATACACCTTCTACAGATAGTATTGAATATGTTTGTGTTCATGGCAATACGGGAACTGGTGCATTTGATGATGCAATGTTTCATGCATATTACTCGGGCATGTGCATGGGAAATGATTTTGTCAACGTCAACGGATGGCCAGGGAATCTTGTGGACAGGAAAGCCGCTTTAAACTATGGCACCGTAATTGGTTCAGCACTCTCTCACTTTACAACATACAAAAATGACTATGGAGTAGCCGATATTGATGTTTTTCCTGCATACGGAATAGGGAGCGATGGCCTTCCCGCAGTCACAGTTTCAACAGCTTTAAAATTTGCGGCTAACGAATCAAACCTTAATCTGGCATTAGTCATTACGGAAGACAGTGTCCACAATTCAACAGACTGGCGCTATTGCCAAATGAATGCCTACAATGGAGGAGGTAATGGACCACTTGCTACTGCCGGAGTAGATTTCACAACGGTTGGCCACCCTGTTCCTCCCTCTGCAATGTATCATCGCCATGTAGCACGTAACATTATTCCCTCTTTTTATGGAGACACTAGTGCCCTTCCTTCAAATATTATTGCTGGAAGTACCTATGGACACTCATTTGATTCCTGGAGTGTTCCCACGGGAGTTGACCCAACAAGACTTAGAGCCATAGTGTTATTAATTGACCCGTTAAATGGTAATGTACTTAATGTGAATGGTGCAGATGTTTTTTCCTCTATGAATGTTGATGAAAATTCCAACGATTTTGGTATCGAGATATTCCCGAATCCGTTGATCGACAGAGCTTCAATAAAAATAAATTTCGCTCTGGAGGTTGGCGCTGAACTAAAAATTATGGATATAAGTGGGAGGCTTGTTCATAGTCAGTCGTTAGAGCCGAAGGAAGGAAACAAATATTATGAAATCAATAAGCCAGATATATCACCAGGAATTTACACTATAACCTTGAACAATGGTGGAACAACATACACCAACAAGGTAGTTTTTGAATAATTGGCTGAAACGGCTATCAAAAGCTGTATTATTTATTCTTATCTGGTTTGTAATTACAACTGTTGGACTTACACTAAGTAAAAAAAATGAGACAACGATGGCAAGGAAGATATCTCTGCCATCGTTGTTTCTCTCTTTCGCTATTCCAACATTTGTTTGTTATTCAAAGTGGTCTGATAAATACTTATGGGGGAACAAGAAACAATGATTTGATACCCTAAGAAAATATCAAAATAGTCTTATGTCTTTGTTAAACCCAAATACCATTTTCACTTGTAAGGTGGTTTTTTATTTCTCCAGTATTCCGAACCCCCTTGGGCTCTACGATCATTATTTTACATTCACCCTCTGCTGAAGGTTTATGCTCTACCCCTGCGGGGACGACAAACATTTCACCTTTTTGAAGAAAAATCTCTTTGTCACGGAACTTTATCGTCATATTACCATCTAAAACGATAAAAGTCTCATCCGTATCTCGATGTGAATGCCATATAAAGTCTCCTTTAATCTTAGCGATTTTAAATTCATAATTATTCATTTGTGCAACAATTCTAGGAGACCAATTGTCATCAATCTCTTTGAATTTTTGATCGAAATTTATTTTAGCTTGTTTTTGCATAGTAAATCTAGTAATGGCTCATTTTTTGTTTAATTTAAACACATGATAGTAAATAATTCAAAAACTTTAACCCTTTCTTTACTTTTCTCTTTGGTTTTTATTTCCTGTGAGAAAAATAAATATGTATCCTTTGAGGGAGTTATTCAAGAACTTGAGGTAACCACATGGATGTATGGAACTCATATCATCTATGGAACTGAGGCAAATGTAACTGAAAACGAGCGTTATGCCTTGAGATCTGACAATTTTGACTTGAGTGAATTTATGCTAGAACCTGTATTGGTTGAAGGCTACTTAATAAAAGGCTATCCTGTGGATGGCGGGCCCGAATATATAAATGTGGATGCGATCGAAATACCTTGAATTTAAATATATTTCAGCTAATGAGCTCTTCGTGAAATTTGGATTTTAATCTTAATAATCGCTCAAAAAACCCTCGGTTTTCTTCCCAACTTTTTTCTTTAGCGAACTGAACATAATCAGCTCCACCATGAATTTTAAGTGAGTTTCCATTAAATATACTCAAGTGGTAAAAAGGAATCGTCCATGCAAAGACATCCAATCCTCTATTTATATGGAGTATTATTCCTTTGGGACGAATTTCTATACTTCCATACTGCAGACCACTGACTTTTGACTTCAGGCTTTTAACTTCAGAGCTAAAACCCTCAAGAACCATGCGTCTCGAACCTACTCCACCAATTTTTATCTTATCCAAAATGGAATAAGGTCTTCCTAATTCCAAATTGATCATTTTATCTTGCTCTTTGTCTCGGTAAGATATGTTGTATATAGGCATCCTAATTATTTTTCCTTCTTGCGTTTCAAGTACTCTCGCATCGTTATAGATACTAACGCAATTACAAAGAATAAAGTTCCCAATTCTTTGTATCCAAAAGAATTCATAATTAGACTCAAAATTAAAATGATTAAAAATTCATATTTCTTTATAAAACGCAGAATTTTCATAGAATTCGAATAAATGGTTTGATCTTAGAGTTACAAATTTAATTGAGAAAATAAAAATACTTTGGTATCAATATTGAATAAAAAATATGCAATATATTTCAACAATTAAAACCTTAAAAATGATAAATATTGAGTCATCCATACTCCTTAAATCAAGTATAAGTGATGTTTGGAGAGTCATATCCAAACCTGGTTATTTGGAAAGGGTACACCCCTTTTGTCACAAAAATACAGTACTCAAAAAACAGGGTGATAAAATTTTAAAAGACAAATTAATCTATATAAATGGTTTAGAATATATCCGAGAATTTCAGTATTGGGAGACTAACAAAGGCTATGACTTAATTATAGGAAAAGAACTTGGAAAAAAATCTTTTGTAAAATGGAGACTCTCAGAGGTGCATGATAAAGTAAAATTATCAATCCAAATAAATCCCTACCGTAGCCAAAAAATCTCTCGTTTACTTTATCCGCTTGCAACATTATTTTTCATTAAACCTCAGTTAAAAAAATATCTTAGCTCAGTATTAAAAGGAGTCAAGTGGAATGTGGAAATGAATGAGGTAGTGTCAAAAAATCAATTTGGATCTCACTCTTGGTTTTCTAATAAAGCTTTATGAAGAGGCTAAAAAGAAAAATCTTCTTCAAAAAAAGAAAATTCAATAGCTTAGGGGATCTTCTTGAAAAAATATGCGAGGGCTGCAAGAAATGGAAATCATCAAAGGAGTTTAATGAAAATAAAAAAGTGATGGATGGATATGATGATTATTGCAAAGACTGCTTATCCCAAGGTGGTATGGAAAACAGAAATAATTCTATCGGTATTTGGATAAATAAAAAAGGGTTTTAGTGATTTTTCAAAATCTATTTATTCAAACCGAGTATTTAAAAATATTCAATAATGAATAATAGACATAAGTGATATTTTCTCTAATTTGGGCTCATATTTCAATCGATGATATAATTTTATTAAAAAATTAAAAATGATCAAGTACATCATTCCATTCAGCATTATTGTTTTTTGTATAACAGCTTGCAGTTCAGAAGAAGAGGAATTAAAAGAGGAAAAAAGAGAAGTGAAAGTTAGTGAGAGATCAAAGGCTGCAGCTAACCGGCGAGACCCTCGCAGACGAAGAGATTCATTATATTCTGAGGTTAATGCCAATCAGGAAAATGTTACAAGGACTCAATCTAGAGGGACCAGAGCAGCTGGCAAGACAATTAAAAAAAATATTAGCAATGGCTTGAATTTATCTTATTACCCATCAGGAGAGTTAAAAAGCGAGATCAACTACAAGAATGGGAAAAAAGACGGTTTAGGAAAATGGTATTTTAAATCGGGAAAACTTAAATATCAAGGGAACTGGAAAAATGGAATTCAAGAAGGTGATGAAAGCGCGTATTATGAATCTGGTCAGTTAAAAGCACAAGGGACTCTAAAAAATGGTAGGGCTAATGGTGTTTATAAAGAATTTTCTAGTTCTGGAGAATTGATCACTCATATGAAATATGAAAATGGTGAGTTAGTCGATCTATTAAAATAAGATTTTAAAGATCATGTTTAATGGAGTATATCAACTCAAAGGGTAAAAGAAAATTTGAAATTTTAAAGGATAAAATTGTAATACTTTCTGGCACCCAGCCGAAATGGTATTCCTCGAACATCGAATTTGTATTTGGTGATGAGACCTATAAAATAGCAAAGAGTAATTTTTGGGGAACTCGATTTGAATGCCTTAAAAACAAAATTAAAATTGGAGAAATGTCTCTGATGTGGAAGAAAGAAAATACAATTTTGTTTAATGATGGCAATAATGATGATGTCTATAAATATCAGTTGACAGAATTAAATTCAAAAAACTGGTTAAGCAGCGATAAAACATATACTTTATCAAAAGGCTCTACCCCTATTTTATTTATTGATTTTTCCTACAAAAAGTTTAAAGAACACATAGCTTTAAGATTCACGGATAAAGAAAATTACCCGCTATTGATGTGCGCTATGTTTATTATTCGAAGTAAACAAAACTCTCAAGCAGCTGGTTCAGCTTTCATTGGAGGATAGTTTAAAGTAGAGTATATTTACCTTCTAAATTTAACGAAATCATGCCTGCAATAAAACATTTATTTCATATAAACGCACCCATTAAAGAGGTTTTTAGTGCATTAACGGAACCGAGTAAACTTTCCCAATGGTATACAACAATTGTAAGGGGTAAATTTCAACTAAAAGAAATAGTATCATTTGAATTTCAAAATCTCGCTTCATTTGAATTTGAAATAATTCATTTTGAGGAAGGGACGTCCATACATATGAAATGTGTTAAATCTCCCTGGGATAATGTAGGGCACATCTTTAAATATGATTTGGACAGCAATGAGGACAAAACCCGAGTTCGATACACATACGAGGGGTTTGAAGAAATGGATGATTCCTATGCAAATATGAATTTTAGTTCTGGTAAATATTTAGAAAGCTTAAGGCAGTTTTGCCAAACAGGAATTGGAGAAGCTTTTGGTTCAGGTAATTATCGCTCATAGTTTTTCTAGTTCTTATTTCTTAATCTTCTATTATGAATCCAATTAATTCTTATCCGAAAGCTGAATTATTATGAGAACCAAATTTTTCTTGACTTTAAGTATACTAATTTGGTGTATTTCAAATTTAAAAGCTCAAAACTATTTAACACGTTCAATTCAATATGCCGGTCAAACAAGAGTTTACAGTATTTATGTTCCTACTAGTGTAAGTACATCGACAGATATTCCCTTAGTTTTTAATTTCCATGCAGGAAATGGGACTAGACTAGATCAGATTTCCATTTCAGACATGAGTGCTCTCGCTGACACAGCGAATTTTATTGCATTATACCCTCAAGCCTTACCTGACCCCAATGACGGTGGCTCAAAAAATTGGCTACATAAAGATCCATCAACAATTGATGATATATACTTTATAAGCGCTCTTATTGATTCTATTTCTGCAGATTACCCAATTGATTCAAACCGAATTTATGCATGCGGATATTCTCTTGGTGGAGAGTTTGCCTATGAGCTTGGCTGTAGGCTCAATCATAAAATTGCGGCAATTGCTGCTGTTGGCCGAACTATGCAAACCAATCAAATAAATAATTGTTCGCCCACCAAACCAACTGGAGTTATGACTATTATTGGAACAAATGACGCATATAATGGGATTTCTTTTGGAGGAATTCAATATTATGTCTCTGCCAACGATGTTCATAATTATTGGGCCAATAATAATATTTGTGATACAACTCCATTAATTACTCAATTGCCGAACATTGACCCTTCTGATGGAAGCACTGTTGAGAGACACTCATGGAAAAATTCTAATGGCTGTATTTATGTTGAGCACCTTAAAGTTCTTGGCGGGAACCATGACTGGCCAGGGTCCTGGGGAAATATGGATATTAATTCAACTAATGAGATATGGAATTTTGTATCCAAATTTGATTTAAATGGACGAATTGGGTGCACCAGTGTTAGCGAAAATGAGTTAACCTCATACCCTACTGATTTGGCAATATTTCCGAATCCTTTTAAGGACGATATTCAAATCCAGTTTAACGACCATCTTGGAGAGGAATATAAAATATATACTGACTTTGGAAAACTAGTATACAAAGGGAATTTAAGTTCAGAAAGTCTTAATTTAAGTAATTTGAAATCAGGACTCTATATTTTTCGTACTCGAGAAAGTGTAATAAAAATCGTAAAAGAATAATTATTATTAAAAATATCGGAGTTTAAGAAAAATGCTATAAATCCCCTACCTGTTGATCTTTTGGAATATCATCACTTATCTCACAAATATTTTTTTTACCAAATATTTTGTAACGATTACGAGAAATAAAAAAGTAAATCTTTCTTATAATAATGTTAGGAATTAAGCTCAAAATCTGAGAAATTCCTTTTTCCAGGCCTCCCATATCCCTTCCAATCATTAAAACGGCTTTTTCAGCCTTAAATATCTCTCCATCTCGACTGTAAAGAATATACTCTAGGTTATTATCTAGACTTGTCTTACCATAGCGAAATATATCCGGCCTTCTTTGATATACGTATTTAATTAAACCATTACAGAGATTACAATGTCCGTCGATGTATATAATCTTCATTCCTTAGAGGCTAACTATAGTCAAATATAAAGAGGGTTAGACTCTTTAATTGAAATATCTCTTTAAAAATGAAAAGAGCCTTGCTTTAGCAAGGCCCTTAACACAGTTATGAATCGTTCTAATAATATAAGTTAAAACTTAAGGCTTAGTCCACCACGAATCTGCCTACCCGCTTGATTTATATCTAATGCTCTCGCCAGAGAAAGATGGTGAGCGTAAGCCACATCTGTAGCATTTAAAATTTGAATATTCCATGAGAAATTTGTAGAAATCTCGCCCGTTAAAGATGCTGACCACAAGCCATAAGAAGGCGTTGTTCCTTCAAGAAAATTAGCCTCTGTTGGAGAAAGTCTCGACTGCTCTGCAAAGAAATCATAATTGATCTCTGCGTGAAACTTTTTTGGGATAATTTCAAATAATAAATGACTTGACACTTTACCCGGAGCAATAAATGGCAATGCATTACCATCAAAGTCATTAGCAATTGTGAGTGACGCTACACTATGGAAGTGGATACGATCAGTTGGGTTCCAGCCCAATCTTCCTTCTAGCCCGTAGAGTAAAGCATCCTTTTGAGTATAATAAAACCTCCATTCCCCACTAGAATCGCTAGGGCTGGTATGGATAAAGTCATTATAAAACTGATAATAGGCACCAACTTGAAGGTTAAACTTATTACTGTTGTAACCTATGTTTATTTCGCCATTAAGAAGTCTTTCAGTGGTTAAATTTGAATCTCCAACCTCAAAGCGTCCTGCGCCAATATGAGTACCGTATGCAAATCGCTCTTCAAGTTGTGCTCCACGAGTTCCATAAGAAATTCGAGATTGTACATTTAAGTTCTTGCTTAAAGAATGCACCCAATTTAACAGAAATGAGGCGCCAGAGAAGCTACCAGTCTCCCCTCTTAGGCCTGCAGAAGTCATATTTTTTCCTCTTGTTCTGCTGATATGAGCAAATAAAGCTGATTGAAACTGATTTTTATTTGGATACAATATTTCCTCAGCATCCGCCATATTCTGTAAAGACCTAAATTGCTGTTGAGCCCCAAGGGTTAATAAACCGTTATCAGATATAACTTTTTGTATCGAAGTTGTTTGCGTAGCACTGATTAAATTAAATCCGATGTGAGGCCCCTCTTCCTCATGACCAGGCTCTTCTCCTGGCTCATCTTCATGATGCTCATCAAACTCTGCGCGAGACGTCGATTGAAAACCAGTGACATTTCTTAAAACCCAACTACCTAGCTTTCTATCCGATTCCCATGAGATGTTGACGTTTCTGAGTTGCTGGTCTCCGTGCTCCTCCTCTTCGTGACCCGGCTCATCACCTGGCTCATCTTCGTGATCATGACCACCTTCAGGCATACCCAAAGTTCGCACTACCAAAGAAGTTTTTAATCTATGATTGGATTCTCCTGTTTTGAACTTGGATAGAACCCTAACTGAGGCTGTTTGGCTATGAGATCCATGAACAGTATCTCCATTTCCATCAATATACTCAGGGTTTGCAGCAAAATAGCCGCCAGCATAATAAACTCCGTTTCCTGATTTATGATAATCATATTGAGCACTCAAAGGAGATCCATTGGTACCTCCAAATAAATTGATGCTATTTGAATTGCCAGACTCTAAAGGCCTTACATCTGAAAAGTAAAGGACACCTGCCATCGCATCGGTTCCCAAAGCTAAACTATTCGGACCAGAAAGGATTTCTATATGATCAATCCCGAGTAGAGGAAAATCGAGTCCGTGATCAACTGCCCCTTGTAAATTATCATATCTCCAACCCTGATAAGCAGTCACAGCTCTGTAACCGCCGAGACCTCTAATTACTGGTTTGACCGTATGATCTCCCACACTCATAAGCTGAAGACTCGGAGATTGACGAGTAAGGTTGTTTAGTGCTGTTGGTCCTTGATCAGATATTTGCTTTACCGGGACAGCAAGAATGTTTGTGCTAAAAAAATTAGGATTATGTGAAATGCCTTCAACTGAGGCCTCACCTAGTTCGATAAAATATGTTTTTGATGTGTCTACTTGACCCAATAATGATATTGGAAGTAACATCATCCAAATGAATTTTTTCATTTTAAAAAAGTTTTGAAATAATAGTTATTAATTTATTGAAATGAGTTCTTACAGGCATTAATAGTTTTATGAATCTAAAAATGCATAGTATGAAGTACACCTCTGAGAAATTTATACTCAGAAGCAAAAAAGAACTGATAAAAAATTATGAAATAACTGGCGGACCCCTTAGGAAGTAATGAGTATTTATACTTTTAAAATGATCATTGCCAAATACTCTAAACTCAAGATCAATAAAAGCTAATGTGGGTAATTCAGGAGTAGAGTTTTTCCAATCCAGAACTAAAATACTGGCATCAGACCATTCACACTCTTCTTCTTTCTCATGAAAATGAACATCTAGATCATCGCAAACCTCGCTCTCTTCGTGATGATGGTGAAGAAGGTGAATTGATGGCTCTACAACTCTAAAGAGGAATGAGACCGAGGCAATAAAAAAGAAAGCTATTCTCAACAAAGATCTGTTCTTAAGATGAACTCTAAATAATCAGTAACAAATTTAGGTATGGTACTTGATATAATCGCAGGGAATTAAAAAAAATATTTTGAAAAAAACATCCCTTATAATCTTAGCCTCCATTTTTATTCAATGCTCAAACAATTTGAATAATTTGTCTGAAGATGCTTTCTATGGAAGATGGTCATCTCATGCGCAATACACAGAAACTATTTCCACAGATGTTGTCTTTTCTATAGATTCTATTACCGACCTAATTTTTTTAGAGGAAATGACACTAGTTCAGTATGAACTCGATGAAAATAACCAGAGAATGCCTTCCACAGACTTTGTGGATAGAAGCTCGCCAGACAGAGACGTTATAAAACAAAAGGTCATAGAGCTTTTAGGCTCTAATGGTGTTAATATTGGATCATGGATAAATGACCCAAATGAGACCTATGAATTCAAGACTGAAAACGGCATAAATAGTTTGGTTTTCGAACAAGTTCCCACAACATATGAGTATCGTTTTTTGGATGTTGAAGTTCCTCAAATGGGCAAGCGACTCCAGTATTATGCACCCACAGGATGGACAGACTTTGTTCCAAATGATGAAAAAAATATGATAATCAAATCTGTTCGAAAAAGAAACCGAATTGGAATGGAATCCGAAAATTTAAGAAGATATAATTTTAGAATGAATGCAGGATTCGGTAGCACGGGCCCCTTTGATATCAATGGAACAAAAAGTCAAACTACCCTTTGTAATTTTGAACTTAGGTCCTTGTAAAAAAATTGCTAGTAACAAACGGTATAATTAATCTCAGAATCTTTTCTTAATCTGCTCAATATCCCTGTGAAATGTTTGTTCAATGGAAATTCCATTGACAATCAAAATGGCAACAAGGTTTACTATACATATTATTACCATTGTTAAAAATTCTGTTGATCGAACCAGCATTAAGTAGCTTGAAACGTAAATAACAATACCAATGATGACTTTGGATAGAGTGATTTTTGACTTTATCGGAATACTCGTCGGTATGTCTGGGGTCTGGTGTTCCGGTCCTAGAAAAAGTAATTGGACTCCCCTCTTGAGGCCAAACATCCTGAAATTATCAATTAACTTCTTGTAATAAAAAAGTTGAATATTCATAAAATCCTTATGAGGGATTGGAGTGGTTATACCATACTGGGGTTTTTTATTCAAAGGAGCATAAGTTTTAAAAATCTTGTCCCAAATTATAAATACACCGCCATAATTTCGATCTAAATATTCCGAATTACTGCCATGGTGTACTTTGTGATGGTCCGGCATAACAAATATTTTTTCAAGGAACGGTATTGAGGTTATAAATTCAGTATGCAGATAAAATTGATAAAAAGCATTTAGATAGATTGACATTATTACAAATTCCATAGGAAAGCCAATAATTATTAGACTTGAGTACATGAAAGTTCTCATCAAAAACCCAAGAGGACTTAGGGCGAAATTTACACTCAAATTATATTCATCACTCTGATGATGGACTAAATGCATACCCCAAACAAGGGAGATTCGATGCCCCAAAACATGAAATACATACCAAACGAAATCTATCGCGATAAAAGTTAAAATGAAGACCCATAGATTCGAGGGAAAAACATCTAGAACTGAATAGCTTAGAGCTCCGGAAAGAATAGTAAGGCTCTTTTCAGTCAAGTATAAGCCTACCAATCGATCAAAAAAGCCCAGTGAAATATTTAATGCTGTTTGATCTAATGTGACTTTAGTCTTCTTCTGATAAATAAAATAAAGCTCTAAAGCAAAAAAGACTAACCCTAAAGGAACAATTACATAAATAAAACCGAGTGTCATTTTTCTAAGTAAATAAATAATATAACTTGACACAATGTTAGGAAAAATGAAATCAAAAAATTAGTAAGAATCAATAATTAACGTATTGATAATATGAAGTTTTAATAAATCTTGATTTATTTCATCCCAAACCTAATAGATGGATATTATATCGGAATTAAATTCCCTTTTGATTCTTTGATTTAAAACGTAGCCCTGAAATATTCCTACCATGCTTTGTTGCTCTTCCTTTTACCCTCTCTCTCCACATTTTAAATGAAGATTCCTTCATGTTTTCTCTCATGATTTTTCTTACATCATTCTCTTTGAGACCAAACTGAAACTCAATTGCCTCAAACGGAGTTCTATCCTCCCATGCCATTTCAATAATTCTATCTATCTCAGCTATTGTAAACTTCACTTCCAAAAAGATTAATTCTCTACGGTTATTATTGCAGTAATATAATAATCTAAGTTAGGTCCAAGTTAATTCATTTAAAAAATCTATTCTTGGCTTCAATGATCACCGTGCCAAATCTTATAACATAATTAATTTTTAACAAAAATTAAAAATTTTTAACATTTTATGTTTATTTATTAGAAATATTTAGATTTTTAGTATAAATAATTAAAAAATGTACAAAAAAGACCTGCCATTCTTTATTCTTGTCCTGATAGCGTTTATATCACTAATATATGTTGACACAAACCTAATTACTGGAGACGATTATTCATATAATAATGGCGATACAGCTTGGGTTCTTGTATCTACAGCGCTTGTGCTTATAATGACTCCTGGATTAGCTTTCTTTTATGGTGGCATGGTTCAAAAGAAAAATGTAATCTCAACTATGCTACAAAGCTTTGTGTCCATGGCTGTAATAACCGTGCTGTGGATTTTCATAGGGTTTTCTCTTGCCTTTGGTGATAGTTTTCAAGGTGTTATTGGGGACCCTAGAAGTTATTTCTTATTTCATAATGTAATTAATCACGCACCTATTGAATTAGCGCCAACGATTCCATTCTTATTATTTGCTTTATTCCAATTAAAGTTTGCTATAATCACCCCAGCTCTAATTACCGGCGCGTTTGCTGAGCGGATAAAGTTCACATCTTACCTTCTATTTCTCGTTTTATTCAGCATCTTCATATACTCCCCTCTTGCTCATGCCACTTGGCACCCCGATGGCATTCTTGCTAGAGCAGGTGTCCTTGATTTTGCTGGTGGAACAGTTGTGCATATGAGTGCGGGAATTGCAGCTCTTGCAGGTGCCATTTTTCTAAAGAGAAGAACCAAAGAAAAAAATCAACCAGCTAGAATAACTTATGTCATGCTTGGGACTGGTTTACTTTGGTTCGGTTGGTTTGGGTTTAATTCAGGATCTGCTTTTGGCGCAAATGAGTTGGCTGTTATTGCACTTGCAACTACTACCACCTCAAGCGCTGCAGCATCTCTTACATATATTTTATTTGATAATTTTCGAGGGAAAAAACCCAGCGCCATGGGAGCCTGCATAGGAGCCGTAGTAGGCCTAGTAGCAATAACCCCCGCTGCAGGATTCGTTAGCGTTGCTCACTCCTTGGTAATTGGAATATGTGCAGCAGTTACATGCAACTTAATGATCACTTGGCGAAGCAAGACATCTATAGATGACACACTTGATGTTTTTCCAAGTCATGGAATTGGCGGAATAGTCGGAATGCTTCTCACGGGTGTCTTTGCGAGCAAGGAAATCAACCCAGCAATTGAGAATCAAGGATTATTTTTTGGGGAAGCACGTTTATTTCTTGCTGAATCTATAACATTAGTTGGAGTTTCGATATATGTCTTTATAATGACATGGATGATTCTAACACTCACAAACTGGATCAGTCCAATTAGAGTAAATTCTGAAGATGAAAACATTGGGCTCGATCAAAGCCAGCACAATGAAAGCCTTTAATCAACTAACTAGCAGCAAGAGCAATCAGAGCCACATGAACATGACTGACCACAATTACAATTATCACAATTACATCCCATAGAGACAAATTTAAGGACATTTTTTCAGAATTGGACAAAGTATCCTTATTTGAATATTATCCACACGGGCATATTGATTAAATAGAACTTTCTTTTTTTAGTCTAATTTAGCTTCAAATTATAAAGATTTTGAAGAGCATTTTCTACTTTCTAAACCCAATCAATTGGTGGAGAGCAAACAATTACAAGAGGGCTAGCCAAAAGTATGATAAGTCTTCATATGACCTTGAGCTTCATCTTTATTCAAAACTGTTGAGTAATGATATGCTTCATTATGGTTATTTTTCAGATACAACCATAAAACCTGAAGAGATTTCAATAAAAAATATTGAAGATGCTCAAGTCCTTTACTCTCAAAAAATCATAGATCAAATTACACACACTAAAGACGCTATTTTGGATGTAGGATGTGGAATGGGAGGCTTAGCTAAGATCATGATTCAAAACAAATTAAATGTTGATGTTCTCACTCCCAATAGCAAACAAATCAGCTACATCAGGAAAACCTATCCTGAATTAAAATATTACCATTCAAAATTTGAAAACTTAGACTCAAGAAACAAATACAAGACGATTATCCACTCTGAATCTCTGCAGTACATAGATCTTGATAGCGCATTTGAAAAAGCATCATCGATAATACTTGAAAAGGGAAAATGGATAATCACAGATTATTTTAGAATTACTGATGAAGGAATCAATAAAAGTGGTCACATATTAAAGGACTTCAGGGATAAAGCTCAGGCTCATAAATGGAAAATAACCTTAGAAAGCGATATTACGGAAAATATCCTTCCTACACTGAAATACATAAACATGTATGCCACAAGGTTTTTATTTCCACTAAAACACTTTGCATTTGAAAAGCTGCGCTTTAAGCGTCCAAAACTCTTTTTCATGACTCAAAGGTTAAGAGATTCCGTTGATCAAAAAATAGAAAAAGAAATGGCTTCTATCGACTTTTTAAAGTTTCAAAAAGAAAAAAAATACATGCTTTTTGTCTTAGAGAAGACTAATTAACCTTCCTGGAGTACTCGATATTTACCCAATCAAAATCTGAATGTGACTTTCCTTTGCCAAAATTTGTGGATCCATATAGTCCCAAGTACGCACCTGTATATCCATGACTTACTAAAGCATCCTTCTCCACTTTATAAAAATCAGTATGTCCTTTTCTATTATTTAAAGAAAATTTGAAATTATAAACCCCTTCAACGGATTCAGCAGACAAAGAAATATTGCCATTATACGCCTTTAATTCCATGACTTTTAAAACCTTAGTCCCAAATTTTTCTGATTCCCTTACAAGACTCAAAAACTCAACACCCGAATTTCTTAAGACTGTAAATTTGATATAAGCATCATCTTTTTGAAATATGGAGATGCCTGACTCTTCGCCATCTTTTAATGGTATAAAATGCATTTTCGCAGAAAAAGAAAAAGATGTCTCCCTCTGCCTTACACCAATAAGACTATATTGTTTTCTAAGTCCAAAATTCTGAGAGTCGAGATGGAGGCGCAAAAATCCTTTTCTCTCTTTTAAAGAGAAAGTTTTATACTTGGGAACACGCCGAAAGTTCCACTCTAGTTTTAAATCATCAGACAAAAAATCATCAAAAAAAGAGTAATCTGTATTTTGGTATGTATTTTGAATAACTAACGAAGATTCCTTATTTACCCTACCCGTGCTCGGAGACACAACAGGAAATTCATAAATTAGAGGCCTCCAGACCCCTTGACTTTCTTCAACCCATCTCAAAGTAGTTTCCTGCCACTCAACAGGCATTAAAAAAGTCTCTCTTCCCATATTACTAGCCCCGTTTATTTCATTACGTATACCCAAACAAACCATTGCCCAACTACCATCTGATAATTCAACCAAATCTCCGTGACCCGTGCTGTTTACCCAATTATCATTCGATAAATGTCGGGAAGTAAGAATAGGGTTTTTAGGATTTGATTCAAATAGACCATTTATAGAATCACTAATTGCGATCATAACAGAATGATTACGTGAAGTTCCACCTTCAGCGACCATGAGATAATATTTGCCTTTTCTTTTATAAATATGTGGACCTTCTACGCAACAACCTCCGCACGCCCCCGCCCATACCGTATATCGACTCCCTATTAACTTCCAATTTTTAAGATCTAACTCCTGAGCCCAGATCTCCCCAATTCCATCTGCATTCATATCTCCTGGCGCATGTGTTCCCACAAACCAGACTCTTCCATTGTCATCAAAAAATATATCCGGGTCAATACCTGGTGCATTCTCTATAACATGAGGGCTTGACCAAGGCCCTTTAGGATCATTCGCGGTAATAATAAAATTTACCATCTCTGTTTTTTTTTCTGAGTCCAATGGGTTGTAAACATTCGTAGAAACTATATAGTAAAGACCCTTATTAAAACGAATTGAAGGGGCGTGAATTCCCCCCTCTTGCTGAACATCATAAAGGTTAATTGAAGAATCTATGTTGTTATGATCTAAACCATATCCTATCAATTCCCAATTTATCAAATCATCGCTTTTATGGATAGGTAATGCAGGAAAATACTCAAAAGAGGAATTCACTATGTAAAAATGATCATCAACCCGACAAATCGAAGGATCTGGGAAACTGCCAGGTATTATGGGGTTCGTGTAGGTCTGAGCGGTCAATTTATAAAAAGAAAAGATAAAGGCCATAAAACAAGACAGAGACAGATATTTATTCATTTTTATTATTTTAAATTGACCTAGTAACTAATGGTATGTTATAACAAGTCCTAAAAAGAGCTTAACGTATATTTATCCAAACCTAAGTAAATTTGCTTTCAAATCCTTTAAACGTTACCAAAAAAACCTTAGAATATGCCTTCTCCAATATCTCGAATTAGCATTCCCCTACTTTTAGGCATTCTATTAACTGTTTTCGCTTTTAATATTCAAGGACAACAAAGGTCTGTGCTTGAGAAAAAAAAGGGGTTTAGAGATATCAAACTTCGTTCAAATGTTGAAGACTATGATTTCCTGACCCTTGCAACTGAAGGAGGATTATCCTATGATATGGAATTTCTTGATATCAATCAAGAGAATATAATCTCAGAGACACGTCAATTTGAAAATGTAAATACAAAATATGATGAGGTGGATGTTTACTATGTGAACCCGGGAACAGAAAATTATCAAACAATTGATGGAGGGACGTTATCGAAAATATTTATCTCAACAATTAATTCTCAGATATACAAAATAACTTTGTTTGCAGAGTCTCAGAGCACGGTCATCCCTCGAATTTTTAAAACAGTCTATGGGTATCCCAAATTTTCCACAAATGTGGAAAAAGGTCATTTTGATAGATACATATGGGGAGGAAGACATACAGGACTTGTGATGACTGCTGTCCTAGATGAAAATAAATATAGAAGGATTGGTTATCGGATCGTTTACACAGATTTTAAACTTCAAAATGAAGTACGCAACCTTGAAAAAGTAGAAAAACAAAAAAAGCTTCAAGAAATTAGAGATAGATACTAAAAGATGCGTGTCAAAATTTACCACGTAGATGCTTTTGCAGAATCATTATTCCAAGGCAATCCCGCCTGTGTAGTCCCCCTAGAATATTGGCCTTCTGATAATTTACTGTTAAAAATCGCCAAGGAAAACGCATTACCGGAAACAGCTTTTTTTATCATAAAAAAAGATTTTATTCACCTTCGATGGTTTACGCCTGATATAGAAATGGATCTTTGTGGTCATGCAACTTTAGCGGCGGCATTCTGCATCAAAGAAATTCTCAAATATCCGAGTGATAAGATTGTCTTTGAAACATTAAGTGGAAAATTGATAGTAACGCAAAGTGAAGGTTTGCTTCATTTAAATTTGCCATCGAGGAAACCTGTGCCTTCAGCTTTACCAAATGTAATTGAAAAGGCCTTAAACATCCCACCCAAAGAAATATTGAAATCCAGAGACCTATTTCTTGTTTATAATTCGCAAAAGGAGATTGAAGATATTGTTATTAACCGCCAAGAATTTGATAAAATAGATCTCAGTCCTGGAGGTGTTATTGTTACAGCCGAGGGTGAAAACCATGACTTTGTATCTAGATATTTCACTCCTCAAGCGACAATTCTAGAAGACCCAGTTACCGGATCAGCGCATTGCAGTCTTACTCCATTCTGGAGTGATCGTTTAGGACGCAAGAATCTTGTTGCCAAGCAATTATCAAAACGGTCTGGCCTTTTATATTGTGAGGATAAAAAAGATCGAGTAATCATATCGGGGAAAGCCCTTTTATACTCTCAAGGAGAAGCTTTATTGCCCTCCGATAATATTTAGAAAAAATTTGACAAAAAAAAGTCTCGTTGAATAACGAGACTTTTCAAAAATTCTTCTTTTTACTAAATCATGCAAATCTTTTCATTGACCAAGCAATAACAGCCCCCATGATAGCTCCCATGGCCGCCGATAAACCGGCATCTATGGCCACATATTCGTAAGAAATTATATTAGTAACTGAAACCATTTGAAGATCGACTATCAACCAGACTGCGACACTATAAATAGCTCCAAAAACAGCACCTTCTGAAAACGTATCAATATTTAAACGACCGAAAAGGTATACAAAACCCACGAGTTGAATAATCCCAACAAGAAACCCTGAGGCCACATCTGGAGTTTCTCTCACAGCAGCTGGAAATGCTTCATGCCAAGTTTCAAAGGTTGGAAGGAATATTAAAGTGCCGAAAAGCCCGCCAAGAATCATAAATAAGACGAAAGCAACTAAGAAAGAAATAATATATTTTTTTTGCATTGTTTTTTTTGTTTAGGTTAAGAAGCGAAAATAATAATTATCAACGATACATTGCTAAAAATTAATAATTTGATAACGTAAATTATTCTCTATAACAATTAACTTGGTCAGATTAACTATAAAACAAAAATCTAATGGAAAATGAACTCTTAATACCTACTATTCTGGTTGTAGCTATAACCGGACTTTGCATCTATGGATTGATATCAAAAAAAGTGGTTTTAATGCGATGGGGATTATTTATTTGGGCTTTAATCGCAATTGCTGCCAATCTCGGAGAATTCTTTGTGAATCCCGCATCTACAATGGTAATAGTTTTATTTATGTGCCAAGCTATTTTAATGGCTCCGTTTTGGAGCGAACCCTTCGATGCATCGAACAAAGCAGTTTACTTAGCTGCAAAAAGACTTACATTAATTCTAGTAACTATTAATTTATTCTTTTGTGCTATCGGTTTTGTTGAAATGGACTGGGGAAGTGACCAACCTACATCTATACCGATACATGTTTGTCATGGAATTGTAGCAGCCATTGGACTGATGATGTTCTCTAGGTTAATGAGTGGAAACGTGGAAGTAAAATAATAAAACTATAGAACTAAAAAAGCCCGCATATAGCGGGCTTTTTTGTTTTAATGCTTAAAGTATCTTATCTAGCCCTTTGTCATTCACTGATCATTCAAATACTGAAACATAGCAGAAAAATCTCCGTAAACCATATTTATTGATATCTTACCTTCTTCATTAAAATCAAAAGATTCATAAAGCTTAATAGTTGCCTCTCTTGAAGGCTTATCATCCGTTGGCTTTGTAGTAAGTCTCCATTGACTATAATATCTTACAGACCCATTCGGCTCTCCAGTCTCAGCTAAGACTCCAGGCAATAAAACTGGTTCAATTATAATTTCTGCATCATATGCAGCCGCAAAACCCGCACGTGAATCAATGAACTCGGTTAACGTAACAGTGTCTTTTTTAGCCCGAAAAGCAGTGTTAATACGATAAAAATCGTCTGCGAATAACGAATAATCAACGTTACCGCTCTGGAGACCCTCTATATATGTTTTGACTGTCTCACAGTTCTCTTGGAATTTTTGCTCCAATATCATTGCAGCATGAGCATGAGCATCATGTTCTGATTTGCCGTTTTGGCAGGAGGCGGTTAGAAGCCCTATAATGCAAAAGGCATAAATTATTTTTTTCATAATAGAATTTTGTGTTTGTGTTAATTTGAAACAATACTAGTTAAAAATGTTAAATATTTCGGTTTAAATATACTTATTCATATCTCAAATACTTGGATTTAACGAAATGATAATATTGTTCTGTGAAATGATAATATTGTTCTGTGTATTTTTTGTCATATTTGCGCTATTAAATAAAACGAATTCTATTATGAAAAAAATAATTTTAATCTTTGCACTCGCTCCATTAATGATGTTTGCTCAGACAAAAAAAAGTGGAGTGTTATATTCAAGTCACCCTGCACTTGATGTTATTAATAGCATGTATAAGTCATTTATAGATGGAGACATTGAGTCATACGGAAACCATTACTCAAAAGATGTCAAAATTTGGACTAATGGTGACTATTCAGAATCGCGTGGGCTTGAAGATGACTTAAAGTCAACAGAGTGGTGGATGAAAAACTTTGTGATTGATATTAGCAGAAAAGGTGTTGGAACCCCAGATGTGATAAAATATAAAGGAGATAAAACAGGTACATGGGTCTTTGACTGGACAGATTTTATAGCTGTGAATAAAAATTCCGGGGATACTGTAAGAACCACATTTCATGATGAATATTTGGTTTCACCTGAGAATAAAATAGTTAAATGGTTTACGTATTACGATACAGAGTCATTTTACTCACAAATTCAAAATTCTTTTGGAGCCCATAGAAATGGAATAGTCTATGATGAGCATCCTTTCATTGAACAATTAAAAGGCTTGGTAGAGGCCTATGAACGTGGTGATGCCAATAAAATGGCAACATTTTTCTCTGACGATGCTAAATTTTACAAAAAAGGAGGCGGAGACACAGAGAACTACAGTAAAATCAGCTTAGCAGAAAGATTTAAATTGTGGGAAAAAGGAATTGGAGGATCCATTGCTAGAAGAATGGAAGTTTACGGTTATCCCGATGCTATTCGTTATGAAAAAGGTGAAGGAGGATGGGAAGTCCTCTCATGGTGGAACCACATGAGTGTAACAAAGAAAGGTGATGAAACAACTGAAAAAAGAGATTTCATTCACTTAAGCCATTCCTTTGATGATGAAGGGAAAATTACTCGAGAAGTTTTATGGGTTGAATAGAACCTGAATAATTATAATAAGGGCCTTCAAATGAAGGCCCTTTTATTTTCTTCTTTTTGAGCTAGGACCCGTCTGATTTCGGGAAAACTTTGGAGGCTTAGTTTTAACTTTTTGATTACTCTTAGCCTTCTTGTTATTTCTGTTATTTCGCTTTTTCACCTGACTTTTAGGTGCTTTGGGCTCATTTTCTGATTTCGAAAATTGCGTAGCATTATATATCATTTGAATCTCCTTATCCGAGGCATTTCTCCAGTCTCCAGGCTTTAGTCCATCACTTGAAATGCCCATAATATTAACTCTTTCAAGTTTTTTGACCTGGTAGCCTACATACTCACACATTCTTCTGATTTGACGATTCAAGCCTTGTGTTAAAGTGATACGGAATACAAATTGCCCTTCCTTTTGGATAATGCATTTTTTTGTAACCGTCCCGAGAATTGGTATACCTTTTCTCATCTTCTCGAGATCATTATCTAAAAGTTTTTTGTCGACTGTAACCAGATATTCTTTTTTGTGCTCATTGCCCGATCTCAATATTTTATTTACTATGTCTCCATCATTTGTTAAAAATATCAGTCCCTGTGAATCTTTATCAAGTCGTCCAACAGGAAAAATTCTTTCTGGATAATTAACAAAATCTACAATATTTCCCTTAACACCTTTTTCGGTAGTACTGGTTATACCTACTGGCTTATTTAAAAGAATAAAGATTGGCGCCACGTCATCTTTGATATCCAAAGAAAAGCCGTTAACCATGACTGTATTTCCGGAAAAAACAAGATCTCCTATATTAGCCTTTTTCCCGTTTAACTTTACCTGACCACTTTCTATATATACATCTGCCTGCCTTCGACTACAGTAGCCGCTTTGACTAATAAATTTATTTAATCTAGTCCCTTTTAAATTAGGCATGAAGCAAATATAAGTCTGGTTTAATCTTGTTTTTATTGACTCATTTCCATAAAAAAAGGCCCCATATAAATGAGCGCCTCCTTTCGCTGAAACATTCAACCTCAACTCAATTCACAATAGGGCGAACCTTTTTCTGAATAATATTAAATCCAGTGCTTATTCCTATCCTCCATGAATTACCTTTTGCAGGAGGAATGGCAAAAAAGTTAAGTGGAAAATTCATCTTTCCGGATTTAAACGTTTTACCTATTGCAATCATAAGGCCTGATGACAACTTAAAGTCACCCCGACTATCGATTCTTTCAATTAAATTTTGACCGGATGGATCATATCCATTATCTCCTGGTCGCATTAAAACATCATTTTCATTAACATAACCCTCAGCTAATGCACTTCCCGTAATATTTGGTCCAATGGCAAATTCCCAACCTGTTCTTGAGTTACGCATTCCCATTAGTGCACTTACACTAGGAACAATCCTTCCATATTCTATTCCAGCAACCATTGGTATCGCCTCAATCAAAGCCTGAAAATCACCGCTATTGATAAAAACTTGTTCAAACTGAAAACCAAAAGAAAACATACTTGGAGCCCAATAATCAAAACCACCAGGATCACTAGAAGTAAGAACCTTTGCATTCTGACCAGTGATAACAGTATACCCAAGCCGAGGACCTGTATTATTAATGGCTTTAGTGTCAGGATTATTTAACATACTCTCGTATTCCTCACTTACAGTTAGTTTCCTCATAGTCTCCTCATCATTGGGAATACCAAAAAGAGTATTTATTGTCAATTCAGTCATTGCAATAGACTGCTCTGGGATATCTAAAAACAAGTTAGAAGCTGAATTTAAAAAACGTCCAGTAGAAACATCGAATAGTCTAAAGGTGTAAGAGACCAAAAGCCCTAACTGATCTAAGCTACCTGTTAGGATATAATCACATTTAAGCCGTTTACCTATATCTGCAAGACAGATTTTTGAGAAGCAGCCTCTTAGATTAACCGAATCTCTCTGGCTTATGTACTCTATATCGTATTTATCGACTACCTCGTACTTATCAATACGAATTAAATCCACGATAGATTTTTGAATAATCTGATTGGCATCCACAAGATCATAGTTTCGGGTATCAAAATCTAAAACTGCAACACTTAGTTTTTGAGCGTTAACATTAAATAAAAGTGTACTAAAAAGAATTATAGAAAATAATTTTTTCATGATTTAATAGTTATTGGTTTCTAATTCAATAACAAAATTCAAACAAAGCAAATTCTAAGAATAATGATATTTCCGTAATATCTATTTTCTTTTTACGGATTTAATCTAATTCCACTTAAACATTTTCAAGTTTTTAGACAAAAAGAGGCCTATCTGCCATCATTGAAATAACCTCGCCCCTTATGGATTTTATATTATTTTCAGACTCAGGGTTTTTAATGACTTCATCTATAAGGCTGACAATACTCTCCATGTCAGATTCAACTAGGCCTCGAGTAGTAATTGCAGGTGTTCCAATTCGGATACCACTAGTTACAAATGGTGACTTATCGTCAAAGGGAACCATATTTTTATTTGCGGTAATATGGGCCTTAACAAGAGCAGATTCAGCTAATTTTCCGGTAATATTTTTATTCCTCAAATCAATCAACATAAGATGATTATCTGTACCGCCAGAGATAATATTATATCCGCGAGAAATCATGGCTTTAGCCATGGCATTTGAATTTTTTTGAACTTGCATTATGTAATTGAAAAAACTATCTGACAACGCTTCTCCAAAAGCTACTGCCTTTCCGGCAATTACATGCTCCAAAGGACCACCTTGTATACCAGGGAAGACTGACATGTCTATGATATTGGACATCATTCGAATATTGCCTTTTGGAGTTTTTAAGCCCCATGGATTCTCAAAATCTCTTCCCATCATAATGATTCCACCTCTAGGCCCCCTAAGTGTTTTGTGAGTAGTACTCGTAACAAAATCACAATATGGTAAAGGATCATTTAAGATACCCTTAGCAATAAGGCCAGAGGGGTGCGAGATGTCAGCTAAGAGCAGCGCTCCTACTCCATCCGCTATCTCTCTAAATTTAGAATAGTTAATGTCTCTCGAGTATGCTGAAGCTCCACATATTATCATTTTTGGCATTTCAATATCTGCTAGCTCTTTAATCTTTTCATAGTTTATTAACCCTGTATCTCTCTCAACACCATAAAAAACTGCATTGTACGTCTTTCCAGAGAAATTTACTGGGGAACCGTGTGTCAAATGTCCTCCATGACTTAAGTCAAAACCCATAATTTTATCACCCGGCTTTAAACATGCAAGAAAGATTGCAGCATTAGCCTGGGATCCGCTATGGGGTTGAACATTCACATATTCTGCATCAAATAACTCAGCAGCCCTATTACGAGCTAAATCCTCAATTTCATCAACCACCTCACACCCACCGTAGTATCTTTTCCCTGGATATCCCTCAGCATATTTATTAGTTAATATAGAACCTACGGCCTGAATCACCTGCGGGCTTGTGAAATTTTCTGAAGCAATAAGCTCTATGCCCTCAACTTGGCGCTTTCGCTCTTTATCTATAAGATCAAAAATTGTTGAATCGTGTTCCATAATATTGGCTGTAACTTGCATCCAAAAATAAGTCAAATGAAGTATGTGATTGATTCTAAATTAGAGAGTTTTTTACCAGTTTCTCAACAATCTGATTTTCCCATTCAAAACATTCCTTTTGGTGCAGGAACCTGGACTTCGGGCGAAGACGTATGCTTGACTCGCATTGGTGATACAGTAATTAACTTATCCTTATTAGAAAAGAATAGTTTTTTTAAAGACTGTGGGCTTAAAGAAAATACCTTTGGTCATAACACATTAAATCCTTTCTTATCTCATGACAAAGCCACTTGGCGTGCCATTAGAAACAGAATTGCAGAAATATTCAGTAAAGAAAATAAAGAATTTGAGAGAAATGTTGATCTAAGAAATACGATCGAATGCCATATTTCCAAAATTTCAGTTGGAATGCCAGTAAATATTGGTGATTACACAGATTTTTATGCCTCAAAAGAGCATGCAACAAATGTCGGATCCATGTTTAGAGATCCAAAAAATGCTCTCTTACCAAACTGGTCACATCTTCCAGTAGGCTATCATGGCAGAAGCTCAACAATTTTCCCTTCAGGCAAAGATATTTACAGACCGAATGGTCAACGCAAAGCACCTTCTGATGAGAATCCCACTTTCGGACCCTCAAAAAAAATTGATTTTGAACTGGAAGTGGGCTTCATTACCGGCGATGGCCCTGAAAATGGAGACTCAATACCCATTGAGTCTGCTGAAGATTTCATATTTGGACTTGTACTATTGAATGATTGGTCAGCTAGGGATATTCAACAATGGGAATATGTTCCTCTCGGACCTTTTTTAGCCAAAAATTTTGCCTCATGCATTTCACCGTGGATAGTTAGTATTGATGCTCTAGCTCCGTTTCGTTGCGACCGACCGATTCAAAATGATCCTAGACCGCTTCCTTATCTCCAACAGAAGCCTGATAAGGCAAATTTTGACTTAAGTTTAGAAGTGAATATTCAACCCAAAAATTCATCGGAAAACTTAATTGCTGAAAGTAATTTCAAATACATGTACTGGTCCATTGCTCAGCAGCTAGCTCATCACAGTATAAATGGATGCCTTATTAAAGCCGGAGATCTGATGGGGAGTGGGACGATATCTGGACCTGATAAAGGCTCATATGGTTCAATGCTTGAAATAGCATGGAATGGTACCGAGCCGATAAAGCTTTTAGATGGTGAACAGAGGTCATTTGTTCAAGACTATGACACCATAGTTTTACGAGCTAAAGCGACTAATAGCGAGATAAGGATAGGCTTTGGAGATTGTGCATCTAGAATTATTCCTTCAAAACCATGGAAGAAGAAATAATTGATTTTAAAAAAATCATTCGATCAAAGTATCGAAAACTTCTGCGTGTCGCTGAAAAAAGAGGAAGCGACAAGGAAGACTTAGCTCTGATCCGAAAAGCTTACAAGGTTTCTACAGATGCCCACAAGGATGTTTTCAGAAGGTCAGGTGAACCTTACATCATTCACCCCATTGAAGTAGCTCTGATCGTGTCAGAGGAAATTGGACTCGGACCTAAATCAATTGCTGCAGCTCTATTACATGACGTCGTTGAAGATTCGGAATATACAAATAGTCAAATAAGTCATATGTTCGGAAGTTCTATAGCCCATATAGTTGAGGGTTTAACTAAAATTCAAGGGATTTTTGATAATCAGTCGTCATCTATGCAAATTGAAAACTTTCGAAAATTATTACTCAGTATTAGTAGTGACGTAAGAGTGATTTTAATAAAAATGGCAGATAGACTCCATAATATGAGAACTCTTGATGAAATGCCTTATGCCAAACAACTAAAAATTGCTAGTGAAACCTTATATATTTTTGCACCCTTGGCCCACAGAATGGGACTCTATCACATTAAAATTGAATATGAAGATTTAGGCCTAAAATACACAGAACAAGAAGTTTATAATGAAATAGCTGATAAGCTCGAGGATTTTAAACAGAATGACTCGGATTATCTAAAAAGATTTAGTAATAGTATTGATAGTCTTTTGGAATCCGAAGGCTTTGAATTTTCAATAAAAACAAGAACAAAAGGAATTTTTTCGATACGTCGAAAAATGATTAACCAAGCAATTTCTTTTGAGCAAGTCTACGATAAATATGCAATAAGAATCCTATTAGATGCCGGACCTAAAAGAGAGAAAGCTGAAATATGGAGAGCATATTCAATAGTAACCAGTGTTTTTAAAGCGAATCCAAGAAGACTTAGAGATTGGGTGACTTCTCCGAAAGCAAACGGTTACGAATCTCTTCACATAACTGTAATGGGGCCGGAAGGACATTGGATCGAAGTTCAAATTCGTTCAAGAAGAATGGATTTAGAAGCAGAAAAAGGATATGCGGCACATTGGAGATACAAAGAAGATGATTCAGGAAATAGCGCTTTAGACGAATGGCTGAATATGATAAAAGAAAATATTGATAATGAGGAAGATAGCGCTATTGACTTCGTTAACAAATTTAAGCTTCAACTCTTCTCTGAAGAGATCTTTGTATTCACTCCTCAGGGCAAAATGTTAACCCTCCCAAAGCATTCGACACCAATTGATTTTGCTTTTTACATTCACAATGATATTGGGATGAAAACACTAGGGGCTAAAGCTAATGGAAAACTTGTACCCCTCTCCTATGAATTACAAACAGGTGATCAGGTTCAAATTCTAACAAGCGAAAGTCAAAAACCGATATCAAAGTGGATAGATTGGGTTGTAACCTCCAAAGCAAAAACTGCAATCCATCAGTTTATTAAAAATGAGGAAAGAAAATCTATAGAACACGGACAAAGACTACTCGAAAGAGCTATGAAAAAAGTCAAATTCGACTGGAATGAAAGTCGAATTCAAAAAATGATTAATTACTTTGGGATCAAAACTCCAAAAGAACTTTTTTCAAGATTTGGATCTGGCCAATACAATGGAGAACATATAAGAAATTTTATTCAAGAAGAAAGTGGAAGCTTTTATCAATACCTAAGAAAAAGATTTAAGCCAAAAACTACCAAACTGAGAGACTTAAATAGTGATTCGAATAGTATTGTTTTTGGCCCCGACTTGGTAAAACTAGATCATGAAATGGCCGCGTGCTGTAGGCCAATTCAAGATGATCCAATATTTGGATTCATTGATGATAAGGTGATAAAAGTGCATAAAACTGACTGCAGAAATGCCATTAATATGCAAGGTCAGTTTGCAGAGAATATTATAATGGCTCAATGGGCAAAAAACACTTCTGGAGACTTCAACGCAACACTTAAATTTTCTGGAGTAGACTCATCTGGACTTCTCCTTAAAGTTTCGAAAGTGATCTCCAGCGAAATGAATATGGATATTATCAGCCTACATATAAATGGTTCAGAAGGAGTTTTCAGCGGCACGATCTCAGTAGTGGTAACCGACAGGAGACAATTAACTCAGCTTGCATCTAACCTAAGAGCGATCAAGGGTATCATTATGGTAGAACGAGAAGTAGGAAAAACTGACTAAGGCAAACCGATATACTTATGACTTTGCAATGAAAGTCTCCAATCAGGCTTACTCTCTAAAAACTTTATAATCATTGGCATTACCTTCTCCTTCTTACTCCATTCCGGTTGTAAATAAATCTTACACTTCTTGCCAACTCGCTTAGAGTGGTATTCAGCCCATTTCAGGTCATCTTGATTATAAATTATAATTTTTAACTCATCCGCTTGAGAATACCACTGATCAATTGGAGGTTTGGTTTTCTTTGGTGATAAACATACCCAATCCCAAGTCCCTGAAAAATTATATGAACCAGAAGTTTCCAGATGAATCCTTTTACCCATACCTTTCAGGGATGTGGTTAACGGATTCATATCCCACATCAATGGCTCTCCTCCAGTAATAACAATAGTTTTATCTGAATCTTTGATTTGACTCAAGATATCAGATATCTCAGTCAAAGGATGTTTGTTAGGGTCCCATGATTCTTTAACATCACACCAGTGACAACCGACATCGCAGCCACCAATTCTCAAAAAAAATGAGGGAAGGCCAGTGTGAGCACCTTCTCCTTGAATCGTCCTAAATGCTTCCATCAAGGGGAGTGCTGGCAATTCAGTTCTTTTCATTTGCCGCTTTCAAAGTATTCATCAACAAACCTACTCTTGTCATAAGCCCTACACCCCCAGGAACTGGGGTAATCGCTGATGCAATTTCATTTATAGAATCAAAGTCAACATCACCCTTCAATTTACCATTTACTTTATTTATTCCGACATCAACCACAACAGCTCCCTTTTTTATAAAATCAGCATTTATATAAGACGCCTTACCAATTGCAGAGATTACGATATCTCCTTTTTTAACAACTTGTTCGAGATCTCTTGTTTTGGAGTGAGTTAACGTAACCGTAGCATTCCCCCCTTTGCTATTTTGACCTAATAAAATTGACATAGGCAAGCCAACAATATGACTCCTTCCAATTACAACAATATTTTTTCCAGAGGTTTCGATATCATAAAACTCAAGTAAAAGTTTTATACCATAGGGAGTAGCGGGTAAATAAGTATCTAATCCCAGTGCCATACGCCCCATATTTTCTGGATGAAACCCATCAACATCTTTTGATGGATTGATAGATAAGACAACCTTCTTCTCGTCTATTCCTATTGGCAGCGGAAGCTGAACTATAAAACCATGGATTTTATCATTATTGTTCAACTTATTTATATGATCAAGAAGTTCAATCTCTGAAATACTTCCATTTAAATGAATTAGTGTCGATTCAAAACCAACCTCATTACAATCCCTTACTTTACCTTTTACATATGCGGATGAAGCTGGATTGTCACCAACTAGTATAGCTGCTAAGTGAGGCTTACAAAGTCCTTTTTTTAGACGATTATTTACCTCTTCTTTAATTAAATATTTATAATTATCTGCAGCGGCTTTTCCACTTAACTTTTTTGCACTCATCTCATCTGTTTCATCATGTTCATCAGCTTTTGCTGCCCACCTTTACCCTGCATCATCTTCATCATCTTGCTCATATCGTTGAACTGCTTTATTAGCTTATTTACTTCTGATATTTCTCTTCCGCTACCATTTGCAATTCTTACTCGTCTTTTACCGTTAAGAACCGAAGGGTTAGACCTCTCATAAGGCGTCATAGATTGAATCATTGCTTCAATATGCTTGAAAGCATCATCTGGTATATCCATGTTTTTAATTGCCTTACCCACTCCTGGGATCATACCAACAAGATCTTTCATTGAACCCATTTTCTTTATTTGACGAATCTGTTTTAAAAAATCATCAAAACCGAAAGAGTTGCTTGCAATCTTCTTTGATATTTTTCTTGACTCTTCTTGATTGAAAGACTGTTGAGCTCTTTCAACTAGCGATATCACATCACCCATTCCGAGGATACGATCTGCCATTCGGTCTGGATAAAAAACATCAATTGCATCCATCTTTTCTCCGGTACCAATAAACTTAATAGGAACATTAACTACTGACCGAATCGTCAAAGCAGCCCCACCTCTAGTGTCTCCATCTAGCTTTGTAAGCACTATGCCTGTATAGTTTAAGACATCATTGAAAGCTTTTGCCGTATTTACCGCGTCTTGACCGGTCATCGAATCAACTACAAACAAAGTTTCACTTGGGCTTATTTCCTTATGAATAGCAGAGATCTCTTTCATTAACCTTTCATCGATAGCCAACCTTCCTGCCGTATCCACTAATAAATAATCATAACCCTCCTCCTTTGCTTTTTTTTGAGCCAATGAAGCAATCTTCACGGGGTCTTTTTCATCCGGCTGTGAAAAAACTGTCAAATCAACTTGAGAACCTAATGTATTTAGCTGATCTATAGCAGCTGGTCTATAGACATCACAGGCTGCTAAAAGAATCTTCTTTTTTCTTTTTTCCTTGAGCAAGGAACCGAGTTTCGCTGTGAATGTCGTTTTACCTGAACCCTGAAGTCCGGCCATTAATATTGTATTTAGTCCATTTTCTGAAGCAATTTCTTCAACATCACTACCCATAAGGCTGGACATTTCATCTCTAACTATTTTTATCATTACCTGACCTGGCTCGACGGCTTTGATTACGTCTTGACCAAGTGCTCTGTTTTTAATAGAGTCCGTAAACTCCTTTGCTATCTTATAATTAACATCTGCATCAACCAGTGCTCGCCTAATGTCTTTTATTGCATCAGCAACATTTATATCAGTTATTCTCGACCTTCCGCTTAGACGATGAATAGCCTTATCTATTTTTTCACTTAAATTTTCAAACATTATCAATAGATTTTACGAAAACAAAGTTAAACTAAACCTATAAATGACTCAGGTGAGAGGTTATTTTTTTAAAAAAAATGGACTGAGAAAATGAAACCACAAGTCTTTAATCATTCAATAATATTGTACTTTAGAAGCAGCTGTTAGCTAATTCACACTATAAAAAGTTTAAACATGCATAAGGCAAAAATTTCTGGCATGGGCCATTATTTACCTAAAAAAGTTATTACAAATGATGATCTGAGTAAATTAATGGATACAAGTGATCAGTGGATACAGGAGAGAACAGGAATAGTCGAGAGAAGATGGGTGGATCCTGAAAATCAGGTTAGTTCATCAAAGATGGGATTCTATGCTGCTGAAATGGCGATTAAAAACTCAGGTATTAACAAGAATGAGATTGACCATATTTTGTTTGCTACTATTTCGCCAGACTATTACTTTCCCGGTAATGGTGTTCTAATTCAAGACATGCTAGAAATTGAGACTATCGGTGCTACAGATATAAGAAATGCATGTAGTGGGTTCATTTATGCGCTAAGTGTCGCAAATGCCTATATTCAAACGGGTCAGTATAAAAATATTCTTGTTATTGGCTCCGAATTACAAAGCCCAGTATTAGACAAATCGACGAAAGGCCGAGACCTAAGTGTAATTTTTGGTGACGGGGCAGGAGCTGCCGTAATTTCCAGATCATATGATGAGAGTGAAATATACAGTACTCACCTGCATAGTGAAGGCAAAAACTCTATTGAACTATCGATGCAAGGACCTTCAGCGATCCATTGGTTAGATGAAGTTCAATCTAATGGTGAAAAGTCCAGCCTTTTCTCGCCTCAAATGAATGGTAAATTCATTTTTAAAAATGCCATCGTTCGGTTCGAAGAGGTTATCAAAGAAGTTTTAGAAAAAAATTCTATGAAACTTGAGGAAATTGATTGCTTAATTCCTCACCAAGCGAACTTGAGAATTTCTCAATTCATTCAGAAAAAATTAAAACTCAAAGATGATCAGGTTTTTAATAATATACAGAAGTATGGAAACACAACTGGTGCCTCAATTCCGATTGCCATGAGTGAAGCTATTCAAAACAACTTCATAAAAACCGGAGACATTGTTTGTCTTGCAGCTTTCGGCGCAGGCTTCACATGGGGGTCGACATTATTAAAGTATTAATCTACCATGTTGAGGACCTCTGAGATTCAATGCTATCTTGAAAATGATACATCATTATATTTTCCACCCCTGGAATTACCAAAGGGCAAAACCCTTTTAATTAAAGGAAATTCAGGAGCTGGTAAAACGAGCTTTATTCATTCTATTGCTGGTTTAATCCCATTAGTAAGTGGAGAAATTGAAATCAAGGGCTTTGGTAAGATCGTCAAAAACAAAGTACCTCGAGGTTGGAGACAAAATGCAGTTACATTTGTTCCACAGCGACCATTATTTTGGCCTTCACTTTCTGTGTTTGACAATCTTAAACTGGGTCAATGGTCTAAAGGTGTCTCCTCTGAGAATAATTTCGAAGTACTTGAAAAATTAGGGATTTTGCATGTCTCCAAAAAACCCGTAAACACCCTTAGTTATGGCCAGCAGCAAAGACTCAGTGTAGCAAGGGCCCTAACTTCAAAAGCTCCATTAATTTTAGCTGATGAGCCAACTTCATCTTTGGATGAAGAAAATAAAATTAACGTTTTGAAATTATTTCAAGAGCATCAAAGCGAAACTAAATGTTCAATGATAATTTCAACTCATGATAGCAATATTAATTCCATAGCGCATCAAATAGTAAATCTGAAATGATTAATTCTGCCTATTTTGCTTTTAAAGCCATCTTAAAACGTAGAAGTTCAACGTTTTTTATTTCTTTAATTTGGGCGTCTGGACTTTTTTCTATTGCCAGTATTCAAAGATTAGACAAAGGCCTAACAGAGGGAATTGTAAATCAAGTGGGAAGTACTGATATCCTTATAGCAGCTAAAGGCTCACCTACCCAATCTATCTTCGCAAACATATTTCATATTGATGAACCTACTGGCAAAATACAAAATAAAGAGGCTGAGAGAATTATTAAAGAATATAATTTAAAAGATGTCAGAAGGATTGCATACGGAGACAATTATTTAGGTTTTAGGATTTTAGGTTGTGATAGCTCAACATGGAATAATTTAAATTTTAAAAGCTTTGAGGGGCGCTATCCGTTAAGCGTAAATGAGGTATTGATCGGAAGAAAAGTATGTGATCTTACAAAGCTAAAAATTGGTGACGAATTTTATGGAACCCATGGGTTAGTTGGTCATTCACATGAGAGAATGAAATATAAGGTTTGTGGCATTGTAGAATCAAAAAATTTAATTTGGAACAGTCTGATATTTTCAAACTTAGAGGCAGTATGGAAGGCTCACGAAGGGTCAGATTCAAATTATACAGCAATTCTTGCCAGACTTAATAATCCTATTGAAAAATTATTGATCCCGAGAAAAATCCAAGAAAAAAATTCAGTTATGGCCATTTCCCCGGCACTGGAATTAAATAACATATTAAGCTGGATCAACCAAGGAGTAAAAATGTTTAATAGTATATCCTTTTTATTTATCATTACCGCCATTTTTAGCATGTTCTTTTTTCTTCAATCACATATTAAAGAGAGGTTGGGTGATTATGCCTTACTTCTATGCTTGGGAGCTTCGTGGTTAAAAATTGCAAAAGTTGTTCTTTGGCAAAATATATTTATCGGTTTGATATCTATTATTCTGACCTACGCAGGACTTTTTATCCTTTGGCTATCTTTAGATCAAATAAGTATTTTTGGAGATATTATTGAAAAAAATTATTTCTGGGAACTTTATCAGGATGCCTATTGGGTAGTTGGGGTTTTAATTCTAGCTTTCCTAACATCAATTGGACCTTGGGTATGGTTACAAAGAATACCTTTGCACCGTGCGTTGGCTGACTCTTAAACATCTATTTGTATTGCTTTTAGCTCTCCAGGTATCTTCATTTATCAATAAAGAGCCTTTTAATTTATCATGGAAATCCCTTTCTGAGACCTCATTTTCCGAATATTTTAATGAGACCAAAAATATTTGGACTCTAGAAGGAGTATTTCCAGTGAGTATAAGGAAACTAAATGGCTCTGATGTTAAAATCACAGGCTATGTTATTCCGATTGACATTAAAAAAAGAAGTTATGTTCTTTCTGCATATCCCTACAGTTCATGTTACTTTTGTGGTGGTGCAGGACCTGAGAGTATCGTAAACCTTCAGTTAAATGATTTGAATCATCATATTGAAACTGATGCCATAAAAACTTTCTCAGGAGTTTTAGATCTTCAGTCCCGTCCGAAAAATGGATTTTATTTTACTTTGATTAATGCTAGAATAGAAAATTAAATGAAAATCATCTTACCCCAGGTTATAATAACTGATCCTAAATCTCCATACAATGGGCAACAAATGGATATCAGAATAAATAATGGAGAGATAAAAGAGATCAGCAGAAGTATAAAGAATAAACAAGATTATGATCTTATCGAATTCTCCCGAGGACGTTGGATCAGTCCAGGATGGGTTGATATAAGATCTAGATCCGGAGAACCCGGTAATGAGCAACGTGAAACATATCATAGTCTTTCTAAAGCTGCGGCAAACGGGGGCTATACTCACATTGGAATACAGCCCTCAACATATCCAGCAAGAGATAGCAAAACTCACATAGAATCAATACTCCAATCTACAAAAAACCTTGATGTCAGTTTTTTACCTCTAGGGGCTTTAAGTAAAGAATTAAAAGGTAAAAAGCTATGTGAGATTTATGATATGAATTTATCAGGTGCAGTAGGTTTTTCGGATGATCAAAATGATATTGAAAACCCACATCTTTTGCAACTAGCTTTACAATATTCAAAAGACCTTAATACTGTAATTCATACTTTCTGCTTCGAAAAAAGATTATCACCAAAAGGTCAGGTAAATGAAGGGAATATTAGCCTGACAAATGGTTTAGCTCCAATCTCGAGCATATCCGAAACAACAAGAATAAAACGAGACTTAAGTATTCATGAGTATTCAGGTGGGCGAATGCATATAGCAGGAGTTAGTACCTCTGAGGGAGTTGATTTAATTCGTAGAGCAAAAAAGAATCAAATTGGATTGACTGCAGATGTATGCATACTTAACCTAATTGGAATTGATGATGACCTTGTTGAATTTGACACCTCCTTAAAAACCCTTCCTCCTCTTAGGTCTAAATCGGATCAAAAATCTCTTTGGGACGGCTTAATGGATGGAACCATTGATATTATCGCTAGTGACCATAACCCAATGGATATTGAATCTAAAAGATGTGAATTCGGAAAAGCAGAATTTGGGACAGCTACAATTGAAAACTCTTTTGGCTGGTATCGAGCAAAAAAAGCCAATCAAAGAGCATTAGATAGGTGGGTTGAAGCCGTAGCACACAATCCGCGAAAACTCTTTAATCTGAAAGATGTCTCAATAGATATAGGGAATTATGCAGATTTGACAATTTTTGCAAATGACGGAAGTCCAATTGAAAAGAAGACTTTAGGTGTAAATGTTCCAAATTGGAATCAGAATGGCCGTGCTATTGGAATAATAAATAATAAAAAAATTATTCAATTATAATTTTAAGTCGATCATAAGCAAGAGATACTCCATCTGGGAGAACCTTATTAATCCTTGCGTGCAAACCCATTTTATGACTTAAGTGAGTTAAGTAGACCCTTTGGATTTTTGAAGCCTTTGCAAAAGCAAGAGCCTCATCCAAGGAAAAGTGAGAAATATGGCTTTCTTTTCTCAAAGCATTGACAACCATAACTTTAGCTCCTAAAATCTTTTTAAATTCGTTTGAAGTCATTGCAGAAACATCGGTTAAATAGACAAAATTGTTAATTCGAAAACCTAAAACTGGCCATGTTCCATGCTGTCCCAATATGGGAATCCATGTTTGTCCTGCAACTTTAAAATTTGACTCATGGGATATATTAGAAATACTAAACCCAGGGGATCCTGGATACTTATTAGATGAGAATGCATAAGAAAACTGTTCTTTCAATCGCGTCTCAACTCTTTTTGTACAAAAAATAGACATATCCTTTTTGGTTTTAAAATTAAATGGTCTAACATCATCTAATCCAGCAATATGATCCATATGCTCATGGGTTAAAACAACAGCATCTAATTTTTTACATTTTGCTAATAACATTTGTTGTCGAAAATCTGGACCACAATCAATTATTACGCTTTTTTCTTTGTAAGAGATCAAAACAGAGGTTCGAAGTCTTTTATCTCTTTTTGATGAAGAAATACATACGTCACAACTACAACCAATGACAGGAATACCTTGCGATGTTCCTGTACCTAAAAATTCAACTTTAAGAGAATTCATAATACGAATTTAAACTACCTTTACAAGTATGGAAGATATGGTATTATCTGCTGCACAGAAATCACTTCGAGTTAATCTGGATAGTAATATATATGGATCTTTTGCAGAAGTTGGTGCAGGTCAAGAAACAGTACGCCAGTTTTTTCGTGCAGGTGGGGCCTCGGGAACAATAGCGAAAGCAATGAGCGCCTATGACAAAGACTTTTCCGATGCCATATATGGACTTGAAGATGATGGCAGGTATGTCACTGAAAGTCGATTAAGAAAAATGATTCATCATGAATATTCATTACTAGAGGACCGACTTCATAGAGAAAAATACCCAAATAAAAAATATTTCGCATTTGCAAACACCGTAGCTACAATAAATTTTACCAAGACATTTAAAGGACATGGCTGGTTGGGCATTAGATATCAAACCTCTGCTGATAAATCTCCTAATGAAGTTATTTTGCATGTAAGACTCCATGAAAATGACCCCAAGCACCAACAAGAAACGATAGGCAACATTGGAGTTAATCTCATTTATGGTGCTAATTTTCTTTACAAAGAACCAAAAGAGCTTCTTCACAGCTTATACGATGGGATTGACCGAACTGCTATTGAACTTGACTTGATAAATTTTTCAGGACCTGATTTTATTGATGTTGATAATCGTTTGATGTCATTACAATTGATCAAAAACGGATTTACTGATGCTGTTATTTTCGGACCAGAAGGGCAAAACCTTCTACCAGCAGAAGTTTTATACAAAAAGAATGTATTGGCCATGAGAGGTAGCTTTAGACCAGTTACTAAAGTCAATATGGATATGATCAAAAAAGGTTACCGCCAATTTATTCAATCCAAAAGAGTAGATAAAGATAAATTAGTTGTTCTTTTTGAAATCACTCTAAATAATCTTTTAGCAGACGGTAGTATTGATGAACAAGACTTCTTGGATAGAGCAGAAATTTTATGCAGTATTGGACAAACTGTTCTAATCTCAAATTATCAAGAATATTACAAATTAGTTGATTACTTCTCTGGGTTCACCAAAAAACGACTGGGTTTAATTATGGGGATTCCAAGTTTACAAGAGATCTTTGAAGAAAAATATTACAGAGATTTAAATGGTGGAATACTAGAGGCATTCGGTAAAATATTTTCAAAAGATTTGGTAATCTATGCTTATCCATTTCGAAAAAATGAAACTTCTAAGCCAGCCAGCATAAAAGACGTTGTCATGCACCCAAGATTTAGACCTGTTTTTGATTATTTATTCTATAACCGAAGAATGAGAGATATTGAGGACTATGACCCAGAAATTCTAGGTATTTGGAGCCGTAAAATTTTGGAAAAAATAAAAAATGGAGAAGATGATTGGGAAAAAGCACTACCTACTTACGTGGATACAATAATCAAAAACAAAGGATTATTCGGATACCCTGCCGAAAAAAATTAAGTACTAGACAACCCTTCTTTATATATCCTTAACGCCCTTTCTCTGGCAAATTTGTGATCGATTATTGGCTTAGCATATTTTCCTGAATTAAGTTCGGGAATCCATTTTTTGACGTAAAGGTTTTGCTTATCAAATTTTTCAAGCTGACTTAAAGGATTAAAGATTCTAAAATATGGAGCCGCATCGCACCCGCTCCCACTAGCCCACTGCCAACCTCCAACATTGCTGGCAAGATCAAAATCAAGGAGTTTTTTTGCAAAATATGCCTCACCCAGCCTCCAATCGTGCAGCAAATGTTTCGTTAAAAAGCTGGCAACAACCATCCTTACTCTATTATGCATGTAGCCTGTAGCATTTAATTCCCTCATTCCAGCATCTACCAATGGATATCCTGTTTCGCCAGCACACCAGGCTTCAAACATTGACTCATCAAAGATCCAGCAAATTTTATCATATTGAGGCTTAATAGCTTTATTGCGAGATTGTGGATTGTGAAAAAGAACCATATGATAAAAATCTCTCCATATCAACTCTGTCAGAAAAATATCATTTTTTTCCATTGCTGACTTGACTAAAGATCTTATCGATATTGTTCCAAACCGCAAATGAACTCCAAGGCGTGAAGTCCCCTGATGCCAAGAAGGAAAATTTCTTGATTTATCATAATTGATAATAGTTTTTTCATTCAGAATTCTCTCAGGAAAGGTAATTTCTGATTTTGAAAAACCCATAAAATTCAATGTCAAAAGCGGCTTATCTGAAGATTCTTTATTCCAACATGAGTCATCTCCCAACGTTGAATCATTTATGGTTACCAAATTAGCTTTTAATTTTTCTAACCACCTTCGAGCGTAAGGAGTAAAGACCATATAAGGACTACCATCTTCTTTTGATATCTCATTCTTTTCAAAAATCACATGGTCTTTTACCGAAAAGTAATCTTTTCCATAACTCTTATATAGCTCAGATATTTTTTCATCTCTTGCTATTGAATATGGTTCATAATCATTATTACAGTAAATGGATCGAATCTCTGAATTTTCATCTAATAAGGACTTATTCACAGAATAAGGGTCTCCGTGTAGAACCCAAAGAGAAGATCCAAAATTTCTAAGCTCTAAATCTAAACGAATTAACTCATTATGAATAAATGTTACCCTAGGGTCGGATTTGTCTTCTAATTTATTTAAAATAAAAGGGTCAAAAATGAATATACATTGAACTTTTTCTCCAGAAGTTTTAGCTAACTCTAAAGCTTTATTATCATGAAGCCTTAAATCTCTCCGAAACCAATGTAATACCATTATATAATCCCTTTAAAAATTGATAAGGTAAATTTAATCATCACCAAAATCAACGTAGTTTCTAGGTGTTTCATATAGCCTAATTTTGAGATCTATACCGGAACTAAAGTGGGGCTTTAGCCAATTATAAATAACCATTGCAATATTTTCTGCACTCGGATTCAAATTTTTAAATGCGGGAACATCAAGGTTTAAATTTTTATGATCTAACCGCTTTTCCACTTTTGTTTTAATGATATTAGATAATTCTTTCATATCATATACGTATCCAGTTATGGGGTCGATTTCTCCTTTGATACTTACGATGAGTTCATAATTATGACCGTGAAAGTTATTATTATTACATAAACCAAAAAACTCTTGATTCTTTTTATCACTCCAATCTCTAATATGTAAACGATGAGCAGCATTGAAATGAGCATGACGACTAACTGTTGCTTTCATAACTAAAATGATTTTGGTAGTTTTTTAAAATAATTTTAAACCATTCCGTAAAGTTTTGCGGGAATTTATTTACTTCATCAAACAATTCTTCTAAAGAAATCCATTTTATATCATCCACTTCACTTTTATCTAAATTAAAATTACAATTATTCGCTTTTGCGCTAAATACATGGTCAAATTCATGCTCTTTAAGACCATTGTCAAATTCCGCCTCGTACGTGAAAGAAAACTCTTCTTTAAGATCAGAAATACAAAGACTTGCCCCCAACTCTTCTTCGATTCTACGTCTCGCCGCTTCAATTGTAGTTTCGCCTGATCTAGGATGTGAACAACAAGAATTTGTCCACAATAAAGGACTATGATACTTAGTTGATGCTCTTTTCTGCATTAACGTCTCTCCGCGTGAATTAAATAGGAATACTGAGAAGGCTCTGTGAAGAGAACCTTTTTTGTGAGCTTCCATTTTCTCCATGGTCCCTATTGCAGTATCCATTGAATCTACCAAAATGACAAACTCTTTCATACTATAGAAAGTTAAAAACGTGCCTAATATAACTACTTGCAAACAACATGTATTTTTTACTATTTTTTATTCTAATTCTCGTTTTAAATATTGAGCCTGATGCCGTTCCCATTATTTTTTTAAATAATGAAAAATAATACATATAAGCAATGTAAACACCAAATCGCGTTCCTTTTGGCAGGTCAAGAATGCCTTGATACCCCATTCGAAAGTCTATTGCAATGTCTTTTTCTATTTCTCTTTTTGCATCATCATTAAAGTCAGAGAAATCAATATTTGGGAAATAGGTGCGTCCAAGAAGATTGTAATCTGCGCTAATATCTCTTAAAAAATTAATTTTTTGAAATGCAGAACCCAATTTCATAGCATTAGGCTTAAGTTTTTCGTAATATGCCTCATCGCCATCAACAAATACCTTTAAACACATCAAACCGACAACTTCTGCGCTTCCCAAAATATATTTTTCGTAATCCTCTTGCTCATAAGTTCTATCATCTAAATCCATTTCCATAGAAGTCAGAAAAGTGTCAATAAGGTTAGAATCTATTTTGTATTCATTGACTGTTTCTTGAAAACTGTGTAATACGGGATTTGCACTTACGCCCTCCTTTAATGCCAGCTCTGTTTCCTTCCAAAATCTTTTTAAAAGAGTTCTTTTATCAAAGCCATGAAAAGAATCGACAATTTCATCTGCGACCCTAACAAATCCATAGATATTATAAATTGGTCTTCGGTATTTTTTTTTCAAACCCAAAATACCTAAGGAAAAAGATGTGCTATAAGCTCTGGTTATAAGTTTTGAGACCCTAGAAGATGATTGATGATATAATTCTATCATTTGCTTCTAAATCAAATTATCTAAGGGGAAAATTAATCTTTATTTCATTGGCAACAACCTCACCGCTTATAATACATGGCGGAACTCCCGGTCCCGGAACCGTAAGTTGCCCTGTGTAATAGAAATTTTTTAATTTACCCTTAAGACTGGGCTTAAATATAGCAGTTTGATCTAATGTATTGGCCAAACCATAGGCATTTCCTTTAAAAGAATTGTAATCTTTGACAAAATCACGGAATGCGTAATGCTCTTTAAAGATTATATGTTTGCGAATATCCATACCCGTATGCTTTTTTAATCGATCTGAAACCAATTCAAAATAATGATCCAAAATTTCGTCAGTATCTTCCATGCCCGGAGCAGTCGGTATTAAAATGACAAGACTCTCTTGACCAACGGGTGCGGATTTAGGATCCGTTTTTGAGGAAGCTGAAATATAAAAAAGAGGCTTTTCTGGCCATCTAATATTTTTGTAGAGGGCATCTGCATGATCATCAAATGAAGCATCAAAAAAAAGAGAATGATGTTCGACGCCTGGAATAGGCTTACTAAGTCCCACGAAATAAAGGAAACAGGAAGGAGCTAATTTTCGTTTATCCCAATATTTTGGGGAATATCTTCGATATTTAGGGTCTAAAAGATTTTGTTCTACATGGGCATAGTCGGCTGACGCAACCACAGCATCACAAACAAAATTTTTTTTCAATGTCTGAACCCCAACGACTTGGTTGTTATCATATTCAAATCCTGTAACCTCCGAATCAAAATGAAATTTAACTCCTTTTTCTAATGCCAGTTTGTAAAACCCCTGAACAACTGAAAACATTCCACCTTGAGGATACCATGTTCCTAATGACATGTCAGCATGATTCATTAAAGAATATAGTGCCGGCGTATTACTAGGTGTTGCGCCAAGAAATAGTACAGGAAATTCCAACAAAGATTGAAGTTGAGGGTTTGACACAACTTTTTTTACACTTGATCGAATATTATTTAACAAGTCTAACTTGAGAAGTCCTTTAAGAATTCTTAAGTCAGCAAATTCAAAAACGCTAAGCGAAGGTTTATGAACAAACTTTTCAATACCCACCTTGTACTTGTAAGCCGCATCATTCAGAAACTTTTTTAAGCGAATAGAGGACCCAGGTTCAAGCTTTTCAAAAAGAGCTTCTAAACCATTCATATCTGCTGGTATTTCGAGAAGATCATTCTCAAAGAATACACTGTATGAAGGGTCCAGGCGTAAAAGCTTATAGTAATCTTCTGGTTTTTTATCAAAATCGGCAAAATACTTCTCAAAAACATCGGGCATCCAATACCAAGAAGGCCCCATATCAAAAGTAAAACCAGACCTTTTGAGCTGACGTCCTCTACCGCCTGGCTGAGTGTGTTTTTCTATGATTTCGACATCATAACCAGCTTGAGCCAAGTATGTTGCAGTGCTCAGGCCAGAAAAGCCCGCTCCAATAACGATTACTTTCATAAATGCCTAATGTATAGTATCAATAATCGATTTCTTTCAACTGCTCAACCATTTTTTTTCGAGCAAGAAAGATACGGCTTTTAACTGTCCCCAATGGGATATCCATTTGAGTTGCAATTTCATCATACTTAAATCCATCAAAGTGCATCATAAAGGCATCCAGGTATGACTTTTCAATTGACTCTATATTTTTCAGTATGGTATTTAGATTCATAGTGGAGTCGGCTTCAGAATCTCTGTTTGAAGTTATCGAATTCATAATAAATTGGTTTTCGGTATCATCACTGAAAGTCTTTTGATTTTTTCTCTTTCTGTAATTGTTTATGAAAGTATTTCTCAAGATAGTATACAGCCAACCTCTAAGGTTTGTCCCTTCTTTAAATTTGCTTTCATTTTTTAGCGCCTTTAAAAAAGTTTCCTGTATTAAGTCCTCCGCATCTTCTGCGTGATGCGTTAGTCTAAGAGCTAAAGATCTGAGGAAGGATTGATGTTCCTGTATTTGTATGCCAAAAGAATTAGAAAACATGGGCTTTGAGTTTTGTTTAAAGTTAATATTCCAAGATTAAACAAAAAGAATGCCAAAACAAGAATTTTGTCTAAAAATTTATCATAAAATTTAAACAAATAAAAACTAACTTACTGAAAATTAATGTAATGACTTCTTGAGTATCTCACTCAAAACTCTAACATCAGAAGCTATATTAATTTGACTTTTATTCACACGGGGTTCCCAATTGTGTGTTGCAATTCCTGAAAGATATATAGGGATGTTTTTGGATTCACTTGATAATTGATGCCAATAGAAATCTCGGTTACTATTATCCGGGCTTGTCGTCCAGATAGAGACAATACCCTTCCACTTCTTATTTTCGAACAATAATGGTTTCAAAAAATCTAAGGGAACAGACTGACCTAAATAAACCACTGGCTGCTTAAGGGACTTAAGAATAAAGTGAATATAGAGTAGACCAATTTCATGCATTTCTCGTTCTGGTAAATAAACCAAAAAACCTGGGTTTTTTTCGGTTGAAACTTTTGCTGGAATTTTATCTAAAGCTGTATATAATTTTTGCTTTATCAAATTACTAGCAAAGTGTTCGTGCGCTACCCCAATTACATCTGTTTGCCATAAAACTCCAATTTGATGTATAAAACCTCCTACGACTTTCGAAAATGTTTGAAGTTCTCCAACATTGTCTATGCTTTCTTGAAGTATCAAGGAAAATAAAGGTTCATCTAGGTCAATGGTTGCCCGAATAAGTCGGGCGATCTGAGAAGGGAAATGATTTGATTCATTTGCAAGGTTTTGAACCGAATTATTCATTCCTTCATCGGTCAACTTGGCGACATTACTTATCCTCCAGCCTTTATTTACTAGAGCAGAAACATTTAAAAGTTTTTTTAAGTCGTCATCCGAATAGAGGCGAATATTGGTTTTTGTTCTTTTCGGGACAATGATCGAATACCGTTGCTCCCAAATTCTCAGTGTATGGGCTTTAATACCAGTTAGGTGTTCGAGATCTTTAATGCTGTAATTCGTTTTCACAATTTTAAAACAGCAGAATTATCAATTTGTTCAGGACTCAAGGACTTACATTTGCAACAAATAATTTCTCTGTGAAAATATCCGATGAAATCCTCCGACGAAGAACTTTTGGAATAGTCTCTCACCCGGATGCTGGAAAAACAACTCTTACAGAAAAGCTTCTTCTTTTTGGCGGAGCTATTCAAGAAGCTGGCGCGGTCAAGAGTAATAAAATCAAAAAATCAGCCACTTCTGATTTTATGGAGATTGAAAAGCAAAGGGGGATTTCAGTAGCAACTTCAGTGATGGCGTTTGAATACAAAAACCGTCATATAAATATACTAGATACTCCTGGACACCAAGATTTTGCAGAGGATACATTTAGAACCCTAACTGCAGTGGATTCAGCAATAGTTGTGGTGGATGTAGCTAAGGGAGTAGAAACACAAACAGAAAAACTAGTCAAGGTTTGTCGAATGAGAAAAACTCCAATTATGGTTTTTATCAACAAACTAGACAGAGAAGGAAAAGATGGTTTCGATTTACTCGATGAAATTGAATCTAAACTGAATTTAAAATTATGTCCTCTTTCCTGGCCTGTTGGCATCGGAGCAGAGTTCCAAGGAGTCTACAACTTATGGGACTCGAGCCTTCTTTTGTACGAACAAAAAGAAAAACAAAAAGTCGCGAAGTCAATTTCAATTGATGACATTGATAATCCTGAACTTGATCTAAAAATTGGAAACACCGCAGCAAAAACACTAAGGAATGAAGTCGAATTGATCAAAGGGGTATATCCACCCTTTAATAAGAGAAATTACCTCGAAGCAGAAATATGTCCTGTTTTTTTTGGATCTGCATTAAATAATTTTGGAGTAAAAGAATTGCTAGATTGTTTTGTAGATATTGCTCCCCCTCCTCAACCAAAATTAGCGTCAGAGAGGTTAATTTATCCAAATGAAAATGATTTTAGCGGTTTTATTTTCAAAATACATGCTAATATTGACCCCAATCACAGATCAAGAATCGCTTTCGTTAAAATTGTATCTGGAGAGTTTAAAAGAAACAAAAACTACTATCACGTACGAGAAAAAAAACTATTGAAATTTTCAAGCCCATTAACTTTTCTCGCTAGTAAACGCTCTATAGTAGATTCTGCTGTTTCCGGTGATATTGTTGGCCTCCCCGATACAGGTAATTTTAGAATTGGAGATAGCCTAACATCAGGAGAAGATCTTCATTTTAAAGGTATACCAAGTTTTTCGCCAGAACATTTCAGATTTATTAATAATGCTGACCCATTAAAATCAAAACAGCTAACGAAGGGCATAGATCAACTTATGGATGAAGGAGTTGCCCAATTATTTGTATTGGAATCAAATGGTCGGAAAATCATTGGAACTGTCGGAGCTCTTCAATATGAAGTTATTCAATATCGATTGGAGAATGAATATGGAGCAAAGTGTAGTTATGAAAATTTTTCTGCACACAAAGCTCTTTGGATAGAATCCGAGGACTCCCAACAATTTGAGGAATTTGTAAAATACAAGTCGAGATATATCGCTAGGGACAAATTTGATAGAGTTGTTTTCTTTGCCGATTCTTTATTTACTCTTCAAATGTCCAAGGAAAAGTTTAACAAACTTAGGTTTCATGAAAAATCAGAATTCTAAAAGCTTATTCCCCATCCATAAATTGATCAAGAACATTTTGGCTCACCCCCGTCATGCTAAATCCACCGTCATTATATAGGTTCTGCATTGTCACTCGCTTCGTGAGATCAGAAAATAATGTAACACAATAATTAGCACAGTCTTCGGCAGTAGCATTACCCAATGGACTCATTTTCTCTGCAAAATTTAAGAAACTCATAAAGCCCTTTACCCCACTACCAGCAGTAGTTACAGTAGGAGATTGAGAAATGGTATTTACCCTAACTTTATTCTTTATCCCAAAATGATACCCAAAGCTTCTTGCAATAGATTCTAGATAGGATTTATTCTCTGCCATATCATTATAATCCGGAAATGTTCTTTGAGCGGCCATGTAAGTTAATCCTAGGACAGATCCCCATTCATTGATAGCATCCATTTTATACGCTGTTTGTAATAATTTATGAAAACTAACAGCAGAAACATCCCACCCTTTAGTTAGGAATTCATAATTCAAGTCAGTGTAAGGTCGATTTTTTCTAACATTTACAGACATTCCAATACTGTGTAAAATGAAATCAATTTTCCCGTTAAAGTGCTCCATCGATTTCTCTATCAAATTTTGTAATTCGTCAAGACTTGTTGCATCCGCGGGGATTACTGGAGCCTTGATGGCATCTGATAAGGAATTAATTTCTCCAAGCCTCATTGCCATTGGAGCATTCGTCAAAACAATTTGCGCACCTGAAGAATGACACTGCTCGGCAACTTTCCAGGCGATAGACTCACTGTTTAAAGCGCCAAAAATGATCCCTTTTTTCCCCTTTAATAAAGTATTCATATTTTCATTGTTATAATTACAAAGTTCGTTTAATTTTCCAAAAGAAACTTAGCTTGAGCCATAGCAGCCTCGGAAACTTTTTCACCAGTCAATAATCTAGCGATTTCCTCCTGCCTTTCATCAAAGTCTAAATTTTTCAGCTGTGTACTTGTCCTGCCCTCTTCTATGTTTTTTTGGACCTTCCAATGATAACTCCCTGCAGCTGCAACCTGAGGTAAATGAGTTATCGCAATGACTTGAGAGTGTTTCCCAATATCGCTAAACATTTCTGCCATCTTTGCCGCTGTTTCTCCCGATACACCACTATCGATTTCATCAAAAATTATAGTTTCTAAGCCAACTCCTTTAGCAAATAAACTTTTTAAAACTAAAAATAATCGGTTTCGTTCACCGCCACTGGCTACTTTTTCTACAGGCATCAAAGATTGACCTGAGTTCGCTGAAAAATCAATAGAATATTTATAGTTTCCATAAATAGCAGGAGAAGATAATTTTGAGGTCCGTATGATAAATTTTGTTCCTTTCATATTTAAGTTACCTAAGGAATCGATAACATTCTTTTCGATGCTTGAAAATAATTTAGATCTTTTTTGATGGAGTAATTCAGCAGTATGTAAGACTTCTTTTTCAAGCTTCAAAAGCTCTTGCTGAAAATTTTTAACATCTCTGCTTTTGTTTTCAATTTCTTCAATTTGATCTTGCCAAAGGGATTCTAAATTCAAAAGACCCTCAACTGATGAAGCACGATGCTTTAATTTTAATTGCTCGATAAAAGCTAACCTCTCCTCTACTTCTTTTAACCTGTTGGGATTTGCATCTATTTTTTCCGTCCAACTTTCTAGATTATACATTATCGTCTGATACATATCTTGAACCGACGAAGCTTCATTTCTGATAGAAGAAAAAATATTTGACTTTTGTTTTAATTTATCGAAACACCCCATCCATCTCGATAGATTATTATCCAATCCGTTTTCATTTTCCGACATGAATCTTATTTCATCAAATAGCAATTGAATTTCTTCGGAGCTAGACAGTATCTCTAATTCGTTTGTTAAGTCATTCTCCTCACTCAATTTTAAATTTGCTGATTTTAATTCATCCAAGACGAATTTTAGATAATCAAGATCAATATTCTCCCCGTTTAACGTATTTAAATTATTTAATTTGGACTTAATCTTATTTAACTTATTATAGGTGGTCTCATAGTTGTCTCTTTGTGCATGTAGATCTCCGAAACTATCCAAAAAGTCAATAATAAATTGTGGGTTTTTAAGAAAAAAAGAATCCCTTTGGCTATGTACATCAATAAGCATCTCTGATAAACATCTTAATCCCTCTAGTTTTACTGGACTATCATTTATGAATGCTCTAGACTTTCCGTTGGGTACAATTTCTCTTCGCAGGGTTGTACTTTCCGAGAAATCCCAATCATTCTTTTCAAAAAAAACCTTCCATTTTTTAGGGTCTAAAATAAATTCTGCTTCAACAATACATTTTTTACCATCTAATGTCAGGTTTTTAAGATCAGCCCGCCCTCCCAAAGCTAGTTGTAACGCACCTAAAAGAATTGATTTACCGGCTCCAGTCTCTCCTGTCAATACAGTAAATCCTTGCTCTATTCTCTGATCTAAGCTATTGATCAGAGCGAAGTTTTTTATATAAAGACCATTTAACATCGGAGACTATATTTTCAAAATTTCTTATCGACCAATTCCCTCATAACTTGATGCATTCGAGGGATCCATTATTTGGATAACTTTAATCATCTCATCTGAATTATATTTCGGACCGTCGCTAAAAATTTGAATTATTTCATTTGATTTTGTGTCGAAAAACCATCGCAGTAAAAAGCTATTAGGTTGCTTATCATATATTGGTTTCAGTTTTTTGAGCGATGTAGCAATCAATTCTTTTGCTGACATCTGCTGGTTGGGGTCGTATAATTTATCTATCCCTAACCTGTGATAATCATACCAAACAGATAAAAAATCTGAATTTGAAGGATTCATCAGATCCTCAATTAACCAAAATCGATTGAGATTATTTTTAAATCGATCCCATCCACCACCTGCTCCAGCAGAAGCTGCATTTGCAGCTATTACTTGAGCCTGAGAGAAGTATGAAATTTGATTTGGACTGAAAGAAGATGCGTCTAATCCAAGAGCAACAAAACAATAGAATGCAACAATCGAAGTAAGATTATTGGAGTGCCTGCCAAGGTTAAATTCCAAAACAGAATTGGATCTGTAATTAATTGTTAAATCCCCATCCTGAAACAAAAGAGTTGGTGTCTGGTAATCCGCCATATAAACTGGTCGAGCAAATTGTAACTGTAAATTCCCTGACATATTCGCAGAACTCGCATCATATTCAGTAATTGTAAAAACCATTGAACCACGAATTTTTTCATTTTGCTCATATGAAACGGAAGTCCAGGATCTCTGATTTATAAAATTGCTTAGAGCTGTTTCTAAATCGGAAAACCTTTGACGATCATTGGTTTGAACTCCAGGAGCTTGAACTTTAACGTCAACGACAAATTCTTGGGCATTAAGCTTTAGAAGGAAGCTTATGAAAAAACAAAAAAAGAAATAATTTTTTTTACGCATTACTATTTTTTTGAATCCATTCAATAAGTTTCACAGCTATATCTTTTTTTGAAAGCAATGGCCATTGATGTTTTGCATTCCTCGTTACCAAAGTAACAATATTTTCCTCTTTGGCGATTCCAATATTCTCGGAGTTCGCATAATTCAAAACTATGGCGTCCGCGTTTTTTGCAATCAATTTTCTTTCTGCTTCAACTTCACCGTTTTTTGACTCCAAAGCAAAACCTAAAACAAATTGTTTTTTTGTCTTTCTTTTTCCTACCTCAGATAAAATATCCGGATTTTCCTTTAGTTCAATATTACTCATTGAACCATTATTCTTTTTGATTTTAAGTTTCGAGAAATTAACTGGTCGATAATCTGAAACCGCTGCCGCTCCAATAAAAATATCGCATTCGGACCAATGTTTTAAAACTTCATCATTCATCTGAATAGCAGATATGACTGGCTTGTAAATGACATTTTGAAATTTTTCATACTGATAATCAGAGGGACCATGGACCCAGAACACTTTAGCTCCTTTTTCACTTAAAGCTTTAACTAATGACACACCTGTCAAACCCGAAGAACCATTACTTAAAAACCTAACAGGGTCAATTGCTTCCCTCGTTGGTCCAGAAGTCAATAAGATTTTTTTATTTACCCAAAAATCATCTCTTAAAAAAAAGGATCTAATGGCGGTATGAATATTCCCAGGCTCTCGCATTCTCCCTGGACCATTTAAACCACTGGCTAAAAACCCAATTGGAGAAGGCAAGATCTCATCACCCCAACTATTAAGCTTTTCCAAATTGGATTGATTGGCCATATTGTTAAACATGTCCAAATCCATAGCAGGAGCCCAAATTTTTGAGCATTTTGAAGACAAAAGAACTGCCAATAATAAATTATCACAAATACCATTGACATATTTCGCTATTGTGTTTGAAGTAGCAGGAGCAACTAATATGACATCAGCCCATTTCGCAATTTCTACATGATTATTCCAAGAAATCTGATTGTTATTTATGTTTACCATATCCATCTCCACTGGCAATTCAGAGAGCGTGGAAAGTACAAGAGGAGACACAAAATCTTTTGCTGTTTTTGAAATAACCAATCGAACGTGAAAATCGTCGACTTTCAATAATCTTACAAGTAACGGAATTTTGTAGGCAGCTATACCGCCAGAAACACAAATTAAAACATTTTTACCCTTCAGGGCTTTCATTCAGAAGTATCTTCTTCTTCAGGATAGCGATTGTATATTTTCCCGTCCAGCCACTCATGTACTGCCATAGAATGCGGCTTTGGGATCGCCTCATATTGTTTTGAGAATTCTATTTGTTCACGATTTTCAAAGACCTCTTCTAAAGAATCTGAAGAGGACCTAAAATCCTCAAGCTTTTCATTGATTTCAGCACGAATACCTTCATTTATTTGCTCTGCACGACGAGATACAATTGAAATTGCCTCATAAATATTGTTTGTTTCACGATCGATTTCATTGAAATCCAGAGTTCGCGTGTTTTTACTTGCTTGAAGATGATCTTTGTTCATTATTGATAATTTTAGAAATGCAAAACTACAATTCTTTTCTAAAATATTTTGTGATTAATTTAAAATATCTTCCTCAGAATTTGATTTCGCATAGCGAAACTTAGGTTCGAGCTCCTTTAAGAATTCACTTTCAGGAAAAGCATCTTGGAGTTCTAAGTATGAAATGTATGCCTCTTTATATCTATCTTTTTGAAGAGTGACAACCGAATTTGACGCCAGATTATAAGCGGATTTAAATCTCAAAACTAAAGCCTCCTCGCGGTATTTTGTGTCAGGGTATTCACCTAGCATTACGTTGAAAGAGGTAACTGCACTGGAATAATTCTCTCTGTGAAAATAACCTTTTGCTATATCGAAGTATTTTTTTTCTAATCGCTCTCTTAGATCATCAATAAGGGAATTACATTCCATTGAATGAGAAGATTGTGGGAAAGAGTTAATAAATAATTGTAACTCATCAATAGCCTTATAAATATAGGCTGGATCTAAACTTGAACTCGGGGCTTCCAAATAAAAACAGTAGGCAGCTAAGTAAGCAGCCTCCTCAGAAAACTCATTATTTGGAAATGTATTTGAAAACCTTTTCATGTGGTAACCAGACAAAATATAATCTTTTTGACCGTAAAGTGTAAGTGCATAATATTTATATACATCTTGAGCCTTTGTAGTCCCTCTGTAAGAAGACATGAGCTCATCAAATATTGGGAGCGCTTTGTTATATTGCTCTAGTTCAAAATATTCTTTTGCCTTCAAGAGTTTGAATGATGGGTCATTACTTTTTAAAACCTTCTGGTAATCGCCGCACGAAGACAGAAATATTGAAAATAATAGTACAAATAATGAATTCAATTTCATTTCTCAAAGGTAGATTATTCTTAATAAATTAAATGTGAATTTTAAACCCCATTCGAGCAGCCTCATTACAAATTGATTCCTTTAATTCAATCGTTACGGGCCATAAAGGCAACCTCACATTACTACAAGAAATTTTCATGTACTCCAATAATGCTTTTACTCCACTAGGATTCCCTTCTTGAAAAAGCATTTTTGTGATTTTAAAGAGGCTATAGTGAATAGCACGAGCATCTTGAATGTTTCCAGATATGCAGAAATCAATCATTGAACTTAATTCAGAGGGAAAAGCCTGTCCATTAACAGACACAACACCTTTTCCACCCAGTGCCATAATTGAAAGTGTTAAGTTATCATCTCCAGATAAAAGATCGAAACCTTCAGGAGCTTTATCAATAACTTCCATAACCTGTGCTAGGTCGCCACTGGCTTCTTTTATAGCCACAATATTATCAAAATCCTTTGCTAGCCTTAAAGTAGTAATGGCATCCATATTAGAGGAAGTACGACCTGGGACATTATATAAAACAATTGGAAGCTTAGAGTTCTCAGAAATTATTTTAAAATGTTGGTAAATGCCTTCCTGACTTGGTTTATTATAATATGGGCTAACACATAAGAACCCGTCAATAGGTAAGTTTAATTTCTTAATCTTTGTACATACTTTTTGTGTATTGTTATCACCAATTCCTAGGAGCAACGGCAAGGCACCTTTGTTTGCGTCAATTACAGTTTCTATAACAAGTACCTTCTCTTCTTCAGAAAGTGTTGCTGTTTCAGCAGTTGTTCCCAAAATGACCAAAAAATCTACTCCTCCACCAATGCAGTGATTTACTAGATTCCTTAATGATTCATAATCAACCCCACCTGATTTATTAAATGGAGTGATCAAAGCTATTCCAGTGCCTTTAAATATATTTCTCATTGACTTGGTTTAATTTTTTCTAACCATTGCTTCAATTCACGAAAATAAATTGAATAATTCTTTTTTTCCGACTTTAACACTAAATCATAAAAATCTTCATCACCTTCGGCTGTCACTCTAATTCCAGCACGGGTTTTAGATGCTAATTCATCAAGAGGCATAGTTTTCCCACGGTGGAGTGTTACTATTAAATCAAAATCAGTTTGAAGAAACTCTAATGCATTCCCCGACATGGGAGCACCTTTCCAGTTAAAATCATCGACAAAAATCAATTGACGACCATTGTAAAGAACATTCTTCGGACGCATTTGACCTGTCCACCCGCATAAACTAACTGACTTTTGCTCATTTTTCAAATTTTGAACAATCTTTCTTAATTCCTCGAGATCAGATGGATCAGAATTTGCATTAAATAAGACACCTATTCTTTTTACATTACCCCACCCAGTCCAGGGATAATTCAAAACGCTTGCATCCTTAGCCCTTCCCCATCGATTTTCTCGAATGGGCTTGCTTAATTTACTGAGCCAATCCATGTCTTATATTCAATTTCTGTTATTTTTGCTACGTTCAAAGATTCGGCTTTCTTTAATTTCATTGGACCTACACCGCTACCCATCAATAAGTAGTCTGTTTTTGAACTTATTGATGTAGACAAATGACCACCATTTTTCTCTACTGAGCTTTTAATTTCCGCTCGAGTGAATGAATCGAAAACTCCAGATATAACAAAAGTTTTTCCCTCTAAAAGCCCCCCTGAAAATTCATCAGAAGAGGTAAAACATAATCCAATTTTAATTAGTTTTTCAATTTCATGAATACTTTGCTTACTCAAAAAATACGTGGATAATGAAGTTACTATAATTGGACCTACATCATCTAACATAAGTAACTCGTCTTCTGATGCTTTCATTAAGTTGTCAATATTCTTGAAGTGTCTGACTAATTTTTTTGCAACAGTTGAACCGACATGTCGAATACCCAAAGCGAAAAGCACTCTTTCAAAAGGAACATTTTTACTTTGCTTTAGTCCCAATAATACATTTCTAACAGATTTATCTTTAAATTTTTCCAACTTCAACCAATCGTATGGTTTTAGCTGGTACAAGTCTGAAGGGACTTTAGTAAGCCCTAGTTCAACGAGTTGATCAATAGTTTCAGACCCGATTCCATCGATATCCATTGCATTTCGATGTATAAAATGATTTAAACGGCCTTTTATTTGAGTTTTGCATTGCAAGGAATTAGTGCAGTAATGTTGCGAATCTCCCTCTTTTCGGTTTAAAATAGATCCGCAATCTGGGCAATTCAAAATAAAATCGAAAGGAATTGATTCTTTTAATCTTTTGGTCAAATCAACTCCTGTAATTTTAGGAATGATTTCCCCTCCCTTTTCAACCCATACTGTATCATTTTCATGTAAGTCTAATTTTGATATTTGATCAGCATTATGAATCGATGCACGTTGAACAATAGTCCCTGAAATTTGTACGGGATTTAATATCGCAACAGGGGTAATAGCGCCTGTCCTTCCCACTTGATATCTTACGTCCTTTAGCCTTGTAAGAACCTTTTCTGAATTAAATTTATATGCAATTGCCCATCGAGGGGATTTAGCTGTATAACCAACTTTATTTTGGCTGGAAATATCGTCTAGCTTGATTACGATTCCATCAATGGCAAAAGGTAAATTATGTCTAGCATCATCCCAATAATTTATATAATCTAAAATTTCATCGAGAGATTGGCACTTTTTCAAAGATTTACCTTCCTCATTTGGAACTGGGAAACCCCACCCTCTAAGCAATTTCAGACTCTCTATATGGGAACTGACCTCTAATTCATCAGAGTGCATGGAATACATAAAGGCACTCAAACCTCTTCGAGAAACCTCGGAAGAGTCTTGCATTTTGAGGGTACCACTTGCCGCATTCCTAGGATTTGCAAACCTTACTCCTTCATCCGTGAACCTTTTCTTATTAAGCTGTTCAAAAGAAAAAAAAGAGAAATAGACCTCTCCCCTAACCTCGAGTTCTTTGGGAGCTTCAGTAGGAAGTTTTAGAGGTATAGTATTAATTGTACGAATATTCATTGAAACATCATCACCTCTTATTCCATCCCCACGAGTCAAAGCATGTTTAAGCTCTCGATTTTCATAACAAAGGGAAATTGCGACACCATCATATTTCAATTCAACAGACCATTCCAAGTCATTTTTTAATGAATCTTTACAACGATTCATAAAAGCCAAAAGGTCTTTTCGATCATATGAATTAGATAAACTAAGCATCGGTCGCTTATGAGTATGAGTTTCAAATGACTTAATCAAAGCCCCACCAACTCTTTGAGAAGGACTATTTGGGTCATAAAATTCTGGAAATTTTTTCTCTAAAGCTATAAGTTGATCGAGAAGACCATCAAATTCCATATCACTTATTATTGGCTGATCTTTCGAATAATATCGATAATTGTGATCATGAAGTGCCTTTCTAAGAAGCTGGATTTTCTCGAAACTCATCAATTCAAATTTAATGGAGTATTATAAACGAATCGACTTTATGAAACGATCTTTTCCACAATTGTCCTTAAAAATTTGAATTTCACTCCAAACATCTTGTTTTTGTAAAAGTTCCGCAATCATTTTAGCGTGTTTAACGTTCACTTCAAACAATAGGGTTCCCTTTGTCTTCAATCCTACTTGAGCCCATTGACTAATCTTATCATAGTAAATTATTGGATTTGTATCTGAGGAAAATAATGCCATATCAGGCTCAAAGTTGAGAGATTGATCCAAAGACTCTGAGGGAGCTATGTAAGGAGGGTTTCCTAACCAAACATCATCATTTTTTGGTTTCACCCATTTAGGAATAGATCTCATAAGATCATTTTGGTAAAGCTTTAAATTTACTTGATTCAATTTTGAGTTCTCATCTGCCAACTTTAAAGCATCTCCGCTAATATCAAATCCAATTATTTCTGCAAGAGGATATTTAATTTTTGATGCAATTGCTATACATCCCGAGCCTGTACATGCATCAATTATTCTTAGTGGGTTTATTACATTTTTAAACAATAAAAATAAAAGTTCTTCGGTTTCGGGTCTAGGTATTAGAGCCCGATTATCAATCTTAAATTTCAAACCAGCCCATATTAATTCACCTAAGACATAAGCAATTGGTTCATGTTCTTGTAATCTTTTTAAATCACTACGATATACCTCTAGCTCATCTGAAGTCAAATCATTTTGAAAATTAAGTTCCCAATTAATTCTCCCTCCATGCCTTACTTTTAACCATTCAGACCATATAGCTCTGGACTCCGATTCACTCCGATAAGTCCTAAACATTAAGTCAATAAACTGAGACTGAGCCTGATTACGCTTCATTCCATAAAGGTAGTATGTACATTTGTACAATGGATGAAGTTGCTGCAATGAAAAGGTGTATCGCCTTAGCTCAAAACTCTATTGGATATCACCACCCAAATCCTAAAGTTGGATGCATAATTGTTCATAATAATAAAATTATTGGTGAGGGGTTTCACCATAAGTATGGCTATGAACATGCCGAGGTAATGGCAATGAGGTCAGTTAAGCCGGAATATCTTGAATTTATACAAAAATCAACCCTATTTGTAAACCTAGAACCATGCAGTCATTATGGAAAGACTCCACCATGTGCAGAAATGATTATAAAATCAGGAATCAAAAATGTGGTTATTGGAACAAAAGATCCAAACCCCAGAGTTTCAGGAAAAGGCATCGAAAAACTGCGATTATCAGGAATTGACGTTAGAGTTGGAATCGCAAAAGATGAATGTTTAAAATTGAATAGACGATTCTTTAAGTCAATAAAAACAGGAAATCCTTATATCATTCTTAAGTGGGCAGAATCTTCAGATCACTTCGTGGATATCAATAGAGATTCAAATAAAATAAATCCAATTCAAATCAGTTCAATACCATCTAGATCTTTATTGCACTCATGGAGAGCCAAGGAAGAAGCAATACTCATTGGGATGAAAACCTTTGTTTTAGACGAGCCACTTTTGAATGTCCGGTATTCAAAAGGGCCTGATCCAAAAAAAATATTATGGTTATCCGATAACAGGTCTTCAAGTAAAAATATTTTTGATAATGCAAAAAAAAATGGCTGGATCGTTTGGACAATTAATAAAAATGAAGATCAAGTCGATGCTCTCAAGCGGAATTTAAATGAATGTCAATTTCGAAGCATTCTTGTTGAAGGTGGAACTGACACAATAAATTTGTTTTTAAAGAATAACCTTTGGGATGAATGCAGAATTATTAAAAACGAAAAAATATATCTTCAGGATGGAGTTAAAGCTCCAATATCTCCAGAAAATTGGTCAACTTCTAAATCATTTAAAATAGAAGATGATCGAATATCTATTTTTAAAAAATTATGAAATTAATGGAAATAATAAAATTGAAATTTGTAGTAATTATTTTATTTACGGCATTTTTTTCTTTGAAACTTACAAGTCAAGTTTTCCCGGTAAATTTCTGTTGGATTCAAAATGAAAATCATGGCCTGGATATAGAAAAATGGAAAGAATGGTTGATTCAGAGATCAAAAATTCAAAAACCCTTCAAATGGGTTCAAATAAGCTCAATTCCAACAATTGCCGGAGGTCATTTAAAATATCAATTACACTTACACGATCTCCCAGTGATTGGCGCTCAAGCTAATATAATGGTAAAAAATAACGGAAAGGGTCTAGCTGCATCTTTTCCTCAAATCCCTGACTTAAATATTGATAAACCATCAATTTATTCAGATTCATGGATCTACATCTCTAAAAAATTTAATGAATGCAAAACGAGAGATGAAAGAAAACAAACAGAATTTGGGCTTTTCTGGCACCGCTATTGGGAAGACTCTCAAGGAAATGAGCTCTACAATCAAAATATGTTATCTCATTACTCTGACAGCATAGGTCTGGTTAGTATTTTTAATCCCGATCCCTTAACTAAAGCGGGTGTAGTTTACGGGAGTCCCTATGTTGATGCAAATGACCAAAACTTAAGTATTTTACAACCCCTTCAAGATAGTGCCTCTTTAAATCTAACTTATTCAGGATCAACTTTTTTATTAAAAAACTCTGCTGCTGAAATATCTGAATTTGATCCTCCTACTCGCACCATTCCTCAATCAATGAATGGTAATTTTATTTTCTCAAGAACTGATCCTGGGTTTGAAATGACGAATGCACTATATCATATATCAAAAATGAAAGATAGAATTGATAGTCTGGGCTATAATCATTTGGTCAATTATTCCATTCCCGTGGATGTTAATGCAATGAACGGATCAGATAATTCAGCTTTTGACCCTGGCACCAACCCACCATCGCTTCTCTTTGGAGAAGGGGGAGTTGACGATGCGGAAGACGCCGATGTAATTATTCATGAATATTCCCATGCAATTTCTCATAGCGCATCACCAAATACTCTTTTTGGTACAGAAAGACAATGTCTCGATGAAGCACTGGGTGATTATTTTGCCTCAAGCTATTCGAGAAACTTAAATTATTTTAATTGGCAAAAAGTATTTTCTTGGGATGGACATAATGAATTCTGGAATGGCCGATCAGCAGTCAATACGCAACATAAAATGTATCCGAATGTAACTTTTTCAGGAATATATGAACACACCGATTTATTTGTAGATCCTTTAATGACACTCTGGATCAACCATGGTCCCAATATCGTGGATAATCTTGTCCTTGAATCAATTCATAACTGGACATCTGGAATGACATTTCCAGTTGCCGCAAATTGGATTTTAGCTGCAGATTCAGCTCTATATGGAGGAAATCACTCAAGCGATATCCATTTACAGTTTGCAAGGTGGAATATTTTAACTCCAAAAGCGAATCAAAAGGAAAGTACAGATATTAGTAAACCAAAGGATTTCCATATTCATACGATATGGTTGATTCCACCTGATTTACAAGGAAAAAGAGCTGAAATATTGTCTTCGAACGCTATGCGTGTATGGTCGGGTGAACTTCCGAAATCAATAAATATGGGATCCTGGAAATCAGGTATATATTATTTAAGAAATTCAAATGGAATATCAAAAATATTACTTCAAAAATGAGGTTTAAGTATGGTGCTTATCTCTGTTGGGACACTGACGGGCTTACCTGTTTTGACTGAGGCAAAAACTAAAACCACTTTCGCTGTAGATGCAAGATCTCCTTTTTCATTAAAAATTTTATTATAAAATTTTATTCTTGTCCCTTTAGGAAAATCAGAAATTGTCGTTTCTACTGTTATTATTTCATCATAGCGAAGTGGAATTCGATAATTAATTTCGAGAGTCGAAACGGGGAGCATAATTCCACTTTTTTCGAGGTCGCGATACCGTATACCGAGATCACGTAATGCCTCTACTCTTCCCATTTCTAAAAAAGCTGAATAATTACCATAATAGCAGTATCCCATCTGATCAGTTTCTGCGTATCGCACTCTAATTTTACATGTTGAAACAACCATTTAAATTCGTATTACAATATTGATTTTGAATTAATTAAATATAATTTTATTGAGCTTCATGCTTGAGTGAAAATAATTGTATGTGCAAAAAAAAATTTAAAATCAATAGTAAAACAATTTTTTTTCAACGGATTTTATCGACACTTTCGCTTACCGGTATGACATCAATTTGAGATTGTCTTGTTTCAATTTGAGTTATCGGTTGAATTATAAGTTTAAATGTAAAGAATTTTAAAGACACATGGAGCACACTGCAGATACCATTTGGCGCAATTGTTTGATTTATGTCCAAGACAATATAAGTCCTCAAGCCTACAAAACATGGTTTCTCCCGATTCGACCACTAAAGCTTCGAGGAAAGGTTATCACCCTTCAAGTGCCAAGTAAGTTCGTCTATGAATGGCTGGAAGCTCACTACATAAAGCTCCTCAAATCGGCAATTACGAAAGAATTAGGTTCAGAAGCCCGACTTGTCTACTCAATAGTAATGGATCAAGATACTGCTCACCTGGATGAGAATAAAGTTGATATTCCGTCATCGAATCGATTACCAATTGAAAATCCTAAAGTTGCTTTACCGGCAAAAATTGGCGGTGACAAAGGAATTAAAAATCCATTTGTGATCCCTGGTTTAAAAAAAGTGAATATTGAAAGTCAACTGAACCTCAATTACACTTTTGAAAATTTTATTGAAGGAGATTGTAATAGACTTGCTCGTTCAGCAGGCTACGCCGTAGCTCAAAAACCCGGTGGAACTTCTTTTAATCCTCTACTTGTTTATGGTGGCGTAGGGTTGGGAAAAACCCATCTTGCTCACTCAATAGGTATAGAAATAAAGGATAGATTTCCAGAAAAAACAGTGTTATATGTTTCTGCTGAGAGATTTACTCAACAATTCATTGATGCAATAAGAAATAATACAAAAAATGATTTTGTTCATTTTTATCAACTTATCGATGTTTTGATAATGGATGATGTCCAATCTTTTAGTGGAAAAGAAAAAACTCAAGATGTGTTTTTTGAAATTTTCAATCATCTTCACCAACAAGGGAAGCAAGTAATTCTCACCTCAGACAGAGCTCCTGTTGATCTTCAAGGTATGGAGCAGCGACTACTTTCTAGATTTAAATGGGGATTATCCGCTGACCTGCAAAGACCAGATCTAGAGACTCGTATTGCAATACTTCGTCAAAAGCTTTATTCGGATGGAATAGAAATGCCAGATGATGTAGTTGAATACCTCGCTTACAGTATAACAAGCAATGTAAGGGAACTTGAAGGAGCACTTATTTCTTTATTAGCTCAATCCTCTTTGAACAGGAAAAAAATTACTGTAGAGTTAGCAAAACAAATGATTGATAAGTTTGTCAAAAACACAACCAGAGAAATTAGCGTAGACTTTATTCAAAAAGTTGTCTGTGATTATTTTGACATGCCCATTGAACTTTTAAAGAGTAAAACACGTAAACGAGAAATTGTCCAAGCGCGTCAGCTGACAATGTTCTTCGCAAAAAAAATGACAAAAAATAGCCTCGCTGCAATTGGTGCGCAGTGCGGAAACAAAGATCACGCGACTGTTTTGCATGCTTGCAGAACAGTAAGTAACCTTGCAGAGACAGATAAACGTTTTAGAGTTTTTGTCGATGACTTGAAAAAGAAATTGACTTTGGTGGGATGATCCCTAGAGCTATTTTATTTGTTTGCCTTGGAAATATTTGTAGATCTCCTGTTGCTCAGGGTACATTTCAGAGTTTATTAATAAAACATCAAGGAGATCAAATTGCGAAAAAGTGGCTGATTGACTCAGCTGGAACCTCTGATTATCACAAGAATGAATCTCCTGACCCTAGATCACAGGAATCCACTGCATACCATGGAATTGATATATCTAATCAACGTTCAAGACAAATTGAATTAAAAGATTTTGAAGAATTTGATTTCATTTTTGTTATGGATTCCTCAAATTATAAAAATGTAATAAAACTCACGGATAATTCTTATTATCAAAAAAAAATACATTTTTTTTTAGATTCTTCTTTTCCCAACGAAAATCGTCAAGTTCCAGATCCATATTTCGGTGGAAGAGAGGGATTTGAAAATGTGTTTCAAATGCTCCATAAGGCCTCTGAGGATTGGATTGAAAGATGGAAACAAGAGGAAAGGATATGAAAAGTTTAGGATGCTTGCACTTAATTCCTGTCCCGATATCTGATCATAATCATGATAATAGTATTTCGATTGGATTATCGGACACAGTAAATGATATACTCGACTGGATTGTTGAAACTCCAAAGACAGCTCGGGCCCAATTAAAAATTATCGCATCAAAAACACCTGTTTCAGAGCAAAGGCTTTATTCCCTGAATAAGCATAAACCACAAGAAAACATCAAAGAAATACTAAAGCCATGTATAAATGGACTAGATATGGGCTTAATATCCGATGCTGGAGCACCAGGTGTTGCTGACCCCGGAAGTTTAGTTGTTAAAAAAGCTCACCAACTAGGAATAACTGTAAAGCCATGGGCTGGACCATCTTCTATCGTTCTTGGTTTAATGGCAAGCGGATTCAATGGCCAAAACTTTACTTTTAATGGATATATTTCAATCAAGAGAACGGAAAGGAAGAATGATTTATTAAAGCTTGAGAGAGACATAAGAAATGGCATCACGCAAATATTTATTGAAACACCATATCGTAATATGCAAACCATAAAATACTTATGCTCCACTCTTTCAAATGACATCGATTTGTGTCTAGCATCAAATCTCAACGGGGAAAACGAGTTAATTCTACGCAAATCAATTTCCGATTGGAAAAAATTTAACAACTTCGAAATATTTCATAAAGTACCTGTAATTTTTATCCTCGGGAGATCTAATGAATAAAAGAAATGAGATAGTCATTATTTGAAATATCATGAAAACAAGGTATCGTACCTTCGTGAAGTGAAGTCAATTGTTGCATTATCAACCCCAACTGGTAGAGGAGCCATCGGGATAATAAGAATCTCAGGACCTGATTGCTTGAGTGTAGTTTCAAAAAATTTACCAACAATAAAAAAATGGGAACCCAGAAAGGCAATTTTGACCAAATTTCAAGAAGCAAACGGAAATATTCTTGATGAAGTTTTATTAATATATTTTTCAGGACCTCATTCCTACACTGGAGAAGATGTTATTGAAATAAGTTTTCATGGGTCGCCTTTTATTTTAGAATCTGCCATAAATGAAATAATAAAAAATGGAGCTGTTTTAGCCAGCCCTGGAGAATTTACACAAAGGGCTTTTCTCAATGGAAAATTAGATCTGGTTCAAGCTGAAGCTGTTGGGGATTTAATCGCATCTGAATCACGCTCTGCACATATGATAGCAATGAGTCAAATGAAGGGCAATGTTTCAAAAATTTTAGAAGAACTTCGTCAAAAACTCATCGATTTTGCAGCACTCATAGAATTAGAACTCGATTTCACCGAAGAAGATGTTGAATTTGCAAACAGGGCTCAATTATCAAATTTAATTACTGAATTGAAACTCGAAATTCAAAAAATGATAAACAGCTTCAATCTTGGAAATGCCATTAAAAGAGGAATTCCATTGATCATCGTAGGTGAACCAAACGCAGGTAAATCGACTTTGTTGAATCGTTTTTTGGAAGATGATCGAGCACTTGTTACTGATATTGCCGGCACTACTCGAGATAGTATTGAAGAGAGATTTAGACTAGGAGATCATTTATTTAGAATTACAGATACTGCTGGATTACGAAAAAGCAACGATAAAGTTGAAAAATTAGGGATTGAACGTTCCTGGCGCCTAATGTCAGAGGGGCATATTATTTTATTTTTAATTGATCCACTAACATCAGTGAAAAAAAACATCCTGGAATTAGAAAAGGATATAAAACTTAAAGCTCCAAGTGCACATTTAATTAAAATTTTAACAAAGTCAGATTTATGGAATGGAGAAAATTATCACTTAGATTACCCTGAATGTATAGAGATTGGTATTGGTTCTGGTCTGAGTCAGATAAAATCAAAACTATCCTCAATAATCGATAAAACCGAATGGAATGGTAATTCTGAAATATTAATTGCAAATATCAGGCATGCCAAGGCCTTAAAGACTTCTCTTGACAGTATTTTAAAAGCTGAAAAGTGTCTTTCCGATGGTTCAAGCGGTGAAATAATATCTTATGAATTACGTGATGCATTGGAGAGTCTTGGAAGCATAACAGGAGAAATCATAGCAGATGATTTATTAAGTAGTGTATTTAGTCGATTTTGTATAGGAAAATGATATAAAATATCTTTATTGCTTGAAATATTTAATACTGTTTTTATCATTTCTTCTATCTTCTATTCTAAAAGCTCAAGTAGAAATACATGTCCTTGGCATTTCCCAGGATGCAGGAAGGCCACAGGCCGGTTGTAATAAAATATGTTGTCTTGATTCTCTCGGAGTCCCTCTTCCCTATGAAATGCCTTCATGCCTAGGTATAACTCTTCCTGATAGCAGCAGCATTCTTGTTGAGGCCACTCCAAGTCTATCAAAACAATGGAACACACTGTCTCAATTGAATTACGACTTAGCGCCTGAAAAAATTTTCATCACACATGCGCACATTGGTCATTATTCTGGGCTTATGTATTTAGGTCGAGAAGCCATGAATTGCAATAATATCGATATTTATGGAGGCCAAAGGTTTACCAATTTTATCAAAAATAATGGACCATGGGATCAATTAGTAAATCTCAAAAATATCCGTTTAAAAAAAGTAAATGCAAAACAAAAAATAGAAATTGGTGATTTAATAGTTCAAGCCTTAAAAGTCCCTCATCGGGATGAATATTCTGAGACTTATGGATATATTTTTAATGGAAAAAATAAATCCCTACTCTTCATACCTGATATCGATAAATGGGCAAAATGGCACCATGATATTGATAGCATAATTCAAACCGTAGATTATGCTTTATTGGATGGAACATTCTATGATCAGTCTGAGCTACCCAACAGAGATATGTCGCAAATACCCCATCCATTTGTTTCAGAATCTATTAATCAATGGAAACTATGGAGTACGGATAAAAAAAACAAAATTTATTTTATTCATCTGAATCATAGTAATCCACTTTTTAATAAAAACAGTAAAGAGTATTCTCAGGTGAAGCAACAGGGATTTAATATAGCTGAAACTGGAATGAAGTTCATATTATAAATTCATTGAATTAAATGGCATGAAAAAGACGTTAAAGACCATATTACTCGGCATCCTATGTTTTATATTTTTCAATTCAGGAAAACACCCCATGCATGTATCAACTGCTGAACTTATATTTTCCGATGTTAATAATGAATGGAGACTTATCAAAAATGTTTTTACTGAAGATATTGAACATGCACTTTCAAAAATGAATGGAAACATGGTCAAACTAGAAGAAATAAATCCGAAAAATCAGGAAATACTAAAACGTTACATCATTTCCAAAATTAAAATCCATAATAAAAATGGGAAGCTAATTGACTATGATATTTACCCTTATCAATACAGTCGTGAATCTGTTGACATTGAAATAAGATTTAAATCAAAAAAAATATTCCGGATACAAGATGAATTCTTATTTGAATTATTCAAAGATCACAGGAATATTTATGCCATTCGTAAGAACCCGAAAAATGGATTTAGTCAACATGAAATGACTAATATCAATTCAACTATATTTATGATTCAATAAATTAAAAAAAACCGACCAACAGGAAATGATGAATTTGACTGATTCTTGATATTCAAAACTTGAAACCAATGACGATTTTAAAAAAAATATTGACATTATACATGTTGTTTACCGGGTTAAGCGGCTTCGGACAAAATGTACCCTTTGATCGCCTGAACACCAGCAAATTCAGGCAACTGTCACATGAACTACCCACACCGAATGAATATCGAACAGCTAGTGGTGCTCCAGGACATTCTTACTACCAAAACCAGGCAAATTATGAAATGAACATTTCCTTGGATGAAAAAAATCACCGAATAAAGGGAGATGAGTGGATTACATATATAAATAATAGTCCCGATCATCTGAAATATTTATGGGTACAGTTAGATCAAAATATTCGCAAACCAGGATCAATGAATGATCTGATGTCTAAAAGATCCTTGCCTGATTCAATAACTCCTGAAAAGGTTTCACAAGATTTTGTTGAAAAATTTGAAGGAGGTTTTCAGATTTCCAATGTCAAAGATCAATCAGGGAAAAAATTAAAATATACCATAGTCAATACTATGATGCGTATTGACCTCAGAACTTCACTTAAATCAGGTCAAACGATAAAATTCCACATTGGTTGGAGTTATAATATTAATGATCGAATGAAAGGTGGCGGAAGAAGTGGTTATGAATATTTTAAAGATGAAGATAACTCGATATACACAATAGCACAATTTTTTCCGCGAATGGCAGTCTATGGTGATGATGTGGGGTGGCAGCATAAACAATTCCTTGGACAAGGGGAGTTCACGCTACCTTTTGGGAATTATAGGGTCTCAATAAACGTTCCTGAGGACCATATTGTAGCAGCGACGGGAGAGCTAATAAATGAATCAGGTGTACTGACTTCAAATCAAAGGAAACGCCTTTCTAAAGCAAGAAAAAACTTTTCAGACCCAGTGATGATCGTAACACAAGAAGAAGCAGAAAAATCAGAACGTGCTGAATCAAAAACAATGTATAAGGGCCGTAAAACATGGTTATTCACGGCAAAAAAGGTTCGTGATTTCGCATTTGCTTCGTCAAGAAAATTCATTTGGGATGTAATGGCTGTAAAAATTGGTGAAAAAGTTGTTACTGCTGAATCTTTCTATCCGAAGGAAGGCAATCCTCTCTGGGAGCAATACAGTACAAGGGTTGTTGCTCATAGCCTTGAGTCCTATTCGAAACACACGATCGATTATCCATATCCAAGAGCTATTTCGGTTCATACTGACGATATAGGTATGGAATATCCTATGATTTGTTTTAATGGAGGAAGACCGGATAAAGATGGAACATACAGTGAGGCGACTAAGTATGCAATGATCGGTGTCATTATTCATGAAGTGGGTCATAATTTCTTCCCAATGATCATTAACTCAGATGAAAGACAGTGGACGTGGATGGATGAGGGGCTAAATACCTTTGTTCAATACTTATGTGAACAAGAATGGGATATTAATTACCCCTTTCGAAGAGGTCCTGCCTACAAGATTGTTGAATACATGAGATCTCCAGCATTGAATATGGTTCCAATAATGACGAACTCAGAGAGTATTCTTCAATTTGGTCCTAATGCCTATGCAAAACCCGCAACAGCACTAAACATTCTTCGAGAAACTGTTTTAGGAAGAGAATTATTCGATTATGCTTTCAAAACATATTGCGAACGCTGGGCTTTTAAACATCCCGCCCCTGCAGATCTTTTCAGAACTATCGAAGATGCTTCTGGGGTAGATTTAGATTGGTTTTGGAGAGGATGGTTTTATACTACGGAATATGTGGATCTAAAATTATCAAAAGTGCGAATCGCAGAGATTCCTACCACATATCCTGAAAAACTAAGGAGACAAAGAGAGCGAAAATTTGAAAAGGATAAAAAAAGACACATTGGTAGAATCAGAAATCAAAAAGAACTAAAACCAACAATTATAGATAGAGTTCCTGAAGCTAGTGATTTCTACAATAATTTTGATAGGTACCAGATAAGTCCCCGCGAAAAAAAAATCCTGAGTTCACTTGGGAACGAAGCCTCAAAGTGGCCAGCAGGATACCTTCATGTAATAGCAATAAATAACATTGGAGGGATAATAAGTCCTATAGTTATTGAATTTACTTTTGAGGATGGTTCAAAAGAAGTTCAACGCTACCCTGCAGAAATTTGGTTGAGAAATGAGAATGAATTTACCAAGACTATATATTTTCCAAAAAAAGCAGTTAAAATTGAGATTGATCCATATTTGGAGTTAGCAGATTGCGACACATACAACAACATATGGCCTACTGATGTAAAT